>Ga0116129_1000907_pt1 | contig 17255 bp, 13 predicted proteins | sample June2015DPH_17_2_FD_89732 | JGI IMG/M metagenome (GOLD analysis project Ga0116129, IMG submission 89732) | Peatland microbial communities from SPRUCE experiment site at the Marcell Experimental Forest, Minnesota, USA - June2015DPH_17_10 | ecosystem: Environmental > Terrestrial > Soil > Wetlands...
CGCTATGGGCTTGCACTAACCTTCTCGACAGCAGCTTTTGTGGCGCTACTCGCGCCTTGGACTGCCCACGCGGCGGACAGTCCCGCTCAAGAAGCGTCGGACTCCAGTCTCGCAGAAGTGATAGTTACGGCCGAACGCCGCACCGAGAATGCGCAAGATGTACCGTTCTCGACGTCCGTCATCAGCAACGAGACGCTCACCGACATTAGCACCTCAGGCCAGGACGTTCGAGCGCTCGCGTTCAAGGTGCCGAGCCTCAACATCGAATCCTCCGACGGACGCACCTTTCCGCGATTTTATATTCGCGGCTACGGCAACACCGATTTTTCCACCTTCGCCTCGCAACCGGTCGAACTGGTGTATGACGATGTGGTCCAGGAGAACCCCATATTGAAAGGATTTCCGGCCTTCGACATGGCGGATGTGGAGGTTCTGCGCGGGCCGCAAGGCACCTTGTTCGGGCGCAATAGCCCGGCCGGCGTGGTGAAATTCGAGTCGGTCAAGCCGACACTCAATGATGAGAGCGGCTATTTCAACGTATCGGACGGCACCTACGAAACGGCCAATGCCGAGGGAGCCGTCAATATCCCGATCAACTCGGTTATGGCGGCCCGCGTTTCGCTTCAGGAGCAGCATCGCAACAACTGGGTCAATGATCCCATCAACGACACCAGCCTGGAAGGTTACAACGATTGGGCCGGCCGAGCGCAACTGCTGTTCCAGCCCAACGATGATTTTAGCGCGCTGTTCAACGCCCATATCCGCGGCCTCGACGGCTCGGCCCGACTGTTCCGCGCCAACATCATCCAACCGGGGACCAATGATCTCATCGCGGGTTTCAATCCCAACACGATTTACACGGACGGTGCCAATACTCAAAATTTGAGGACCGTCGGGTCAAACGCGCGACTGACGTGGAAGGTCGGCGACCTGAGCCTGTTCTCGGTCACCGGCTATGAATCGATCCGGCACTACTTGACTCAGGGCGATATCGATGGCGGCTTCGGCGCCATCGGCTCACCCCCTACCGGTCCCGGACCCATTCCATTCGCCGTCGAAACCGGCGGCGGTGTCAGCAGCCACAAGCAACTGAGTCAGGAATTCCGGGTCGAATCGGAATACAGCGGCCCGCTCAACTGGCAGGCGGGCATCTATCTCTTCTACGAGGACATCTTCGCTCCCAACATCGATTATGCGGCGCCCGCCATCAATTATGGCAACGGCGGTGCCGTGATTACCGACGACAACATTTCTCGGCAGACCACCGATGACTACGCGCTGTTCGGTTCGCTGGAATACGCGGTCACGTCCAAATTGAAGCTGCGCGCCGGTTTGCGTGGAACCGAGGATTACAAGCGCTTCGCCGTCGTGTCCCAAGAAAATCAAACCATCAGCGGTCCCAGCAGCGACCGTACCCACGCCGACAAGCTCAATTGGGATGTGAGCGCTACCTATCAGGTAGTACCGGATTTCAACGTGTATGCGCGCGCCGCCACCGGCTTCAGAGCGCCGAGCTTCGGTGCGCCGTCGGCCTTACAGGGCATCCAAGTCGCGAAGTCCGAGGACGACACTTCCTATGAGATCGGGTTCAAGTCCGACCTGCTGGACCACCGCGCGCGGTTGAATTTCGATGTCTACTATTTCGACGTCAGGAATCAGCAGCTGACGGCGGTGGGCGGCCTGGCGAACACGACCTTGCTGCTCAACGCCAACAAGACCTTCGGTCGCGGAGCCGAATTGGAATTCAATGTTCGTCCAACGTCGCAACTGATAGTGAACCTCACCGGCAGCTACAACCAGACTCGCATCGATGATCCCAACCTGTCCATCGGCGTGTGCGCGTCATGCACCGTCACCAATCCCACGTATACAAATACCACCGGGACCTACGCCTACATCAACGGCAATCCGCTGCCGCAGGCCCCCAAATGGATCACCGACGGGTCGGTGCGCTACAACATACCTGTGACCGGCAGCTCGAATCTCTATGTCTACGCCGACGCGTCATATCGCAGCACCATCAATTTCTTCCTCTATGAGTCCAAGGAGTTCATTGGTGCACCCTTGTTCGAGGGCGGCCTGCGCTTCGGCTACCAGTGGGCGGGGGACAAGTACGACGTCGCGGTGTTCTGCCGTAATTGCACCAACGAGATACGCATCACCGGCGCCATCGACTTCGACAACCTGACCGGCTTCATCAATGATCCGCGCATCGTCGGTGCGCAGTTCGGCGCCAAGTTCTGAGTTGCAGTTCGCCGCCGCGCCATGGTTCGACCGTGTGCCGTGGCCGCGGCACGGAACTGGCCGCCGCGACCGCGGGTGGGAATTCGATGCCGCTGCGTAGGTACGCCCCGCTGCTGTGCATGGGCGTCATGCTCTGCGCCGCGCGTGGCGCGGAGCCTGCGTCCGCCACGATATCGCGGCCTCAGCCCGTCATCATCGACACCGATATTGGCGATGACATCGACGATGCCTTTGCGCTCGCGGTGGCTCTCTTGGATCCGCGACTCGATGTCATCGGTATCACTACCGCGTGGGGAGACACGCGTACCCGAACGCTGCTGGTTCGGCGGCTCCTCGCGGCCCTGGGCCGCCGGGACGTGATCGTCGCTCAGGGACCGGTGACGGCGAATGACACGCTGTTCACGCAACGGCAATGGGCCGCGCGGGCGGTCGACACGACGCCGGCGCCGGACGCGATCGATTTCATTCGCACAGAGGCGCGCAAGCGGCCGGGCGAGATCACGCTCATTGCCCTCGCTCCCTTGAGCAACATCGAGGCGCTCGCGGCACGTGACCCTGAAGCACTTCGCGATCTCAAGCAAGTGGCGCTGATGGGCGGATCGATCTATGCGGGATACAACGAAGGAGGAGCGATCCCCGTCGATCAACCCAGCGCCGAATACAACGTCCGATCGGCTCCTCGCGGCCTTACCGATCTTCTCGAGTCCGGTATCCCGGTCAAGTTGTTTCCCCTCGATGCAACCCAACTGAAGTTCGATGAAGTGCGGCGCGATCGGTTGTTCGCGTATGGGTCACCGACCTCCGATGCGTTGGCGCTCCTCTATCATCAATGGAGGCTGCTCAACAGTTGGGGCCAGATCACCCCGACCCTGTTCGACGTGATACCTGTCGTATGGATGCTGGAGCCCTCGACCTGCCCGCTCACCCCGCTGCGGATCCTGGTTGATGAACGTGGCTACACACGGCCGACGGCAGGTAAACCCAATGCGACTGTCTGCCTGTCGCTGGACGAAAGCAGGGCGCAACGCTTGATCATCGACACGCTGGCGCCGCAGCCGGACGGCCGCCCGCACTAGCGGAAGCCCAACTATCCGACGAATGGCGCCTTCTCGGAGTGAGCAGCTTCGTGGCGGGTGTAAGATTGGCGCATATAGGGTTGACGGTGCGCAACCATGCGATGAACAATTTGGGTCCCGGAACCGTCGGCGTCATTCTCAACCGGCCCACCAAGATGGAAGTCTCCCAACTCTTCCCGGACATCAAGCGCCTGGCGCAACTGCACGACCGGGTGTACTTCGGCGGACCCGTCGATTTTGGCGCCGTGTGGTTCCTGGTTCGAGCGGCAACGCGTCCCGAGCATGCCATCAAGGCCTGCGATGGCGTTTATCTCAGCGCGGACCGGGAGCTTTTGCTGAAATTGCTCGGGCGCGACAGACCCATGGAGGGATTGCGCATCTTCGTCGGGCATTCCGGATGGGCGCCAGGTCAGCTCGAGGCGGAGATCGACGATGGCGATTGGACGCTCGATCGCGCGCGGCCGGATGCAATCTTCAATGGCAAATCCGAACATCCCTGGCCGGGACCCGGAGAGCCGGAGAGCACTATTTGAGAACCGCGACGCAGGCGTGCCGCTCCAGCTGAAAGTCCGCGTTGGGCGCCTTTGACCCTCCTGCGGCTAGTCCTTGAAAGCATCCTTGAGCTGATCGGAGGCGAACGCCTGTGCTTTCTTGGCGGCCGGTAGTACAGGCGCGGCACCGAAGAACTCGTGCGTCACGCCCTCGTATTCCCTGCGCATCACCGGGACGCCGGCCTGCTTCAATGACTCCTCCAGGGTCGCTCCATCGCTTCGCAACGGATCGATCTGCGCATTGATAATCGTGACCGCCGGCAGTAAGGAAAGCTTTGCGTGCAAAAGATCGAGCCGGGGATCCGTTTTCTCCGCCGGTGAACCGAGGAGGTGGGAGAAGGCCCAGATCATCATCGCCTTATCGAGCACTTTGGCATTCGCACTGTCGACGTACGATTCGGTCTCTGAACCGGTTTGCGTGATGGGATAAATGGCGATCACTGCTTTCGGCCGGGTCAAACCCGCATCAACGGTCGCAATAGCTGTAGCAAGCGCCAGACTAGCACCGGCGCCCTCACCGGCAAGCGCCAGGCGACGCGGGTCGCCCCGCCAACTGCCGACGTTCGAGGCCACCCACTTATAGGCGGCGAGCGCATCGTCCCAGGCTGCGGGGAACTTATTCTCCGGGGCAAGGCGGTAATCGACTGAAACGACCACGGCGTTGGCGCCCTTGGCGAGCGCCCGAGCACCGGCGTCATAGGCCTTGCGGCTGCCGATGACCCAGCCGCCGCCATGGAAATACACGACCGCGGGGAAAGGACCCGGTCCTGCCGGCGTGTAAACGGTGGCGGATAGAGGCGTCTGCAACGATTCGCCTGGGACCTGGACATCGACCGTGGTGACATCAGGCACGAGTTTCGCGGGATCAGCATCGATGGCTCGTCGCTTCATCAAAGCCACGACCGCGTCTGCCATGGTCGGTTGCCGTCGGGCCTGGGTGGGTGTCAGCGTTTCGATAGGTTTGCCGCCCAACGCCGAGTAGACCGCCAAGAGGTCATTCATGTCCGCATCGGCCTGGTACTTTGTGCCGGTCACGGGATCGATCTTGTATTTCTCCTTAGCCAGTGCCGCAGGCGAATGAATTGCCGTTCCTGACCAGATGAGCGCACTGAGTCCCATGAGCGTCATGAAGCGGCGAAAGGGTAGAGCTGATCGTTTCATGTCCATGTCCTCCCTTGCAAACGCTGTTGTGGGGATATTCCCGCGTCAGTCGTTGTGCGGATATTCTCGCGAACTTCGAGATGGGGCGCTGCGCATTAGAGCGTAGGAGCGGGCTTACTCGAGCTTGTTTGCATCGCAAACAGCGGCGATCCACGGCCTAAAAGGCGGATTTCGATCGAGGGGCGAAAGTTAAATGTGATTCACAGAACGCCATGGAAAAGATCAGGAACAAAGCCGTTTTGCGCGATGCGGCGTCCCGCACGATGCGGCTAGATTGATTGCATGCCGATGCCGATACCAGCAGCGTGCATCGGCGCGCACTGCGGGTATCGGCTGATTCCTCGAGTCAAACGCTAACTCTTAAGACTTATCTTTACACCCTGCGCCGCCAAATTTATTCGAAGTCCCTGGCTGGTCTCCGTGAGCTTGATAACGACTCCGTGCTCGTTCTGCAGGTAAGTGGCGCCCGCCCCGCCGGCGACGGTAATGCCCGCAGATGCCGCCGAGTAGTTGCCGTTGAAGTCGCTGAGATGCTTGAGGTTATAGACACCCCCGGAAGCGGAAATGTTCGCAACGCCCGCGTCGACAACGGAAAGTCCGGAGATTTTGAAAGAGTGCTTCTTACCTTTGAAGTCAAGCTCGCCGCTGCCCCAAACCCAGCCGACACCGGCTGCTACACTTGTTCCGCTCAACGACACCGAGCCGTCCGGTGCCGAGCTATCCACCGCCGCAGGACTGCTCGACGGCTCATCTGCAAAAGCACTTCCGCTCAACAGCAGAACGGCGGCTACCAAAGGCACTATTCGCATAAATCCTCCTGAAATCGTGATTGATAAAAAGAACCGCGGCACTTCAGCCGCAATCCGACGCGTCACACTAAAGCCTTCGACGTACCGGAACTTGCATGAAACGATCCTTTATTGAACTGAGTTATTGCAGCAGCAGTGTCCCGGCGTCAATCGAACAAATTTATTTGGTTGTGCGATTGGCTTACGTGCTCGGATTGATACTAAAGGGCAATGGACGCTCGTCGGGGGGCGGTGCAACCTCACCACATCGAGACAGCGGCAAAGGGAGCGCAGGCGCCGGGTAGTCGATGCGAGTCTCAATGACCAGCCCGCTTTCGTAAACGGATGCCATATGGACACCACGATTTCCACTCGCGACCGGCCTGCCACTGCTGCGCGAGTCGGCCGATTGTTTTTCAAACGACTACGCGGCCGGTCGACATTGGTTATTGTCTTGCTGGTGGCGTTGGTCATGGGGGCAGCGCTGGCCATCATCCGCAATGGTGTGACCGCAGGCAGCATCACGGGAGTCGAGAGCACGGACGATGCCTATGTTCGGGCCGATCAAATCGCGATTTCGTCGCATATCGCCGGCTATGTGGTGTCTGTCCCCGTACAGGACAACGAGACGGTCAAGCAAGGCCAGTTGGTGGCCACCGTCCAGGATGACGACTATCGGGCGAGAGTGGCGAATGCAGCGGCAGCACTCGCAGCCGCGCAGTCCGCGGTGGATGTTCTCTCCGGCGAGGCCATCGTGCAAACCCAGAAGATCGTCGCAGCGTCGGCAGAGGTTCGCGCCGCGGAAGCGGGGCTCAAAGAGACGCGACTGGAGCACCTTCGCCAACGCGGGCTTATCGACGACGGCACTACATCTCGGCGGGAGCTGGAATCCGCCGAGGCTGACGAGGATCGCCTGATTGCTTCCCGTGACCAAAAAGCCGCCGAATTGGCCGCCGCAAAACATCTGCGGCAAGTCATTCTTACGCAGGGTCTGGAGGCCGAGCAGACGGTCAAGACGAAGGAGGCGGAACTCGAACTCGCCCGCATCGATCTCGGCTACACCCGTATCGTGAGCCCGGCAACCGGACAACTCTCTGAGCGCGCATCATTGGCGGGTGAATACGTGGTTCCGGGGACCAAGATAGGCCTCGTCGTGCCGCTGCCGAATGTTTGGATTGTCGCGAATTTTCGCGAATTGCAGATGGCCCATATGTACCCGGGTCAAGCAGCGGTGGTTACCGTCGATAGCGTCCCAGGCACGAGGTTTCGCGGAACCGTCGACAGCTTCGAGCCCGCCTCAGGCGCGTTGCAGGCATTACTTCCTCCGGACAACGCCACGGGCAACTTCACCAAAGTCGCGCAACGATTTGCAGTCAAGGTAATTCTTGCACCCGGCCAGGCGCGCATCGATCGCTTGCGTCCCGGAATGTCGGCAATTGTCACCGTTGCCGTGGGAGAAAGTCGGCAAGAGCGGAGTGGCGCACGGTGAACCCCCCGGGGCCGAAAGCAACGCCGATCACCCCTGATGCGATCCTCTCCAGCCTTGCTGGATTCTCCGCCGCCTGGATGGTAATCATGGCCACCCGCTACTACGCGCTGCAAGGGAGCGATATCAATGGCGGGTTGGGTGTCGGCATTGATACTGGATCGTGGCTTACGACGGCATATTCAGTCTGCGACCCTATTGGCGTGGTAATGGGCGCCTGGCTCGGCATCGCTCTGTCACTGCGGCGCATGTTGTTGGCCGGCGTCACGACTTTCCTGATCGGCTCGATCATACCGCTCATCGTGAGTAACTATGATGCCTTGATGCTCTCGCGCATCATCACCGGGCTCGCTGGCGGGGCCATCATGCCGCAGTCGATCATCATTCAACTTCGCACCTGGGGGCCCACCCGAGCACCCTTGGCGCTTGCCTTGTTTCTTTCCGCGCCCACCGCGGCCCCGCAGTTGGGTGGTCTGATCGGCGCTTGGGGCGTCGAGCATTTCGATTGGTCCTTTGTCCTATGGGCAGCACTTCCGCCGGGGATCCTGTCACTCGCGGTAGGTTACTTCGGATTGCGGCGTGAACGGATTCAATGGCGACCCTTGGTTCATGCGGACCTTGCGGGCCTGATCGCGCTATCGGCTGCCATAGGTCTTTTCGCGTGCGCGGTCAGTCAGGGGGACAGGTTGCGCTGGTTTCAGACGCCGGCCATCCCCATTCTGTTCGCGGCCGCCGCTCTTTGTCTCGCCATCTTCGTACTGCGGCGGTGGAGCGAATTACGGCATCCAATCGTCTGGGTGAGACTCTATAGACGCTGGAACGTCAGCCTCGCCGCGATCGCCGGGCTGCCGCTGGCGCTCGCCATCTGTATGTCGGGAGTCATCGTGCCGGCGGCGCTGGCTCAGGTGCAGCATTTTAGGCCCGAGCAGGTGGCGCCTGCGCTGTGGAGTGCGTTGTGGCCGCAAGCGCTCTCCTATGGAGCCTGCGTGATTATCTTGACGCGTAAGCTCGTCGAGGTCCGCGCGATGATCATTGCGGGCCTCGCCATGGCCGCCATCGGGGCGTTCTTCAACCTGCGGATCACGAGCGAGTGGCAGGTGGGCGAGCTTTACGTGGGACAGTTGATCCAAGGGCTCGGATTGCCGATGATCGCCTTACCCCTGGTTTATATGTTCGTGGGCGATTTACAGCCGCCCGGCGAGAGTCTTCCCGCCGCGAGCATTTTGAATCTGTGGCGTGTCCTCTCCGGGACCATCACCGCCGCTTGGGCGACCACTTCGCTGCGGCTGAACAGTCAGGGAAAATTCGGCGAGCTTCTGATCAATACAGGCTTCTATCAAGATGGCCGAGGCACTTCGCTCGCCGGTCTGGCGGCGCGCATGGCGCATACCACCTCTGATCCGATGTTTGCTCGAGCGCAGGCCGTGCAGGTGGTCGCGAGCGAGGCTCGTCGACAGGCCGCCGTTCTCGGGATCTCGGATACATTTTCCGCCCTTGGCTGGTTGCTCTTCGCCAGCTGCCTGCTCATCGTCCTGATGGCGGAATTTGGCTCGGGCAATCCGCTTCGATCGCAGCAGATACGCCCATGACGAAATTGTCGACGCTCGCCATGACACTTATTTTGACTGGCTGCGTCGTGGGGCCGGCTTATCAATCACCGGCGACAGTGGTCCCTGAGCATTGGAGCGCAAATCCAGGAGAGCCAAACTCCGCGGAGGCGCTCAAGTCGTTCTGGAGTGGCTTCGACGATCCAATATTGAGCGGCCTGATTCAGCAAGCCATCGAAAGCAACTACGACCTAAGGATTGCGGGCGAGCGGATTCGGGCGGTGCAGGACGCTGTGCGCGTTGCGGCGGCGGGCGGCCGGCCTCAGATTGGCATTGGAGCAGCGGCGGAAAGCCGACGCGAGACACAAACGATCGACTGGCCGCCGGCTTCGCCAAAATTCGGCGAATACCCGTATTATGGATTCGGCATCAATGCTTCCTGGGAACTCGACTTGTTCGGGGAAACCCGGCGCCGCACGGAATCTGCGCAGGCGGCGGCCGATGCGGCCGTTGAGGCTCGGCGCGGGATTTTGATCAGCCTAACGGCAGCGGTGGCGGGCAACTATCTCAGTTTTCGAGCGACGCAGCTGCGTGTGCAAATTGCCCGAGAGAATCTCGAGATCGCGCGGCAAACGCAAAAGCTTGCTCATCATGCTTTCGAGTCCGGCGAGCGCTCACACCTGGACGTGAGCGAAGCAGACGGGCGCGTCCGCGGGGTCGAGGCCAGCATTCCTCCACTACAAGCCCAGTCGGATGAGCTGATTCATTCGCTCGCAATTCTGCTCGCGCAGGCGCCGGCACAGTTCATGACCAGCGACCTTCACAACGACGCAGCGATGCCGCCGCCGCCGCCGTTACCGCCGTCGCTGCCTTCGGAGATCATCGCTCAGCGCCCCGATATCAGGGGGGCAGAACGCGAGTATGCGCAGTCGAACGCCGACGTAGGAGTTGCGGTCGCCGCTTTGTACCCGCACTTTTCCATCCCTTTGAGCATCGGGCCCAGCGCCAGCCAGGTGCACGAATTGTTTCAAGGTGCGAGCCTGTTGTGGCGCATGGGTCTCGATGGCAGTCAAAGCCTTTATACGGGTGGGAGACTCACGGCGAACGTCGACGCGGCGCGCGCGAACAAGGAAAGTGCGCTCTTCGCATATCAGCAGACAGTCTTGAAGGCTTTCGCGGAGGTCGAGGATGCACTCTCGAGCCAAATGGCTGAGGAGATACGTCATCGGGCGCTAACCGCGCAGCTGGCGGATAATCGTCAAGCGCTGCGCGAGGCACAAGAGCGTTATCGAAGAGGTCAAGTGGGTCTGCTCCCGGTGCTCGAGGACCAACAGCAACTCTACGCCACACAAGATGCAGAGGTAACGAGCTCCTTGACCCGCTGTCTTGCCGATATATCGCTGTTCAAGGCGCTCGGCGGCGGCTGGCAGGAAGTCGCGCTCCCTGACATGGTTGCCGATCGCTCAGTAATCCATCGAAAGTGAAACAGGGTACAGAGGGCTTCGTAGATGAAAATTCAAGATTGCCTGGCATTGGTAACCGGCAGCAATCGCGGCTTGGGCCTCGCTTATTGCGAAGGACTCCTTCGAGCGGGGGCGGCAAGGGTTTACGCGGCGGCGCGGGATCCCTCGAAGATCGGCATATGCGATTCAAGGGTCGTGCCTATCGCGCTGGACGTAACCTCGCTTGCCGATGTCATTTCGGCGGTGCAAAGATGTCAGGACATTTCGCTGCTGATCAACAACGCAGGCGTATACGCCGGTTATATCGATACCGACATGTCCGCGCACGTCACAGCACCCAAGGCCAGCCCAAGCCAGGTCGTGGAGTGCTCTTTGGCGGGGTTGGAATCCGGGGTAGATCGAATATTTGCTGACGATAGTGCAGTCTATGTCGACCAAAAGGTTCGCACGGATCGCACCGCATTCGATGCAGAACTTTTGCAAGCTTGGGAAGATTCCCAGTCACCATGCTGAGGGCTGACGCGAGATACAAGCCGGGCGGCGAAGTCCAACCGCTCATGGCGACTCCGTTAGCCGTTTGGCAACCGCCGCCAGCGCCGCGCTGACTATGGAATCGCGACGCGTACTTATCTCGGTGATGTGCGGTTGCAGCAGCTTGGCAATGAGCCCAGTCCAGCCCGTCTGATGAGACGCCCCTACGCCACGGCCCGTGTCGCCATGAAAATACTCGTGGAACAGAACATAGTCGCGGAAGTGTGGATCGCCGGCGAGTTTGGGGTGATATTTTAGAACCGGCCGCTGGCCATCTGCCCCTTTAAGGAAAAGGCGCGACAGACGACGCCCCAATTCCTCGGCTACCTCGTACAGGGTGAGGAATTGTCCGGACCCCGTCGGGCACTCAACTTTGAAGTCGCTACCGTAGTAGTAGTGAAATCGTTGCAGGGCCTCGATGATCAGATAGTTGATCGGCATCCAAATGGGACCGCGCCAGTTCGAGTTGCCGCCGAACACTCCGCTGCGAGACTCAGCCGGCCAGTAAGTTACTTCGAGGGTTGTGCCCCCTGCTTCAAAACGGAACGGATGCTGCTCGTGATTTTTCGATAGGGCGCGCACGCCGTACTCCGATAGGAAGCGTGTTTCATCGAGCATGCGGTGGAGCAGCGCCTTCATGCGGTGGCCGCGCAGCAATGAAAGCAGGCGACGGTCGCCCTGACCGGCGATATGCCAATTGGAGACCAGATTGGCGAGCTTCGGACGGTGCTTGAGAAACCATTGCATGCGCGCCGAGAACTCGGGCAGCAGTTGCAGGACTTCGGGTTCCAAAACCTGGCTGGCAAACAGTGGAATCAGCCCGACGATTGAGTGGATTTTCAATTCGACGTGACTGTTATCCGGAAAGACGAGCTGATCGTAATAAAACTCGTCGGACTCGTCCCACAGGCCCAGCCTGTCCTCGCCGGCGCCATTAATTGCGCCGGCGATGGAAAGGAAATGCTCGAAGAACTTCACGGCGATGTCTTCGTACGCCGGATCATGCAGTGCTAGTTCGAGCGCCGCACGCAACATGTGCACACAGTACATCGCCATCCAACTGGTACCGTCCGCCTGGTTGATGAAACCGCCGGTTGGAAGCGGACTGCTGCGATCGAATACCCCAATGTTGTCAAGACCCAGGAAGCCACCCTGGAAAATGTTGCGCCCTTGCTCGTCTTTGCGATTCACCCACCAGGTGAAATTGAGCATGAGCTTGTTGAACACGCGCTTCAAAAATTCCAGATCGCCAGGGTACGCCGGGTTTGATTCCTGTCGCTGCCTGCGGTCGATTTGGAACACACGCCATGCAGCCCACGCGCCCACCGGAGGATTGACATCCCCGAAGGCCCATTCGTACGCGGGAAACTGGCCATTGGCGTGCATGTATGTCTCGCGCGACAGCAGTAGCAGTTGCGACTTGGCGAACTCGCTGTCGATGACCGCAAATGCAATGCAGTGAAAGGCGAGATCCCATGCAGCGAACCAGGGATATTCCCACTTATCGGGCATCGAAATCACGTCGGCGCTGTCGAGGTGCCGCCAGTCCCGATTACGTCCATGCTTGCGCTCCGCCGGAGGCGGGGGCTGCTGCGGGTCACCATCGAGCCACTCCTCCACGGAGTAGCCGTAAAACATCTTGTTCCAGATCATCCCGGCAAACGCCTGGCGCTGCACCAGCTTTGCGTCGGGATCGACGATCCTCTGTTGCAACTCGGCGTAAAACTCGTCCGCCTCGCGGCGGCGTGCGTCAAAGATGCTGTCGAAGTCTGCGAAGGGCCGAGCTATGCCCTTCGCCCCCTTGTCGGGGGACAATCGCAGCCGTACCTTCGCCGCGGCGCCGGACTCAATGTTCATTTCATACAGCGCGCCGACTTTCGTGCCGACCCGCTCGGGATTCACCGCGTCGTGCTTGCCTTGCACCAGGTATTCGTGAAAGGCGTCCTTGAAGTAGCCGCTCACCTCATTCATCCCGAACAGCCGGCGAGGGTTGGTGTCGTTGTCGCAGAACAGCAGGGTCGATGCGGATTCGAAATCAAGCCGGAATTCACCCAGGTCCGGGTGCTGGATCTCGACGGCGCCTGGCCGACCGATCAGCCTCGGCTTAGCTACGCCTGGCCTCCACGACCAAATATTGCGGCAGCACAGTTGCGGCACCAAGGTCAGCGGCGCGGCATCCGGCCCTCGATTGTGCACGGTGATCTGCATGAGAACATCGTCAGGTCCGGCTTTTGCGTATTCAACAAACACGTCGAAGTAACGATCGTCATCGAACAAGCCCGTATCCAGGAGCTCGAACTCCATCTGGTCAGCGCCCCGCCTGCGGTTTTCCTCGAGAAGCTGCGAGTAGGGGAAAGCTGCTTGCGGATATTTGTAGAGCATCTTCAGGTATGAATGACTCGGTGTGGCGTCGAGGTAGTAGTACAACTCCTTGACGTCTTCGCCGTGATTGCCTTCGGAGTTGGTCAGCCCGAACAGCCGTTCCTTGAGGATCGGGTCCTTGCCATTCCACAATGCCAGTGACAGGCATAGATACTGGTGGTCATCGCTGAATCCGGCGATACCGTCCTCACCCCAACGATAGGCGCGGCTGCGCGCATGGTCGTGCGGCAGATATTCCCATGCACCTCCCCAGGCGCTGTAGTCCTCACGGACGGTTCCCCACTGACGCTCGGAGAGATATGGGCCCCAGCGGCGCCAATTCTCCTTACCCGCTTTGTCGTTGGCCAGGCGCTGTCTTTCGGTTGAGATCTTCATCGGTTTAGGCGCCACTATTGCTGGCGCGCGTCTCCTGCTTCCCAGTGTTTCTTCCAGTATCTACCGGGCAGCGGTCGATTTCTTGGCTGTTTGAGCCATGGCGAGTGCCGTCGATCCAGGCCGGTCGAAGCAGAGCACTCCCATACAAGGGAGAGCAGCGCTTCCATTCAAGACCGCCGTCGCGCGGCGGGATAATGATATGCCTGCGCGGGGACACTACGGTTCGGGGCCCGATTGCAGATAAGGAGAACCGAGTGACTACGCTACTCGAAGTATTGCGCGAGGCCGACGCTCGCAGGATCGCGGTCGGTCATTTCAACGTGTCGGATTTGGTCACGATGTACGGCGTTGTTGAGGCCGCGCGGCAGCAGGGGCTTGCGGTCGTCGTTGGCGCCTCGGAAGCCGAACGGCGCTTCATCGGCGTTCAGCAATTGGTAGCGATCGTCGAGAGCCTGCGCGATAAGGGCGGTCCGCCGATCTTTCTCAACGCGGACCATACGCACTCGTTGTCCGGCGCGCTGGAGGCAGCGAAAGCGGGGTTCGACTGGGTGGTATGCGATTTCTCATCGCTGCCATTCAATGACAACCTGCGGCAGACGAAGCAGGCGGTGCTCGCTCTCAAAGCGTTGCGCCCGGATATCCTGGTCGAGGGAGAGATCGGCGATATCGGCAGCGGCTCGCAGATTCACGACAGCGCGCCGCATAACCCGCTCTCGACACCGGATGAAGCGCTGCAGTTCGTGCAGGAGACCGGGATCGACACGCTGGCTCCCGCCGTAGGCAACATGCATGGTGTGCTGAAAAGTATGCTGAGTGGCGCGGCCAGGAAGCATTTGAACATCGAGCGCATCCGAGCCATCAAGGAACGAACCCGGATTTTCATGACGCTGCATGGCGGCTCGGATACCGCCGATGCCGATCTTCGCGGCGCGATCGCCGCGGGCATGACGGTGGTGCATATCAATACCGAGGTTCGGCTCGCGTGGCGGCGCGGCATCGAGGAGAGCTTTGCGAAGCAAAAGGACGAGATCGCGCCGTACACGCTGCTTGCGCCGGCAGTCGAGGCCGTGCAACGCGTCGTGGCAGCACGATTGGCGCTGTTCAGCGCCGATCCCGGTGGTGACCGGGGTCCCGCATAGCCGACCGCTTAAGCCTCAGCTGGTAAAATACGGGACAGGTGCGGTTCAAGCCTCGCCCCGTACCGGATCCGTCGATCCGGGTTTCAGCTGTAATCTATCGCCGCAGGATTGAAATCGCCCAGTGCCAGGCATGTAATTACATGCATCTGCAGATCGAGGGTCGGGTCGTTGGCCACTGGAGATTCAATATGGCACATGTAACTTCGAGAGTTGGACTTGTGCTGGTCGTCGCACTGGCAGTGGGCTGTGCCACGATGAAGACCGGCTCCGGTTCTGCGGTATCCGGCACAAACTCGGCGAAATTCAGCTGGACTAGCTCTGGTAATGTCTCCGGCTCCATGGCGGCAACGTTCACGAACGGAGAGACTTTCACAGGTCGGTTCTTCCAGGTCACGAGCAGTTTGACCGATGAACTCGGTCCACTGGGCCCGATCTGGCATCAGGAGGGCCTGTATGACGTGGGTCCGGAGCTCCAGTACGTCGCGCATTACACTGGGCGCGTAGTGGCTAACCTCAGCCGACCGGATGGCGCACAAATGCGATGCCGCTTTGAGCTGATGAGACCCGTCGATGGCATGGCTGGCGGAGCGCGCGGTGAGTGTCAGCTGCCGGATGGACTGAGTGCCGATGCTCGGTTCCCTGCTGACTGAGGGAGACGCCGCATTCAGCGGCGCTCCGCCGTGAGAGTAGGCGTCGATGTCTGCGGCTCGATTCGCGCGCCTTGTGCCAGCTTGACAAAGGGTGATGGATAGACGCCAAGGACCAGCATCAGCACAAGTAGCACGATCAGCATGCCTGCGCCCGCATCGCGAGCCCAGTGCAGCGGGGCAGAGGCGGCAGCCGCCGTCGCGGGAGCGGCGACAGAAGGGGAAGGGGCCACAGCGGCGGAAGCCGCCATCCGCGCCGGGCTCAGGAATAGCTGGATCATGGCGCGCAGGTAGAAGAAGAGACCGACGGCGCTGCCCGCCACAACCGCGCCGAGCAGAAGCCACTCGTGCTGGTCGACGCCGGCGCCCAACACGTAGAACTTGCCGGGGAACCCCGGGGTCAAGGGGACTCCCGCGAGGGACAGCAGCGCCAGGGTGAGGATCGCGGCGAGCCCGGGGTGCCGCCAAAAGAGGCCTCGATAGTCGGACAGCGCTTGGGCCTCATGATCCAATGGACTCGAGACAAGAGTGATGACGCCGAACGCGGCCAGCGTGGTGATCGAATAGGTGAGCAGATAGATGCCCACCGCTTCGGTTGCGAGCGGCCCGGAGGCGATCAATGCGACCAGCATGTAGCCGAAGTGAGCGATCGCAGAGTAGGCGAGGAGGCGCTTCAAGTTCGACTGCTGCAGCGCCAGGACGTTGCCCACGACAATGGAGAGAATCGCGAGCATCGAGAGCGTGTTGACGAGAGTGGCGTACCGGGTGGCATTCGTGTCGACGACGTAGCGCAGGAGCAGCGCGAACACGGCGATTTTGGAGGCGGTGGCTCTCCAGCGAGCGGCGCTCCTTCACGAGGTAGGCCGCCATGCCGTACATCGGCATGGAGAGGAGTTCGAGGCCGACAAAGAATGAGGTGAAGTGGCGGCTCGCGACCGTGACCATGCCGCCGAGGGTGGCCAGGAGCAGCAGCAAATACATCTCCTCGCGGTGACCCTGGTAACACGGTGAAGATCAGGCGGAAGGTATAGAGCGGGGTGAGAAAGGCGCCGACGAGCCCGGCGAGGAAAAGTCCTGAGTGCCCACCGGCGTAGGCTTCCCAGAGAATTTCATCTTTGCTGTAGTAGCCGGCAGTGACCCATGGAAAAGCCGAGAGCGCCAGGCCACCCACGAGGAAGCAGGCGTACTCGAGCGGCAGTTGCCTGCGCAGGCCCCCCATCTTAAAAATGTCCTGCTCGTGGTGGCAGGCGAGGATCACCGCACCGCTGGTCAAGAATAAGAGCGCCTTGAAGAAGGCATGCGTCATCAGATGAAAGATCGAAGCACTCCACGCCGCGCACCCAAGCGCGAGGAACATGTAGCCGATCTGGCTCATGGTGGAGTAGGCGAGGATGCGCTTGATATCGGTCTGCACCAGAGCGGCGCAGCTCGCGAGGAGCAGCGTCGTCGCCCCGATCACCCCGACCGCCTCGAGCGAGTACGGGGCCAGCTCGAATAGTCCGTGCGTGCTATCAGATAGACGCCCGCAGTGACCATGGTCGCCGCGTGGATCAAGGCGGACACAGGCGTGGGGCCCGCCATGGCATCCGGGAGCCACGTCTGCAAGGGGAGCTGTGCCGACTTGCCGACCGCGCCGCCGAGCAGGAGCAAGGTGATCGCAGTGATCTCCGGGCCCCCGGGCACCAAGTGCCGCTGCGCGAGGAGAACCGCCTGTTGAATGTCGAGCGTGCCGAGGTCGCGATACAGCCAGAACAGGCCGATCGCAAACAAGGCATCGCCCACCCGCGTGACGATGAAGGCCTTGCGCGCCGCCGTGCCATTGGCCGGATCCTTGTACCAGAAGCCGATCAGGAGATAGCTGCACA
>Ga0116129_1000909_pt1 | contig 17232 bp, 15 predicted proteins | sample June2015DPH_17_2_FD_89732 | JGI IMG/M metagenome (GOLD analysis project Ga0116129, IMG submission 89732) | Peatland microbial communities from SPRUCE experiment site at the Marcell Experimental Forest, Minnesota, USA - June2015DPH_17_10 | ecosystem: Environmental > Terrestrial > Soil > Wetlands...
ATTCCGTATAGTCAGCGATTCTCTCGGTCGGGAGCAGTAGATAATCGCATTCGTGCGCATTCTCCGGGGTGAAGACTTGCACCGGAAATGCCGAGGTCTTCACGAGTCCAAGGAAGTGCTTTTCCTGCCGGTCCTTCTGCACATGAAATACCGTGTACTCGAGCTGATTCAGAAACGACATGATGGCCTTCACGTTGTTTTCATAGGACCTAATGTCGGCGTGCTCATCCGCATACAGGATCTCGCAAAGTACGGGCATCCGCAGTTCTCGTAGGCTGCCTTGCATGCCGCGTAATACCTGTAATTCGGCCCCTTCGACATCGATCTTGATGAGGCCTATCGAGCTTATGCCGAGGCCGCTGCGAAGATCGTCGAAGCGACAGCAGAGAATCGGCGCATGCTTCAACTCCCGGCTGCCCCGCAGATCGGCCACGAGCGAGGCGCCGCTGTCCGTGGTCGCGCCGACCGCGGAATACAGATTCAACACGGACATGCTGTCGGACAGCCCGACTGGTAGGATCACGCACGATTCGAAGTTGTTTTCCTGCGCGAAGATGCAGAGAGAAGTAAAGGAATTGGGATTCGGTTCGAAACCGATATAGCGCCGGCCGGCCCCCGCGGCATGGAAATCAATCAAAGTCTGACCGACATTGGCTCCAATATCGATGAAGTCGCCCTCATCGATATCGAAAATTCGACGAATGATTTCCGCCTTCCAACCGTGCTCCCAGGTGAGCAGTGCCGGTGGTTTGAGATTATTTCCCGACACGTGGATCCGCGTGGCGCCGGCGATGATGCTAAAGCTGGGAACCATTCGGCGCCAGAATTTGATGGCGGCGCGTTGGAAAATACGGTTCGGCACAATGATGAGACCTTGGGACGAGTAGACGACGGCGAAGGCGCGACACGGCCTTACGACATTATCATAGCTGAACAGTATGGATCATGGGTTCCCTCGGCCCAGCCGCACCAGCGGTGTAATGGACTTAGTGACTGGCGACCGGCGCCCCGGGTGGATTCGGGGTCACGGTGGGGCCGAACGCAGCGGCTTGCACCTCCGGCAGCGATGTGCCGCGGATGACGGGTCCCAGCGATAAGCGGCTGGTCACACCGGGACTCACGGAGCGGTAGTACCCCGTCTTCCAATAGTGCAGATACTTCGTCGCATTTTGCGCGGTACTAGTATTTTGCGAGTTCGGCAACTGCGAATCGAATTGCAGCGTGGGCACACCCGTCTGCGTCAATACTGAGACAAAGGAGACATCGCCCTCGTCCTTACGATACACGGTCAGTGATCCCGTATTACCGTAAGCCCACACCACATCGACCACGAATTGGACCCAGTGACCCGCTTGCAGGTCAGCTTTCGTCAGCGTGTACGAGTTGACGCCCCTGCGATTTCCGTTGGTGTCGATCAAATCTCCTCCCAGCAAGCCGGCGTTGAATTGAGTCGTGACGGCCAGCTGGAAGGCGGGCGGCGAGTCGAACTGATCGGGGCTGTGAAGTTGTAAAAAGATACCCCACGTATTGCCATGAGTCGCATCATGCAGGGGAGGTACCCAATTGGGATCTAGCTTGATAGAGATGCCATATACTTCATGGCCATTCGCAGCCGTGACTTCGTATTGCGCTCCGGTGGGGCTCAGCATGTGCGAAACTTCGGCCCGCTCGCCGGTCCAGCCCACATTATCGCCTGGGAGTACTTGCACTTGAAGTACGGCGCCGCCTTTCGGGCTCGTCGGGTCTTGCGCCATCACCAAGCGGTTTAATCCCTTCTCTTGCACAATGCGCCAGTGATTCGGCCCGTAACCCGCCACCCATTCGACCGGGGAGCCATCGATGGATGTCGTTTGAGGTCCCGTCAGTTGGAACTCCGTGCCGAAACCGGCCCAGTCACCCAGGAATGTGATGGCGGCGGAGGCGGGGTTATTCAGCTGAGCGCCCACCATGAGCGTGATGCCGAGCGATCTGAGGAGGAGACTTTGAAATGTCATATGGTCTGCTCTACGATTTTTGACGGACTGCTCTCCATACCGGAGGCACTGACTGCGACGACGGCAAAATACCAGGTACCCGGGCTCAAGTCGTTGACCACATAGGTCAGCATTCCGATGCTGTCGATGCTGATCATATTCGTCATCGTCGCGGCGCTCGTGCCGTAGTAGATGGAATAGCCGGCGAGATCGGTGAGCACGGTGCCGTCTGTGTTTTCGGTGGGCGCCGCCCAGGATAGCGTGACGGTCTCCGTGGCAATCGGCGGGGCGGGCGAGGTGCCTGACGCGGTGCCTGTGGTACTCGGGGCGGGGGTTACCGGCGTGGGCGGACTTGACGCCGTGACCGGTGCGGTCGAGGATGAGGCCGATCCGCTGTCGATGGTGCCGGCCGCACTGCCGGTCGTCGAAGCCGTCGACGGAGTCGCATTCGGGTTTGAGGCGGCTGTGCTTGCAGCACTCGCATTGTTGTTGGTCGCTGCGCCGCCCGTGGAACCGTCGCAAGCAGCCAGAGCCGTTGCGATGGTCAATAACGCCAAGAGTCTTCCATACATTGCCCGGTTTGCCTGGATATACACGTGCACTCACCTCGCTGAAAAGGTAAAAAACCTTGAGCGCTCCGACGATGATTGCGGCAGGAAAAAGCGAGGAATGGCGGACGCCCTGCGAAGTGGAACCTCGCGACGAAACCGGCAACCCCGCTATCTCTTATCCTGACGGACTAAAGACCGGAGGCTTTGCGTCCCCACCTCACGGCGGGTTTGCCTTGAATACCGTCACAGCTAATCTTGAACCAGATGCAGGTGCAAACTGTCTGCGATAACAGACGTGGTCAGCAAACAACACAGAGATTATGTTGTATGCGTTATGGAAACAGGACCTCAGAGCAAGCGGTACAGCCAATCGGGGATATAGGTATGGCGACGGTTCAGGATCGAACCAATGAATCGGCCGCCCGCGTTTTCGACGAGCGCCTGCGCCTGCCGAATGATTTCCGGCCGGCTGCGTTCGGCCTGCACGACCAGGACCACACCGTCCGCAGCTTCCGGACACAGTTCGAAATAGCGGTCGCTGAAAATCGCGGGACAATCGATAATGGTTAGGTCGTAATTCGCACGCAACTGTTCATATAGCGCCGGCATTGTCTTGCGCGACAAGGGCGGGGAATTCTGTCCGCACAGCACGCCGATCTGGAGTCCTGTGTTGTTGTGGTCTCGAATCACCCTTGTCTCGAGCGGCCCATTCGTCTGCACTTGGTCAACGATGCCGAGATCGGTCGAACAACCGAATTTCGCCGCCGTCGCGAGCTGAGACCTGTCGGCATCGACCAGCAGTACCCGCGAGTCGGCGACACGAGCCGCGACGAGGGCGAATTCGCTGCTCAGCGTTGAAGCACCCTCGCCGGCGGACGACGCTACGAAATGCAATACCAGCCCGTGACCTGCTTCTTTGGCGAGGCGGTACACATTCGGATACACCGACTCGAGCGCGCGCACCATGGGCCCTCGTGACGTGGGTACATCGTCCATGCTCGTCGTATGCTTCTCGTGCCGTCGTAAGGCTTCGTAAATCTTGCTCATATCGATATGCCCTTCATGTTTAGTTCGGCCTCACTGGCTCGATGTGCTGCGGCATGATGATGAACTCTCCTTGTCGGATCATGGCATCTGGTTTGAGTTGAGGGTTATAGGCGTAAACCGTCCGCAGGGCTTGCTCATCGCAGAATCCATAAGTCATCCGGCATGCCTTGTAGACCGTATCGCCTTTCCGTACAAACCATTTCCACACGGCTTGCGGGTCCTGATGAGTGGCGGGGTCTGCGGCCGGCGCTTCGCTGGCCGCAGCCGACGCCGGCTCGGGCGACACGTCGGTAGCCACTGTCTCGGCGGGCCGAGGTATGTCCTGCGCATCCGGCGCAACGGCGGCGTTCGGAGCCTCGGTCGTCGCCGGCGGGAATTGTTCGGCAGCAACGTTGACGCGCTCGGGGTGGCGATCAGGCACTGTGGATGCCTGAGCTGCACCGCCAGGAGTCGCAAGGACATGTCCCAGAAAAGCATTACCTGACACGGCGATTCCGAAAACCACAACCGCCAGTGCTACCGTGGCAAACAGCGCCAGGTGTCGCAAAGGTGAGCGGACCTGCAGCGAGCGACAACTTTCCCGCGCGATCTTCAGGGAAATACGCTCCGCGGCGGCGCCATAGCCGTTGATGAGGGCATTGTCGCAACAGATATTAATGGTGCGCGGAATGCCGCGGGCGGTGAGCGCGAGATACCACAGCGCCGGTAGGGTGAACAACGGACGGTTCGTCGGCCTCCCGGCGCATTGAATGCGATGCACGATGTAGGCGCGGCTTTGACGCCAGGTGAGCGGCTTGATTCGCGCACGAACTGCGATGCGCTGCGCCAGTTGACGCAGGCTATGCTTTGCGAGCGTCGCCTCGAATTCGGGCTGCCCAGCGAGGATGATCTGCAGCAGCTTGGACTTCGCCGTCTCGAAATTCGACAGGATGCGCAGAGTCTCCAGCGTGTCTTCCGGCATGTTCTGCGCCTCGTCGACGGCGAGGATGACCTGGTAGCCGTTCTTGTGCGCGGTGAGCAGGGCCCGCTGCAGTTTATGCAGCGGGTTGACCGACCTCTTATCCGTTTGCAGGGGCACGTCAAGCCCTTCGAGCAAGGCTTCATACAGCTCGGCAATGCTGAGCGCCGGATTGAAGATATAGATGATCTTGATCTTGCTCGAATCGAGCTTGTCGAGACTCATCTTGAGTACCGTGGTCTTGCCCACCCCAACTTCGCCGGTGACGACGATGAAGCCCTTACCCGATGCGATTCCATATTCGATGGTGCCCAGTGCTTGCTGGTGCGTCTCGGTGGCGAAAATCAGCGCCGGATCGGGCGTGATGTGAAAGGGCGGCGAATCCAAGCCATAGAATCGCCCGTAATAGGTCTCGCTCATGCGCCATGCAATCCTTTCGACAGGGTTATGCTATGTCGGGAACCGCGCCGAGTACGCGGAGATTGAGCGTCCGCTCCAGGCTTTCGGTGGTAATAATAGACTCCCGGAATAGAAGCAAATAGATGATCGCCATCCCCATTGCCATGATTCCGCCCACGAAACCCACAGCGGCGAACAGCAGACGGTTGGGCTTGTCCGCCCTCTCGTCGGATTCGGGTGCATGCACAATGCTGACACTGATGACATTCTGCTTGTCCAAGTCAGTGGCGATACGCGTTTCCTCGTAGCGATCACGATAATTATGAACCAGCTCGCGCAGCGTGTCCTGCTCGCGGGTCATCACCTCGAGACTGGCCTCGCCGTCGTCCAAGGCCTGCAGCCGCGCGAGTATCTTGGCGTCCTCGGCGCTCTCGAAGGCGATTTTCTGATCGACAGCGGGTACCGCTGCCTCGGCGTTCTGCAGCTTCATCCGTCCATCATCGTAGGTGAGATTACGGCCGAAATCCTTGGTTTGATTGACCGAGGGATCATTGATGAAGGTCTTGATCTGGGCCATCTGGTTCTCCAGGTCTTGTATGGGCCCCACGGCGTCCGGGTTGCCGTCGGCATAACGCTGTTTGAGCTGAAGGAGCTGGGTGTTTAGGTCCAGGAGCCGGGCTTTCGCGGTTTCGATTGCATCGGCTGAATTCTGGTTGATCAGCACGAGTTCCGGCATCGATTTCAGCCGCTGCTGATAGTAATCGAGCGTCCGATGCGCCTCGATCGATTGCGCCTTGAGATCGCGCAGCTTCGACTCGACATCCGAGCGATCCTGGATGAGCTGTTCGCGTTCGTAGTTGATGTCGCTGAGATGCTGCGAATTTTTCAGCGCGGTGATCTTTCGGGTCACGTCGACCAACTGCTTCTCGTAATCGCTCGTCTGCCGTCCGAATACCCCAGAACCCTTGGTGCCGAAGATCTCGACATGCTTCTGCTGGTAGATCTGCGAGAGCTTTTGTAGCACCTCAATGGCGACGTCGCGGTCAGCATTCCAATACAGCAAGGTGATGATGTTCGACATGGTGACCGGCTCGACCTTGAAGTCCTTGGTGAACTTCCTGATCGCAGTATTCATGCGTGACGCATCCGATGGTGGATCGAGGATATGCATCTTGACGAGCCAGCCGTCTTCCATGAGCTTCGGATAAATATGCGCGAGACCCACTGTCTGGATGACACTTTGGGCGAGGTCGCGGCTGCCGAGTATCTCAACTTCTGAGTTGATGATCTCCTGTTTCGTAACTTGCGGAACGCCGGTCGGTGCTTCGTTCCCCTTCTCGGTGGCCACTTCGAATTCACGGCCGCTCTGCACCAGGACTCGCGTCTCGGCCTTGAACTTTTCGGTGAAGAGGAACGAGGCGGCGTAAACAACCACGAACACACTCACGAAAAGAATGATGAGCAGCCGTGCGTGCTTGAAGAGAATGCTCGCGACTTCGCGACGGCCTAATGCAATATCCATGACGTCCACGCCTTTTAGAAAGTGCTGAAGAAGCTGTACCCAACTGTGAAGGGTATAACTCGCGTAAAATTCGCTTGAATGAAATCCGCTACCGAGGCGATGGCAGTCCGGGGGACGTAGATGAGGTCGTTGGTTCGCAGAATCGGATCACCCTCGCCGCCCGGAAGATCACCATGGAACGCAAGCTTGTAATAGACGATGGCGCCGTCGGGTCTGCGACGCAACAGCAGTGCCCCGCGCGCATGCGCGGTTGCGAGCTTGACGCCCCCGGCCTGAGCGATGGCGCCCGACGCGGTCAAGGGGATCGCGCTGCGGATGACTCCCGGACTATTGACTTCGCCGCTGACGAAGATTTGTTGCAGCGCGTAACTCTTGATGGTGATGCTGATGCCCGGATGGCGAAGGACCTTGTCGTAGCGGTCGGTGGTCTCTTTGGACGCCTCGGTAAGCGTCATGCCGGCGATCAGGAAATCGCTGATATAGCGAAGCGCGATGTGACCGTCGGGCCCGATAGTTGCGGTATCATCCAGGTCGGGGAACGCCAGATAATGTACGGTGACGGCGTCGCCGACCTGCAGCCTGTAGCTGGTGTCGGTGCCCGCGGAGGTACCGGGCACGACATCGACCGGCGTGGTGTGGGAGACGGGTGAGGTCGTGCATCCTACGCTGCCGAGGACCATTAGACCGAACACAGTGGCGCGGTAGAGAGCTCTGGTTCGTCCCATCAAATCCATCCCCTTCGTGATCGCCGTCACATTGTGAAGCGTGATACCTTCTAGCATCATTAGCATACCGATGTAAACATTTGATATATGTCAAAGTAATGATTGTAAACGAATTGTTCCGCGATGCCGGTTTCTGCTGTGCGGCAGTACTGCTGGGTGCGTTGATCATGGCCCCCGGTGACCGTGCTCTGGCTCAGGTTCAAGCACCGTCTCAGGACCAGAATCAGGCCGGCACGGGAACGAAGGCTGTACCTGCGCCAGATCCGCGCGTTGCCGAGGCGCAGCGCCGGCTCATGCTATCGCATCGGCGACGTGCTCGGGAAGCCCTGGAATACGCCCAGAACGCTCAACTGCTGACGAGTACGGCGGCGCCCGAGGCAGCCGCGACGCCCCGCTCGGCGCATCGCGGCGCCAGCATGCATCGCCGCACCACCGCGCTGGGTCGACGAGCGGTCCGGCCGGCGCCGGCCGCAGCCGCGACAACGCCCGCAGTGACGCCATGAAGCGCTGCATGTCCCTATTCGCAGCCGCGTTACTCATGTCGTACGTCGCACTGGCAGCGCCTCCGCGGCTCGGCGGGCCGCTCGTCGACGGGTCGGTCATTCGCACGCGCGGATGCGGCAGCCATTTTTTCATCGCTTACCACGACGAGTACGCGCTTGCCGAATGGTTGGGCGGCGAGATGGTCAATGATGGCGATGTACTGCAGGCCACCGACGATCAAATGAGTTTCGACCGTGAGGGCCGTATGCTCTTGTTGAATCTCGCGACGGGCCGCACCGTCGACGTGGTTATCGAACAGGCACTCATGAATCGCTCGGATTACTCGCGGATCGCCGGTAAGGTATGTCGATGAGGAGGCTTGGGCCACCGCCGCGCCGGCCGTTGATCCGGCGCGGGGCTGCGCCGCGGAGTATTCGTCGCCGCCGCTTTCTCCCGGGCGATACGCGCGATGTAGATGTAAGAGGTCACCCACCAGAATAATGACAAAATGCCGGGCGCAAAAGTGACCGTCTCTACAGCACTTTTTGTCAAGCAGCCGAACAATATGGTCAAGTATAACAATGCGCCGTGGCCATACTGTACGAAAATCAGCCACATGGCTCGTCGCAGCGCCGACAGCCAGATGAAGGCGGCTATGACTACGCCCACCAGGCCCAACTGCAGGCCCGCGTCCAGCCAATTATTGTGAGAGTGCGGCACTTCCCAATTGGCGGAGAGCCAGATGTTACTTCTCGTCACGCTGGGCACTGTCCAGAATCCGTAGCCGTAGCCGGTCAGGGGCCTGTTCTGAATAGCCGCCCACACCGCCCGCCACACTTCCGCCCGCCCGGTTAAATCGCTGGAGCGTCCCGCAAGACGTGGTAGGTCCTTCAGATTGATGTCCATCAGGGGATAGAGCAGCGCTAGAACCACTGTGGCTAGCAACCCCATGAGCGCAAAAGCGCGTAACACCGGCACCCGTCGATTCTGTATTGCCGCCCCTAGGATGGCCACGAGAAAGGCGACGAGCGTCGACACGATGGAGGTCGCCGAACGTGACATGATGAGCAAGAACAAGCAGCCGATGAACGTGGCCCCGGACAATAGCCGATGATTCGCCCGCACCCCGTAGGAATAGGCGCCGACGAGGGTGCCGACCGACATCGCGGCTCCGAGCCAGTTCTTGTGAGTGAAGGCGCCGCGCCACGCATCCCCATACCCGCCTCCGAGGTTACTGAATCCCAATCTGGGGGCCAAAATCATCACGGCCAGTGAAGCTGCGACCGCTATGGCGAAACCGCGTGTCAGAAATGCCACGAATTGCAGGGAGTCATACGCCGAAGAAACGTAGGCGGAGAAGATTATGAGAATCATAAAGCGTCCGGCGGTGCTCAAGGAGACGGCCGGATCCGTCGCCCATAGGGCGCTCAACACAATCCAGCCGCATAGGACGAGGAAGGGCCACGCGAGTCCCAGTGTCCTGATGACGCCCTTCCAGCGCAGCAAGGCAATTAGACAGATGCAGCAAAATAAAATCAGATAAACGGCATGGTCCGTTCCCGTACCCTGGACTCGAGCGTCGCCGAGCGCATCACCCCCGGGACTGCTGAAATTTTCCCACGGATAGAACAGCCCCATCGCCATGACCAACCAAATGACCAGAAGCAAGCCTTGCTCTAGTATGCCCACTAGTTTTCGCAACCGAGTTCGCCTCCATAATCTTGGCGCTATCTGATTTGATTCCATATCGTACGCCAGCGTCGCGCACTGGATACAAGTTTGTGCCTTGTGACCGTGGTATAAATACGAGGCGAATGCTTTCAAATGCTGCAATATAGTAGAGTAAAAGAGACTGCACCCAATGGATGTTAATGGCTTGGCTTCGGAGTGCTCTTAATGCCCTCAGCACCCTTGCCCTCATGGTCTGCTAGACAGCCAGGTGCCGGTCACACATTGGACTCAATCCAGTACCTACGCGCCTTCGCGGCCTCTGCGGTCGTCGCGTACCATGCCTCAAATACCCTGCTCGGGCACACAGGGCACCTCATTAACTTGGATTATGGTACTTACGGCGTCGACATTTTCTTCGTTGTCAGCGGCTTCATCATGTTCTATACAACCTTTGGAACAGCCATTCGTCCGGGCACCTTTTTCGTCAAACGGCTCATCCGAATCTTTCCGATGTACTTCATCCTCTCGACCGTGCTGTTCGCTATGGTCGTCGTGAGGCCCACATTCTTCAGTCAGGAATCGGCGGATGTTGTGGCTTACTGCGAATCGATCTTCTTCATTCCGCATTGGAATCCTCGCTTACACGATCTACAGCCGATCCTGGGCCCAGGTTGGACGCTCAATTACGAGATGTTCTTCTATCTGCTTTTCGCCGCTTCGCTGTTTTTCAGGCACAAATTGAACGGGATCGCAGTCCTGCCGGTCATCGGTGCGCTCATTATCTTCGGACACTTTCATCCAGTGGAGAATCCGGCATTCATCACGTACACGAGCCCGATGATGCTGGAGTTTTGCCTCGGCATCGTCGTCGCCGCTTCCTTTACTGTTCCAACGAGTTCCAGGCTGCGATGGCCTGTCTCGCTCATGCTCCTCTGCGGCACGGGGGCCGCATATCTTTATATGTTCCGGGCCGACTTCTACGGCACCGAGGCTGCCCGGCCGTTCTTCGTCGGACTACCTTGCGCGGTATTGGTTGCCGCGTTCGTCGCAATTGAGCGCTGCGGACGGCTGCCTCGCTTCGCGTTCCTATCCAGCGTAGGCGATGCGTCCTACAGCCTTTACCTTGTTCAAGTGTTAGTCATCGGAGTCGGACTGAGACTATGGCGCCATTTCGGCCTGATCCATTCTATCCTGTCACATGCGCTGTTCATTGTGTGCATACTCGCCGCTAGCATTGCGACGGCACTCGTCATTTACCGGTATGTGGAACTAAAGGTTGGCCGCAGCCTTACTGTGGCGCTGCGGCAGCTGGAGGGCCGCTCCATTGCAGCCGCGGCGAGCGCGTAGCGGTATCCAAGTAATTTCGTGTCAATTCTAAACAGCGGCGAGAGTGTTCGATCCATGAAATGGCTGTTGGGTGAGCGCGCTTCGTGCAAGGGACGCTCGCTTGCCATCTATGTGCCCGATCTAAGCGGCGGGGGCATTGAGCGCCTGCAGCTCGATCTTGCGCCCCTGTTTACTGCCGCCGGACTCAAGGTGACGTTTTTGCTGGGCACGTTGAAGGGTGCGCTAGTCGCACAGGTGTCGGCCGAGACTCGGGTTGTATCGCTCAATGCGCCGCGGCAATTGACGGCACTTTTCCCGCTCATACGTTATTTGCGGCGGGCTCGGCCCGACATCCTGCTCGTGCACACTGAGCATGCCGCCGTCATATCGCTCTGGGCGCGGGCTCTCGCCCGAAGCAGAACCCGAATAGTCGTCTGTCAGCACAACACGGCGTCTGCCCAAAGCCGGCGCGCGCTCTGGCAGTTCCGCATCCTTTTGGTGCTCTTGCGGCTGTTCCTCGGCTGGGCGGACCGAATCGTCGCCGTTTCCGCGGGCGTCGCCGATGACCTGGCATTGTCCTGTGGTATTGCCCGCGAGCGCATTGCAGTCATCTACAACGGCGTCGTAGGCAGCGATTTCGCAGAGAAATGCGTTGCACCGGTCGATCATCCCTGGTTTGGCGCAGGGGTCCCGGTAATCGTCGCCGCCGGACGTTTTGTGGAGCAGAAGGACTTTGGCACTCTGATTACTGCCTTTGCGAGGGTCGTTCGCGAGCGCGACGTGCGGCTCGTGCTTCTCGGCGAAGGCCCTCTGCGCACGACGCTCGCGGAGCTTGCACATTCTTTGGGCGTTGCCGATCGCATCGACATGCCGGGATTTCGCGCCAATCCCTTGCCCTATATGCGTGCGGCGGCGCTTGTCGTTCTCTCATCGCGCTATGAAGGCTTTGCCATGGTGCTGGCGGAGGCACTCGCCTGCGGTACGCCTGTCGTCAGCACCGATTGTCCGCACGGACCTGCGGAGATCCTCGATCATGGCCGCTATGGCAGGCTTACGCCGGTCGGAGAACCGGAGGCACTGGCTCAGGCTATCCTTGCGACGCTCAATGCACATCCCTCCCGAGAAAGCCTGGAGAAGCGAGGTCTGGATTTTACGATCCGCGCTTCTGCCGAGCGCTATCTTGATCTGTTTGACGCGTTACTCGTAGCCCCTGATGCCAGGGCACGATAAATCGACACGAACTTTTCGGCGGTCACCTCGATACGAAAATGCTGCTCTATTCTCGCGCGTGCCTTCGTACCCAAGCGTAGGCGCAGCTCGGGACTCCTGACCAGTTCGGCGAGGGCTTCTGCGAGCAGCAAGGCAGACCCGGGGGGCACCAGGATTCCGGTTTCGGCAATGACGAGTTCGGGAATGGCGCCGACCGGTGTCGTCACCACCGGGAGGGAGGCGCCCATCGCCTCGAGGATGGCAACCGGAAGCCCCTCATTGTGCGAGGGCAAAACGAAGATATCGGCTGCCGCGAGAATGTTTGCCACGGTCGCGGAATCGACCCAGCCCGGAATGTCTACCCGATCCGAGAGGCCGAGCTCGGCAGCTCGCTGCCGCGATTCCTCGACCGTCCCATTGCCGGCGATGATGGCTTCCCATTCGAAATCGCGCATCGCCGGTGCTGCGAGGGCGTCCAGCAATTCGGGGGTGCCCTTACGTGGCCCGAGCAAACCCAGTGCCACGATGCGGCACCGTGGATTGCGGGTATGCGGCCCGTTGGGTGGCGGCAACGGAACGGCATTGTGGATGACCGTCACGATTTCGCCGGGCACACGCAGCGATTCGACGATGTAGCGACGCCAGTAATCTCCAATGACGACGATGCATGAGGCACGCGACAGCGACCCGACCAGAAGTTTCCTCCATCGCGGCCTCAGCGACTCACAAAAAGGAATGAATTTCGATGCATGGATGTGGAGGAGGGCGGGAACTCCAAACACCTGTGCTAGGCGCATCAGCAGGAGCTTTCTCAGCGTGCTGCCATGCGCCGCCAAGTTGAGGTGCACGGCATCGGGTCGGCGCACGATGCATAGCAAACCCAGCACAACAAAACATCTCAGGAAGTAGAACGGCATCAGGGCAGCGCGACCCGGCCCATAAGAATCAAGCACCCGAACACTGAGCGCGGGGTGCCGCAGCCGAAATTCCTCAGTCAGGTACAGGGCCATGCGCCCCATGCCTCCTCGACTCGTCGTGCCGCCGGAGGTGATGAAGACGACGCGCAGCTTGCGATCCGTCGGGAATTGTAAAATTTTCATGGTATGACTGTATTCTGCTATGAATCGCTGATGGAGGTCCAGGCACAACCTGGGAGAAGATGCTAAACCGAAAGCCGAGGTCGAGCGTTTGTGACTGAACCTGAACACAAAGCCCTCGTCATTGCGGCGCTGGGCACCAGCCTTACTGCGCGAGGATCCTGGCTCGAAGCGCTTCCGGCCGCCCTTGAACCCCTGATCCGCCGCCCAGTCCATACTTTGAATTTCGCCAAAGTCGGCGCTACCTCACGGTGGGGGTTACAGATCGTCGACCAAGTTGTGCAAGCTCAGCCTGACGCTGCAATTATTGAGTTCGCCAGCAATGACGCCGCGCTCCATCGTCCCGTCTCGCTCGTTGAGAGCGACGCCAACATGACTTCGATCATACGTCGCCTGCGCACGGCGAATGCGGACGTCCGGCTCTATCTCATGACCATGAGTCCGGCCGTCGGGCTTCGTGGGCTCATGCGTCCGCGGCTCGCTCGCTTCTATGATATTTATCCGCCGCTCGCAGAGCGCGAAAAGACTGGGCTCGTCGACAATCGCCCCGATTGGACGGCCCTGCCACGGGTGGCACTGGCGCGCGCGCTCCCCGACGGCGCCCACCCGATCGCAGAATATTCTATCTCGATCACGCTGGCCAACGTGGTACGGACGCTGGCTCGCGACCTTGGTGTTGCAACGTCAGGCGCCATGCCGTGAAGCGGACGCTGAACACGGTATCTCGCGTATCAACCCTCGTGCAATGAGTCGTTCATGTACCCGTTGGGGTCAAAGCCGTAGTTCAAGACGGTCAGCAGTCCGAGGGCTCTTCATGTGCACCGTCTCTAGCTCGATTGCGTCCGAATCCCGGGCCTCGTCAAACTCGAGTTCATCGAGCGGGACCTGATACTGCGTCGGCGCCGGTGACGATCCGATCAGACCCTCCATCAGAGTCACCAGATGTCGGCTGGAGACCCGCCAGGACAATGCCGTTTCAAGCCGGAGTCGGGCAGCTTGCCCGAGTGCCCGCCGTCGAGATTCGTCCCGCAGAAGATCGATAATCCGCCGAGCGAAGTGGGTCTCATCGTCGACCTGCGCATAGCACACCGCATTGCTACCTGAGCGGCGCGTTTCCAATAGATCGAAGGCGACGATGGGCAGGCTGAAAAACATGTACTCCATGATCTTAGTGGCGGTGCTCACATTGGCATGCGGCGAATCGGGGCATGGGTCGACCGCAATGTCCGCGGTCGACAGTACGCGACAAATAGTATTGTTGTCGGCACGCCCGGTGAACGTAATGTCATCCGACACCCCTTGATCCTTCGCGTAGGCGACGATCTTATCGAAATGGGGGCCCGCTCCCATCAATACAAAGTGAACCGCGTTGGGTCCGAGCGTCGATTTGATGGTCTTGATGGCACGTATGAGAATGTCAACGCCGTCCTGTTGTCCGATCTCTCCGAGGAAGGCCAACAGGTATTTAGCGGATTTTCGCAGCTCCGGTTCAGGTTGCCGAATGGAAAAGCGCGCAGGATCCGGAGCGTTTCGCACGACCACGACATCCTCGCTCGACCGCCGCCCGCGCCTCATGGCGATGGCTTTATAGCTCTCGTTGGTGCTGATGACTTTGTGGGCCGTCCTCAGCATCTGTCGCTCGGCGAAGTAGAAGAATGACAGGACAATGGATCGATCTCGGTGGAATTTTGTCGCGAACAGCTCCGGCGTCAGGTCATGGTGATCGAATACGGTTTTCTTGCCGAGCAGCCGCCACATCCAAATGATCGGAAAGAAGATATCAGGCGGATTGGCAATGACGATGACTTCGAAGCCGCGGCGCACGGCGACGAAGCTCGTCCAGAGGAAAATACAGATAAAACTCCACAAATACTCGATGATCAGACCCAGATACCCTTTGCCTTCGATCATCATCGGATACCGGTACACGTGAATCCCTTCCAGGAACTCGCTGAGCTTGGGGTGGAGTTTGGTGGCGGGTGAGACGACGCTCACCTGGAAGCCAGCCGCTTTCAGTGCCAAGGCCTCCTGCCAGACGCGCCGATCATAGGGTACCGGCAAATTCTCGACGACCAATAGAACGCTTCGGGTGGTCGCCGTCGAAGCGACCGAGCTTTTCGGTGGGGGGGGGTTCATGGTGCGTCACCTCGAGAATTGTGCGCGATTTGCGCAGTTGGCCCAAGCGTTGTCCGTAACTTCGGTGACTGCATGGCATCCCCTCGATGACTGGATCGAATAGTACTGTCAAACTGTGACGCCGTACACAATATTTTTTGAGCAATTCTACTTTAATGGTGAGAATGGGCATTTCTGCGGACATTTCTGCGGAAACGATCCTCGCGCACCTTTACAATCTGGTTACCGCGACGTTGCAAAAGGGGTAGCGGAATAACCCCGGGAAATTCTGGATGCAGTCGCCGCTCAGGCACTATATGAAGGCGTGATGAACTTTTCCCAGATCGAAGTGGTGCATCAACCTGGCGAGGAAGCCGCCACGTGTTGATCGACGCCCGCTCCATTTCGAACGGCAGTCAGTTCGAATGCGATCTCTGCGTGGTCGGCGCTGGGCCCGCCGGAATCGCAATCGTCGACCGACTGCGTGCCTCGGGATTGTCGATCGTGCTGCTCGAAAGCGGCGGTTTCAATGTAGAACTGCCCACGCAGAAGCTGTATCGCGGCGAACTTCACGGCGATAAATATTTTCGGCTCGATGCCTGTCGGTGGCGCTTGTTCGGTGGCGGCACTAATCGCTGGGGGGGCTGGTGTCGGCCTCTCGAAGCGGTCGATTTCACCCAGCGCGATTGGCTGGCGCACAGCGGCTGGCCGATAAACGCGCAAACGCTGCAGCCCTACGAGGCAGACGCCGCAGCGCTCTTCGAGCTGCCCAACTCCCGATTCGATCTCGCAGCTTGGCGCGATCGACTGCCCGTTCCGCTCGCACTCGACGACACGCACTTCGAGAACATCGTCTTCCAACACAGTCCGGAGACGAATTTCGGCGAAATCTATCGCGCAGGGGTGCTCGGCGCCGCGAACGTCACCACGATGCTCCACGCCAATCTCACGCAAATTCGATTGGATGCGGACTCGCACCGTGTCGGTGCGCTGCACGTGGCCACTTTGACGGGTCGCACTTTTACCGTACGCCCAAAAGCGGCCGTTCTGGCCGCCGGCGGCATTGAGAACGCAAGGCTGCTGTTGGCGTCACGCGCCGACCGATCAGCCGGTCTCGGCAATGAATTCGACTTGGTCGGGCGCTATTTCATGGAACATCTGCATGTGCCCATGGGCCATCTGCTCGCAGCCCCCGGCGCCGGGAACAACGATTTCTACGGCAAGGCCATCTTCGATGACGCGCGCTTGCGCGGCCTCATCACACCGACCGCCGCTGCCCAAGCCCGCCACCGACTGCTCGCGACGTCGATCGCCGTCGAACGCGCGAGTTATTCCTTAGGCACCCCTTTCGTGGGTTGGTCGCCGCGCATTACTTTCGGTCCGGTGCGCTGTTATCGCACGCTGCGGAGCTGGCACTTCAAGCGCGTGGCCGAGCGTCTGAAACAAATTGCCCAACGAGTGTATGCCGCGCCGAATAGGGTTCAAACCTGGCAGCTGTCCCGCAGAGTCCGTTCCCGGGCGGTCGGCGCAAGCGGCTCAGACCGCATCTACTCGCTGTATTTTCGCGCAGAACAAGCACCGGATCCGACCAACCGTGTCACGTTGTCCGAGCAGCGCGACGCGTTGGGAATGCCGGAAAGCCGACTCGAATGGCGGGTCAAACCCATCGACGCTGCCGGCTTCACTGGCTGGCTCGAGGTGCTGGACCGTGACTTTCGCGCTCGCGGCCTAGGAAAAGTGATTGGTCCGCTGGACGACTGGCAGGCCGGCATAACCGGCGGACCGCATCACATGGGCACGACCCGGATGTCGGCTGACCCGCGTCACGGGGTCGTCGATGCGGACTGCCGCGTCCACTCGGTCGAGAATTTGTACATCGCGGGCAGCTCGGTGTTCGCCACCAGCGGCTATGCGAATCCGACGTTCGCCCTGGTGAGCCTCGCTTTGCGCTTGGCGGATACCTTGCGCAAACGGCTGGGCGATAAAAGGTAGTTGCATTATTTACGGGACACTACACTAGCCGTGCGGTGGGGTCAGCACTCGGGGACGTTGACGGCGAGGCCCCCCTGCGAGGTTTCCTTGTAGATGGTGGACATGTCGAGTCCGGTCTGGCGCATGGTGGTGATCACTTGGTCGAGCGACACCTTGTGGAAGCC
>Ga0116129_1000910_pt1 | contig 17228 bp, 8 predicted proteins | sample June2015DPH_17_2_FD_89732 | JGI IMG/M metagenome (GOLD analysis project Ga0116129, IMG submission 89732) | Peatland microbial communities from SPRUCE experiment site at the Marcell Experimental Forest, Minnesota, USA - June2015DPH_17_10 | ecosystem: Environmental > Terrestrial > Soil > Wetlands >...
ATTCCTGGAGTCCGCACAATCTCGCCGGACAACTGACCGTCCTTGTCTTTCTCCCGACATCACGCACAACCTTCAATCGGTCAAGCTATGGAACGCGGTGGTCGATAAGTCTGCAGGCAAGCCAGTCGAGTTCGTCTGGATTGCCCATGAGTATGAATGCACTCTCTTGCCCTGGCTCCAACAGCATCCCGTCAAGGGCTGGGTATTGCGCGATCCCGATCGAAAGACAGGAAACGCTTATGGATTGGAATTGCCGGCCAACCTCATCATTGGGGCCGATTAAAGAATACGTTGACCCCAAAGGCAGGATTCCTGATATATCGTCACCTACCCGCCCAGTTCGATGCTATTTGATGAAGAGGAACTGACGGCTTGGCGGCTTGGCGGCTTGGCGGTAATCCACCCGGAACGCAGAATTGTGGCAGGCGCACCACCCAAAAGGATGAGCGAGTCGGAGACACTGCGTGAAGCAATGTCACCGACTCGCGCCGCTGGATATGGGCCTTCGTGTACACGAGTGGCAGACAAAGGACCATGCACTCCCTACTGTGCTGTGTACGAGTAGTCGAGATAGTGCCAGGCCCCACCGAGCTGCGAATAGAGCCGCGCATAGATTGTCTCTCCGTTTACTGGAAGGCCGGTCACGTTCACCGATTTGTGAAATGTATATCCCGAGTTATAAAGGTTGCTGGACCCCACCCCATCGCTGCCCAGCAAGAGGTAGTACATACTGACACCGGTCCCGGCCGACCAGGTGAATGCTACGCTGCTGCCCGTCAACGTTGAACTTGGAGCCGGAGAGGTGAGCGTGGCCTGCGATGCTGCCGCATAGGTGTAGTCGAGAGATTCCCAAGCCCCGCCGATGAACGAATAGAGCCGCGCGTAGATCGCTTCTCCGTTTACTGGAAGGCCGTTTACGTTCACTGAAGTGGCTGCTGTGGGTCTTGAGTCATAGAGATTGTTGGACCTCACGCCGGTGCTGCCCAGGTAGAGCATGTAGTCTGTCGCTCCGACACCGGGCGACCATGTGAATGTGGCGCTGGAACTGGCCAGGACGCTTCCGAGCACAGGGGCCGTAAGCGCCGCAGGCTTTGCAAACAGCACCATAATGCTCTGCGTCACCTGCGGCGCGGCCGTGTACTCGTAGTTGCCGGCCTGGTTGGCTGCAATAACGATGGTGCCCCAACCGGTGATGTTGAGGACGGTGTTGTTCGTTGCACTGATTGATCCCGGTCCGGAAACAATGCTGAACAACACCGGGTTTCCGGAGGCTCCGCCTGTCGCGCTCAGCGTGATTGGGGCGACACCGTAGTAAACCGGGGATGCCGGTTGCGGGAAGGTGATCGCCTGCGGTGCCTGCCCGATCCCGTTCAGTTGGATCTGCTGGACGGCGTCGGCTGCATTCAGGTTGTTATCGGTCAACTCCGCGGACCCGGCAATGCTGCCGGACTTGGTCGGTTTGAAGTCGAACGCCATGGTGCAGTTTGCCCCCCCGGCAAGTTCCGAGGCCGCAGATGAGCCTGCCGTGGTCTGCTTGCAGGTGGAGGATGGATCCCAGGCGAAATTGACGCTCACGCTTGGATTCTCCTCAGTCGCCGGCAACGGGAAGATGAGTGTGGCATTGCCGACGTTGCTCACCGTTACCGTCTCCGGGCTATCGGTGCTGGTGGAGCTCACAGCGGTTGGGGCGAAGGTCACGCTCGGCGGATCGGCGAGATCTTCCTTGAGCACCTGGGAACCAAGGTAACTGGAAACATAAAGGTTGCCGCCGCCGTCCACTGCAATCCCTATGGGTTCTCCCAGGTCGTTGCCGGGACCACCCACGACTACGCTCTGGGTGTATCCGCCCGCGGACGGCGTCTCTTTCAACACCTCGCTATTGTTGAGACCAGAGTACGGGTCGTCGGTGCCAGTGGTAACAAATACGTTGCCGAGTCCGTCCACCGCGATCCCTGCGGGACCATTCAGACCGACGCTTGCGGAGTTTGCGACAACGCTCTCGGTGTAGCCGGCCGCCGAAGGCGTCTCCTTCAACACCTGGTCATTGTAGCCATCGGCAATATAGAGGTTGCCGCTGCCGTCCACCGCAACCCCAACGAAACTATACGTGCTATTGTCGGCAGAGCTTACGACAACGCTCTGGGTGTAGCTGCCCGCCGAAAGCGTCTCCTTCAACAGCCGGCTGCTGTAAGCGTCAGTCGCACTGTCAAAGTGGACATCGGCAATATAAAGGTTGCCGCTCCAATCCACCGCGACCGCCCAGGGTTTCTGCAGACCGTTGTTGGCAGAGTTCGCGACAACGGTTTCGGCATAGCCGCCCGCCGAAGGCGTCTCCTTCAACACCTGGCCATTGTAGCCATCGGCAACATAGACGTTGCCGCTGCCGTCCACCGCGACCGAATAGGGATAAGACACGTTGCTCGTGATTATGCTCTGAGTGTAACCGCCCGCCGAAAGCGTCTCCTTCACCACCTGATTATTCCCTTGGTCGCCAATGTAGACGTTGCCGCTTCCGTCCACTGCAACTGCCAATTCGTCGTCCTCGCCCTGACCGATGTTGGCAGCGGCGAAGACAAGGCTCTGGGTTGCGGGCAGGAAGCTCATTTGCGGCCCCACACCTGTGCCTTGAAGGTAGCCGGTTGCCAGCACATTTTCTGAGCCATCAAGCAACTCCGCGACACCGTACCGCGTTCCGGCAAACTTCGGGGTGAAATTCACCTTTACCGTGCAGGTATTCCCGGCAATATAGGCGGTTCCTGCCTTGCAGGTTCCGGTGCCGGCATCGGCAAAGTCCAGGCCAGCGGCACCCTGTGTCAACACCGCCGTTGAGCCCAGCGTGGTTGCATTGACAAATGTGTAGGTCAAGCTCTGCGCCTGACCTGTCGCTCCAAGTTTCACAGCACCAAAGGTCCCGCTCGGCGGTGTGAAGCTTTGCGCCGCAACTTGGAGCGCGAGGCTTGCAGGTAAGGTTTCGGTGCCGGTGGTGGAGGTTCCCGTGATCGTCAGGTTATACACTCCGACAGCGGCAAAGCTGGTCGCGGTTAACGTCAGCACACTGCTTCCAATTGCGGGATTGGGACCAAACGATGCTGATATTCCGGTGGGCAAACCGGATACGGCCAGATTTACATTGCCGGCGAATGGTTTGATTGGAAGCACCGTGACGGTCGATGCCGCGTAAGCGTCCTCAAAAACAGTCAACGAAGCGGGCGAGACCAACAGAGCGAAGCTCGGAGCCGAATTAACCGTCAGATCGAGAGCGGCTGCTGTTTCCTGAGTGCCAGAGCTTCCGGTGATGCTAAGGTTGTACGTACCGCCCGCGGCAGTGCTGCCCGCGGTGAGCTTGAGAACACTGCTTCCGGTCGCCGGGTTGGGACTGAATGAGGCGGCTACATTGGCAGGCAGGCCGGACACGGCCAAGCTTACGGAGCCGGTATACCCGTTCATATTTATGGTACTCGTGCTGGACGCTCCACGAACAACGTCCAGCGAAGCGGGCGACACTGTGAGGATGAGATCCCCCGGTTCGCTCATATTCATTGCTATGCTCTGGGTGGCGTAGCCAGGCGCAGCCGCATTCAGGTTGTTATCTGTTAACTCCGCGATCCCGCTGATGCTGCCGGTCATGGTCGGCTTTAAGTCGAACGCCATGGTGCAACTTGTCCCTCCGGCAAGTTCAAAGGCCGCCGATGAGCTTGGGGTGGTATGCACGCAGCTGGAGGAGGGATCCCAGTCGAAATTGGCGGGCACGCTCGGATTGTCGTCCCCCGCCGGCAAAGGAAACAGGAGAGCGGCATTGCCGTCATTGTTCACCGTCACTGTCTTCGGGCTATCGGTGCTGGTCGCACCAATGGCGGTTTGGACGAAGGTCAGGCTGGGCGCGTCGGCCAGGCCTTCCTTCAACACCCGGCTATTGACGGTATCGGCAATATAGACATTGCCGCTCCCGTCCACAGCGACCCCGTAGGGCTTCTCCAGGCCGTTGGTTGCAGCATTTGCGATTACGGTCTGGGTGTAACTGCCCGCCGAAAGTGTCTCCTTCAACACGCGGAAATTGTCCCAATCGGCAATATAGACGTTGCCGTTCCCGTCCACCGCGACCTCATCCGGTTCGTTCAGGCCGTTGGTTGCAGCGTTTGCGACAACGCTCTGGGCGTAGCCGCCTGCCGACAGCGTCTCCTTCAACAATCGGCTATTGCCGAAATCGGTAATATAGACATTCCCACTCCCGTCCACCGCGACCCCATAGGGAAAAGACAGGCCGTTGCCGGCAGCGCTTGCAACAACGCTCTGGGTGTAGCCGCCTGCCGACAGCGTCTCCTTCAACACCTTGCCATTGTCGTAGTCGATATCGGCAATATAGACGTTGCCGCTGCCGTCAACCGCCACCGATTCGGGACTAACCAGGCCGTTGTCGGCAGCGTTTGCAACAACGCTCTGGGTGTAGCCGCCCGCCGTCAGCGTCTCCTTAAACACCTGGCCATTGCCGAAGGTGTCATCGGCAATATAGACATTGCCGCTCCCGTCCACTGCGATCCCTTCGGGAGAACCCGGGCCGTTGTTTGCAGCGCTTGCGACAACGCTCTGTATGTAGCCGTCTGGCGAGAGTGTCTCCTTGAGCACACCACTTCCGCCGATGCTGGCAATATTCCCATCGGAAATATAGAAGTTGCCGCTGCCGTCGACCGCGACCCCGACGGGAGTATCCAGGCCGTTGGTTGCATAGTCGGCAATAACGCTCTGGTTTCCGGGCAGGAAGGTCACCTGGGGCCCCACGCCTGTGCCTTGCACGTAACCCGTAGCAATCACGTTTCCCGAGCCATCAAGCAGCTTCGCAGCGCCGTACCTCGTCCCGGCGAACTTCGGCGTAAAACTCACATTCACCGTACAGGTAATCCCAGCGGCGTATGCGGTTCCCACAGCGCAGCTTCCTCCGCCAGCGTTGGTAAAGTCCAGACCCGTTGCGCCCTGCGTGACGACCGCGATCGATCCCAGGGTCTCGGCTGTGCCGAAGGTAAGGGTCATGGGGATCGAAGTTGGGCTCGTGCTTCCCACGTTCACTGTCCCGAAGTCCCCGGCCTGCGCGTGAACGCCGACCCAGGCTCCGCCCAGCACCAAAGCCAGAACACCACACAAAGCAGGTAAGCGACTGTGCTTGCGCAGATTTTTCAAAACAAAGGGAAAGGCAACCACTCGAACCGTCGAGCAGAGAGATGGTGGAATGGAGATCATGGGGGGTCTCTCCTTTGCGCGCGTGGTCTGCGTCAATGGAACGAGATTTAAGACGAACACGCGGATTTCATGTTGAAAAGAAATGCCTCGGAGAACCCGAGGCGTCTCCAGCAGTTGGAAATGGAATACGCGCCGCGACTCCATGGCTGGACCTGCGACCAAAGCGTAGCACAGATTCGCGCCTTGAGTCTGGCTACAATATGACTCGTGTGCGTTTTGGTTTATCCATGGTTCTTTATTGCTCTCCGTCCTAGCCTTGCTGCTGCGCGCGAGGTGCTGGTGCCTTTTGCTTCGGGGGAGGGGCTTCCGAGTTACTGACGGGTATGCCGGTGATTCACCAGGAACACAGGATTGAGGCAGGCCCCCAAAAAGGTATGAACGAGGAGGGGAAATTGCCTGAAACAATACTGCCCGTTCGCGCCGCTAGATTGAGGCCTTTGTTCGCCACGAGTGGCAGACAATTTTCATTCACTCCCTACTCTGCCTTGTAGGCGTAGTCAAGATGGTGCCAGGTTCCATCTATGTACCAATAGAGCCGTGCATAGACGGTCTCTCCGTTTACTGGTAGACCGGTCACGTTCACGGATTTATGCGTTGTATACCCCGAGTCATAGAGGTCGTTGGACCCCACCCCATTGCCTCCCAGGAAGAGGTAGTACAAAGTGATACCGTCCCCGCCCGACCATGTGAATGTTGCGCTGCTGCCCATCAACGTTGAACTTGGTACCGGAGAGGTGAGCGTGGCCAGCGATTCTGCCGTGTAGGTGAAGTCGAGATAGTGCCAGTCCCCACTGATGGACCAATAGAGCCGCGCATAGACCACCTCGCCGTTTACCGGAAGCCCGGTCACGCTCACGGACTTGTGAGTTGTATACCCCGAGGAATAAAGATTATTGGACCCCGCTCCATTGCTGCCCAGGAAGAGGTAGTACTCCGTGATTCCGGTCGAGGCCGACCAGGTGAATGTAACGCTGCTGCCCGTGAACATTGAATTTGGTGCCGGAGAGGTGAGCGTGGCTGCGGGGACAACCGCAATGCTTCGCGTTACCTGCGGCGCGACTCTGTAATCCGTGTCGCTGGCCTGGTTGGCGGCTATCACGATGGTGCCCGACCCGGTGACGTTGAGAACGCTATCGTCTGTTCCGCTGAGAGACCCTGGGCCGGAAACTATGCTGAAAATGACCGGGTCGCCGGAAGCTCCCCCGGTCGCGCTCAGCGTGATTGGAGCGACACCGAAATACACCGGGGATGTCGGTTGCTGGAAGGTGATCCTCTGCGAGATTGGCAGGGCGTTCAGTTGGATTCCCTGAACGGCACCGGTCACATTCAGGTTGTTATCTGTCAACTCCGCGAGCCCGTAGATGGTACCCGTCGTGGTCGGCTTGAAGTCGAACGCCATGGTGCAGCTTGCCCCTCCAACAAGTTGAAAGGCCGCTGATGAGCTCGATGGGGTCTGCACGCAGGTGGAGGAGGGGTCCCAGTCGAAATTAGCGGGCACACTCGGATTGTTGCCCATACCCAGCAACGGAAAAATGAGAGGGACATTGCCGTTGTTGCTCACCGTCACTGTCCTCGGGCTATCGGCGCTGGTCGCGCCAACAACAGTTTGTGCGAAATTCAGGGCCGGCGGGTCGGCTAAGTCATCCTTCAACACCCGCCAATTGCCGAAATCGGCAATATAGACATTGCCGCTCCCGTCTACCGCGACTCCCTGGGGCACGTCCAGGTTGGCCGAAGTGTCTGTGAGAACAATCTGGGTGTATCCGCCCGCCGATAGCGTCTCCTTCAATACTCGGCTATTCTTGGCATCGTCAATATAGACGTCGCCGCTGCCGTCCACTGCGACCCCCGAGGGATCATTGAGGCCGTTGTTGGCTGCATCTGCGACAACGCTCTGGGTGTAGCCGCCGCCTGCTGCCAGCGTCTCCTTCAATACCCGGTTATTGTTGAAATCGGCAATATAGACGTTGCCGTTGCTATCCACCGCGACCCCGGAGGGTTCTCCCAGTCCGTTGCTGGCAGCGTCTGCGACGACGCTCTGTGTATAGCCGCTCGCTGCCAGCGTCTCCTTCAATACCCGCATATTTTGCGCATCGGCAATATAAACGGCGCCGCTGCCGTCGACCGCGATCCCTTCGGGAATATTTAGGCCGACGCTCGCGATAATACTCTGGGTGTAGCTGCCCTCCCACAGCGTCTCCTTCAATACACGATTATTGACGGACTCGCTGATATAGAGGTTGCCGCTGCTGTCCACCGCTAGCCCAAAGGGAAAATTCAGGTTGTAGAAACCATAGCTCGGGCTATAGCCGCCCTCAAAAGGCGTCTCCTTCAACACTTGCGAAAGTTCGGGAATGGCAATATAGACGTTGCCACTGCTGTCCACCGCGACTCCTTGGGGAGGAATGCCATCCTCTAGACTCTGGACAATACTCATGGTCCCGGGCGCGAAGGTCGCCTGCGGCCCCCCGCCTGTGCCTTGAAGGTAGGCGGTTGCCAGCACGTCTCCTGAGCCATCGCGCATCACCGCGGCGCCGTATCGCGTCCCGACGGACTTCGGTGTGAAACTTACATTCACAGTGCAGGTTTCGCCGGCAGTATATGCGGTCCCTGCCTTGCAGGTTCCCGTGCCGGCATCGACAAAGTCCAGGCTCGTCGCGCCCTGTGTCACTACAGCAATCGATTCCAGAGTGCCCGCTGTCTTGAAAGTTATGACAACGGAGACCGGAGTCGTGCTCGTGCTCCCTACATACACTGTCCCCAAATTCCGGGTCTGCGCGTGAACGCCAATCCAGGCTCCGCCCAGCACCAAAGCCAGAACCCCACACGATGCGGGTAAGCGACTGTGCTTGCGCAGATTTCTGAAAACAAAGGGAAAGGCAGCCGCTCGAATCGTCGAGCAGAGAGATGGTGGAATGGAGATCATGGGGGGCTCTCCTTTGCGCGCGTAGTCGGGCCGGGACAGTTTCGTTGATGGGGTATACCACTACCCCTTCGCGGGCGAGTACAGACTGGTCATCTTTGACAAAATGCCTGAGCAGGCATACATCGTGACGAGGGCGAGGGCAACATTTTATACAACGATCGGTGGCGACTGTTTGATATCGGGCGCTAGCTCGCGTTTTATTAATTCCATGGCCCGCTCAATTGGCTGATCCGCCAATGCTGCATAGTGGAAAACCAGAGAGTGGTCGTCAGAGGTCTTTGTGATGAGATAGAGGAGTACCGCAACGATCTGGATCGGATCAGTCAATTCTCGAACGCGTTGCTCTTTCTTGAATTCTGGCATTTGCATAAGGTTAGATTCTCTTCCCAGGAAACGTCTGTACTTTCTTGCACACCCAGGAATTTTCAGTTATCGAGCTGGTGGATGCCATGGAGGGGCGGCAAAGCAGAGGAATGGTTTTCTTTAACTCTAGATTGTGATCCATCGTCGCTGATGGGTTCGAAGGCGGCTTGAATCAGACCGCTGCATTGCGGACAAACGACCTCCCGCATCTGCGAGATCGTCTGGCTCTGAACCATGGATACCATCCGAAGGCATTCCGCGTAGGAGATCATTTCATGTAAGTCCCCCAAGTCAACATAGTCATCGCGCAGGGGGAACAGAGGTTGCAGGACTGTAGTATGATCGGCTGACACTCGGTCGTGCCGAGGCAAGGTTTGCAACAACCGCAGCAATGAATTCACGCCGGTGCCTTTTTGATAGAAGGCATCGGCGGCGATACCGGATGGCACCTCGCTGCTGGAAAACATGCTACTCATGGCGACCGTATGAATAACAGGAAACTGGTGACGAACCACACACAGTAGCTCGAAACCAGACATGCCAGGCATATTCAGATCGGAAAGAAGAATGTCAGGAGCATTCTTGCGTATCTCAATCAATGCAGCGAAACCGTCCTCCACAGCTCTTACTTCATAGCCGATCTCTGTGAGCACAACAGAAAGGATGTCCCGAATCGCAGGATCATCGTCTACGACCAGCATTTTAGCTTTTGATTCCGCCACTTCGCACACTCCTAAAACATTCGATTTGTGGTTGATCTTCCTTAAATCATCTCTCAACGCCGATCTCGATTCGACCGTATAAGGCGAATTCGGATCGAATCTTCGACCTCAGCCCTCTTCAGGTCGCATTGCGCTTCCGCTTGCGGATCTGAAACAGAACAGCCAGTCGACACTTTGTTCCCGTCTCATGTGGTTCAGCCTCGGTACAGTTGCCAATCGCTCCTCATCCTTTCCAAAGGAACGAATTGAGATCTCGATAGGTCATGCTGTTAGTGGTTTGCCACGAGCGGTCGTAAGGCGCCCAGCCGTCACTCTGATTCAAGCCAATTCTTCTTCGATACATCAGGCTGGCCCCCAACGATCTCCTTTTCCACATCGGCACAATTCAAAAGAATCATCTGGGCATCATGCGGGTAGGAGGGCATGAGCAGGCCACGATAGGTCTTTAGCCAACTTAGCAATTCGTTTGCCGGCATTGCGCGGCTAAAGAGATATCCTTGCGCACTATCGCAGCCATATGAGCGCAACAGTTCTAACTGCTCCTGCGTCTCTACCCCTTCTGCAATGACTCGCATTCCCAGTTCTTGCCCCATTTCAATGATCTTCTGGACTACAACACGATCCTTCTGGCTGCAAACCATCTCCTGTACAAAGGACCTGTCGATCTTTAATTCTGTTGCCGGTATTCTCGTGAATTGCTGCATCGTGGCATAGCCAATGCCAAAATCGTCGATCGATAACTTGACACCCTTCATACGCAGTCGTGTCAGAGTCCCCATGGTTGTTGATAGTTCTTTGATCAAGCCAGTTTCCGTAATTTCGATGGTGAGACCTTCCGGCGATACCCCGTGGGCCTCAGCAATTGATGCGAGCGTGTCGGGGAAGTTTAACGCGTGTAGAGAGTCAGCCGAAACATTCAACGACAGCGTGAACTTCGTTTCGTTATCATTCTTGAACGTTCTGACGTCGCTCATCGCGCGGTTTCCAACGATCCAGCAAAGCTCATCAACGAGTCCGAATTTTTCCATACGGCCGATAAATCTGTCGGGAAAGATAAGGCCTTGTTCCGGATGCCGCCAACGAACCAGAGCCTCAACGCCAACGACCTGGCCGCTCGCAATATCAATCTGGGGCTGATAATAGACCACGAATTCTTCCAGATGAATCGCAGCTTGCAAGTCCTTTCTTTGAACCGTGAACTGAGGATAGGGAGCAACAGGGGGCAGTGGTTCTGGTCCCGGTGTTTTCCGCAGTACCTCCTCTAACTCTTCGAGACGAAACGGTTTTTGAAGATGACCGATGATGGTGAGGCCAAGAACCTGCGCATAACGCGCAGCAGATTCAATCGTGCATTTGCCGACGCCGCTCAAAAGAACAATGCCGGCCCTGCATTTTCGTTTGCCGAGCAGCCTCAATAGTTCGATACCATCCAAGCCCGGTATCATAAGATCCAGCATGACTAGAGTCGTTTCGCTCGTGAGGTTCTCCATGAACGTGATCGAATCGGTTGTTACAGTGCATTGAAATCCTAGCGCCTGCGCGGCGGCGGAAACGAGGTCGCCCATGCCTGCCTCGTCATCGATGACCAATATTGTGGGTTTGGCCGTGATTTGTCCTCCTGGTTCATCTGGCGCCAATCCGGCTTATCTGATGAACGTTGCTTGCAGGAAATTAAGCCTTCCAATTCCTGCCTGATGGTGTCGTTGTTATCTATGACGCGGTGAATAATTTAGGCAAACTCCTCTCGTTTCTCGTTGATAAGGCTTGCGCAAAAGGGGATCCTCAACCAGCGGCATATTTGGCACAGCCAGAATGACTCAGGGAGTTGCAAAGATGAATCCACATTTGATTAGCTCCATGCTCTCGATGCCCGCTTTCAAACTACAAGATCTCCAAGGATTAGGCGGCTTAACTACTCAAGGAGTTCTCCCCCATCACTGTGAAAATGGCGGATAATAGATCTCCTTTGCTCAAGAAAACGGCCAACAGCGCATTATCGAATGCTTTAAGTACTTTCCAAACAAATGAAAGTTCGCATCCTCCCCGGTTTCTCATCGCATTTGTCTTTGGAATCCGACTCCTCCCTTGTGGATCTCCAGGAGCAGGCTTTATCTGTACGCTATCTTTCTTAGGAAGATAGTGCCGGAATACGCTAAAAATGCCTTATTTGCGCCAAAATAGCTGTCTCATTTTGGACACAAACCAACATTGCGCCCTGTTCATAGCGCCGAACGATCACTTTTATCCACCACTCCACGTTCACCATTGATTCTTCCCTCAGATGGGCACGCAAAAGCGGCCATAGAGGGGCATATGAAAACCGGGCCCGGCTTCCGCCAAAAGGTTCAAAGTGGAACTGGTTAGGTTCACCAACACTTTTCTGAGGAGAGAATAATGATGAATTCGACCGGAGGAATGACCCATGAGGTGTTCAAGAGGCACTTTTCATGGCACGAAGCCACCGCAAGCCCTACACCGCCGTACCCGGCGCTCGCTCGGCTCGCATTGACAATGCAGATGGCGGCGCGCGGCGTCCGCCACAAGCAGAATCAGCACCTCAGGACGAACTGGGATGACGAAGACATTCTTCTCCCCCACCGTTTTGAGTGCCATCACAACGACGTAAGGGGCTGGGACCGTGATGGGGCACCAGAACCGCCAGGAACCGGACGACCGTGCCTGGTCTGAGTTCTGCCTGCGGGTCAACGGTCTCCAACCTTACGGACAGCGACCCGAAAGGACAGCTGATTCCGAATGGCCTCCGGTGTGATTCGCGGAGCTGACGGGCAAGTAAGCGTCAGCTCCACGGCCGGACCGAGCAGCAACGGGCTCGTAGCTCAGCTCAGCGGTAAAGCTTGACCTTGAAGGCGCGAGCGTTGCAGCTAATTCGATCCTAGCCGACTCCACCATGCAAGCTGGTCTTCTGCGCTCGCGGAATTGACCCTCGGCTGCTGGCCAAAACTGACCCATCATCTTGTTTCCGGCGTCGTGGTGTCAACATTCTTCGGGGGCACAAGAGCCGCCGTACCGCCCGCACTCCTTGCATGTCCTCTGCCAGTTGAAACGAGCCTCGCACCAGTCCGCAGATGTGCAGCTTCATCAGCCGCTGGCTCTCCTCTACATCGGTCTTGCGCCTGGACAGATTCTTGATCTGCTGCGCGTTGGCCACCACCATCTCGTGTCCCGTGCTGCTTCAAAGCGTCCTTCAGCGCAATCCCGTACGCCGCCGTCGCTTGCACCAGCACGGTCTCAATCCGGCACTGCTTCAACTACTCCGCCGTCTGAACCAAATCTCTGATCCAGCAAGCCGAACTCCCGACGTCGGCTTTCGCGGCCTCCAAATTGCCACTTTTGGGATTGTGCCTGAGCAGTGCGCCAGAAGCGAAGCCAGCCTAATGAATCTCAAGGGGCTTCAAGTCACGCCATCTGTTTTGCGATATGTTACTTTTATCCCTGCGTGTTGCCAACTGACAAGGACTTAGGAGCCCAGTTGGTCATTTAAGTTGAAAAGTGTTTTAGATTCATATAGTTGGGAATTCCATCTCATGTCGGGGGCGGGCCGCATGAGGCGGATCATGGGATTCTGTGGGCGAGATCTCCATAAGCCCCAATACGCGCCGGGCGTACCGCGCACTTATTACTAAATGGTCCTCCTCAAGAACCAAAGTTCTATTGCTTTTCGGAATTTTGAGTACGTAGACTCTAAATCAACCTCCTTGACACGTTGCATTTCTACAAGAAGTTTGCGGGGCTATCCAAATTTGACCACGGGCCGCGACTGCCATTCCGCGCCGGAATCAGTCCCGAAGTTCCCTGATTCATTTCGAGCCTGTTTAGCGCGAATAGGGGAGAGGTAGAAGTCCAGTTCTCGTTTTGCTCTGGGGAGAGCTTTACTGCGGCTGGGCAATTCGACCGCCTGGGGAAGAAGGATCACCCCCCTCGCCGGCCCGATCAACGATGCCGCGGTGCTCCATGCGGGATTGACGAGGGCCGAGATTGAGGGAATCGATAACGCCAGAAACAGCGGCGTTTGCAAGTAGATTAATCAATAAAGCTGTCCCATAAAGAAGAATCTGCGCGGGGACTTCTCAACCAGTCCCCGCTTTTTTTAGCGAAGGAACTGACGACTCGCCAGCGATTACGATGAAGGCTGAGTCGGGGCTGCGTTTATACTAGAGTTGAGAGCTGTTTTTCGATCTGGTCAACATCAGCTCAAAAATGGAGTCAAACCAGATTGGGCGGTATGGGGGTTAGGGAAGTGAGCACGGCGGTTTTTCTCCCCCTGAGAGCTCGACGGATTTTAGTTCTTAACCAGTAGGTTTCGATTCCAAGGGCAAGGCGGCAATGCAAACGGTTTCAGACGATCCACTCCCTGTTCCCAACGCTCCCGAAGCGCTTCCGGCCGACTCCGGGCCGCCAGAGTTCCATCCTGCCCAAACGCCGTCTCAAAAAACCAGCGGCGTCGGCCTCTGGATGCGCGACCTTTTCGTCTCCGCCATAGCTTCCGTGCTGATCATCACCTTTCTTTACCAGCCGGTACGGGTAGAAGGCACCAGCATGCTACCGCGCCTGGAAGACCGCGATCGCCTGTTCATCAATAAGTTTGTTTACCATATCTCGGCCATCGAGCGGAACGATGTGGTGGTGTTCCATTATCCGCGCGACCCGGAGAAGAGCTACATCAAGCGTGTCGTCGCGCTGCCCGGCGACCGGCTGCGCATCGACCACGGCGTGGTCTACCTGAATGGCACGCGACTGATTGAGAATTACGTCCCGGAGGAGTATCGCGACACCCGGTCCATGGCCGAGATGGTGGTTCCGGATGACAGCTATTTCATGATGGGAGACCACCGCTCGATCTCATCCGACAGCCGGGAGTTCGGGCCGGTCGAGCGCAGCCTGATCTACGGAAAAGCGGTCTTTGTCTACTGGCCGACGCGGGATGCAGGCGTGGTGCGCTGAACAAGATAGGCTTTGCTCCCAACAGAATTTGGCGAGAAGCATTTTCAGCATCTGCAGAAATTCTTGAATACTCCCCCCGGCACTCAGTCGCGGTCAAGCCCGGCCGGGCATTTTACGTTGTTGGGGGCCGAGTCTGTCCAGCAGAAGGTATTCGGAACAGATAAAGAAGCAAAGGCGATGAGCGATAAGGCATTCAGGAGCGTGCGGGGATTGATCGAAGACGATCCCGCCCAGGCTGCGAACATGAAATATCGATCCGCGCTGATGATGGCGATCAGTGAGCATATCAAGGCCAAGTGCCTCAATCAGACCGAAGCGGCATTGCTCTTTGCCGTTTCGCAACCGCGCATCTCCGACCTGATGTGAGGCAAGATTGGGATATTTTCGATCGATACTTTGGTTGCGATGCCTGCAGTGGCCGAAATTGGGGTTGACATAAGGGTGAAGCCGACGCGGGTGCGAATCCCAAACAACCGTGCGCGTCAGGCCACTCCGAAGACTGCGCGTCGACGGGTTGCGGCATAGAAGTATGAGGTTTGAGGCGCAGCGGAACCGGAAACCAGGTTAAAGAGATCGGCGTTGACTTAGGTATCTCCCGTTCCGCCCTCAACTGGGCCATCCTCAAGTCTGCCGCATGAGTCGATTTTGCTTTCACGGGAGTTTGGACGATAATAGCCTACTGCGTCCAGTCTTAGTCCGGCACGTGCCATCTATAGCATTACCGTTCTGCAGAAAGCTAACTAGAGTGGGCCCTACCTGTTCCGGCAATTCTGTCTGAGGATAATGGCCAGCACCCTCCACAGCTAACCCTGCTTTAAAAGGCAATGAATCGACTCCGCGGCGGTAGGATCTTCACCTTCGGTGGGTCCATTGTCAACGCTCACCAGAAACGTAGAAATTTAAACATCGGGGGTCCTTAAAATCATCAACACGCTATGGCAGTCGGGACGCTTGGGATCGTGCCGCAGTTGCTTGCAATCGAAGCGAAGCCCCGACGATTTGCTCTTGCGGAGTGGGGGTTTGAGGCGCAGTGGAACGGAAAACCGGGTTAAGGATTTTCATGAGCTGGCGTCCTCTGGATTACGCAGTGGACGCAATTCTCCTTTGGCCACTGCATCCGGCATCGAAAATGAATAGCGGCCCAGCATGTTGATGTTTTCGTGCTGCAATGGCGATAGACGGTAGGCGTCTTCGTCCTTCACTGGGTAGACTTCCGACCGCAGTTGGTTCAATGCCGCCTCGATGTAGATGGTGTTCCACAGAACAATCATGTTGAGTACCAGACCGAGTGCCCCCAATTGGTCTTCCTGGCCCTCGCGATAATTCTGGCGCAATTCGCCGCGCTTGCCATGAAAGACGGCACGAGCGACGCTGTGGCGGCCCTCGCCCCGGTTGAGCTGAGTCAACGTGGCTCTGCGCTTGGCTTCGTCGTCGATATAGGTCAGAGTATGCAGCGTTTTATCGATACGACCGAACTCTGCGATGGCCTGCGCCAGCCGGGTAGGCCGGTCGCCGATCTGGAGCGTACGCATAATGCCGGTGGCGGGCACCCGGCCGAGTTTGAGCGATCCAGCCAGACGGAGCATATCGTCCCAATGCGGCTCAATCTTCTGCAGGCTGATGTGATGCGCAGAGGCTGGGTTGAGCAGACCGTAATCGGCCTTCAAGTCTATCCTCCAGAAGCGCGAGCCGCCAACGTCGGCTAGACGAGGGCAGAAGCGGTAACCGAGCAGGCGGAACAAGCCGAACACCACGTCGCTGTAGGCGCCGGTATCGGTCATGATCTGAGTGGGTTGCAATTCGGTCTGCTGCTCTAGAACCACGGCCAACAGGATCAAGCTATCGCGCAGCGTGCCAGGCACTATTATGTCGTTCAGTCCTGAAAACTGATCCGACATCAGGTTGTACCAGGTGACGCCACGGCCGATGCCGAAGTATTTCGGATTGGGTCCGGCATGTACCGTCCGCACCGGAACTACGAAGCGCATGCCATCCGCAGAAGCGACTTCGCCTCCGCCCCACAGATTGGCCAACGCAAGACGGCCTTGCGCAGCTACCAGCATCGCGTTAGCCGCCGTCAGTGTGTCGTCGCGAATGTAGTTTTGGTCTACCCAAGACAGGCGGTCGCGCTGGAGCGCTGGCACATCGCCACGAATCAACGGCTCGATCCCCGTATTACACGCTTCCGCCATCAGCACCGCGCAGAGGCTGATGTGCAGGTCGGTCGCCCGTGCAGTGCGCTCCGAGATATGGGTAAAGGCGTCCGTAAATCCGGTACGTGCGGCAATCTCCAGGATCAGTTCCGGCAGATCGACACGCGGTAACATGCTGGCCACTTTTTTGCGCAACTCGATTAACGAGGTTGGTTCGTCCAGCTTGTCGAAGGGACTGAGTATCAGTTCGCTCTTATCTCCGACCGTCTCGAATCGGACTGCTGGATTGTCCGGCAGCCTGGCTGCCACGGCACGATAGGTGCGGTCCAGTTCGGCAGACAAGGCATTAAGCGTCGGCGTGGAGTCTGCCGTTAGCCCCAAGGTGCGGCATATGATCGGCCGGGTGGTCTCCCATTCAGTGCCGTCGAGCAGACCGGCGCGAGGATCGGCATAGCGCCAGCTCTGCGTCACAAAAACATCGCGTCGCTTGAGTGCGGTCTGCAATTCGTCCAGCACACAGAATGTGTAGGCGTGGAAGTCGATACTTCCGTCTTCGCGCAGGACATGCTGCTGCCAGGGTTTGCGCACAACTTCGAGCGGGGCGTCCGTGCCTGGCTTTTTCGCCGCGATATTGACCTGTAGCCAATCGAAGGCGGCGACTACCGGCCTGCCCACGGCGTTCGCATCAAAGCGTATGTGTTCAAGTAGGGCTGGCAGATAGCGGCGCACTGCCCTGTACTTGGCATCCAGTTCCCGATAGTAAACATCGTCGGCCGGCCGAATCAGGGTGTTCACCCCGAGAAGTGCCAGGGTAAGCGTGTCGCGCGGAATCTTCTCAAACAACTTGGCGCGTACCTCGGCATCCGGCAA
>Ga0116129_1000911_pt1 | contig 17213 bp, 19 predicted proteins | sample June2015DPH_17_2_FD_89732 | JGI IMG/M metagenome (GOLD analysis project Ga0116129, IMG submission 89732) | Peatland microbial communities from SPRUCE experiment site at the Marcell Experimental Forest, Minnesota, USA - June2015DPH_17_10 | ecosystem: Environmental > Terrestrial > Soil > Wetlands...
CCGAAGCCACCGTCGGACCAATGGCCGCGGACGTCGCGACCACCAGGGCGTTGATGCCGATGGCGCGTCCCAGCATGCGCTGCGGGTAGGTGAAGCGGACCAACGCTGCATTGACGCCCATGATGCCCGCCGCACCCAGACCCTGCACCACTCGGGCTATGCTCAGAGCCGGCAGCGATGGCGCGAATGCGCAGGCCAGCGAGGCCAACGTAAATATGCCCAGCCCCAATTGGGAGATACGCCGGAATCCGACGATCTCTCCGAGGGATGCCAGCGGCAGAAGCGATACCAGAATCGCGATCTGATAGGCGTTGACCACCCAGATCGACGCCGCGTTGCTCACCCGGAAATGGCGGGCAATCGACGGCAATGCCACATTTGCGATGGTGCTGTCCAACACGGACATGGCGATCGCCAGCACGATCGCGGCAATCGCCCAATAGCGGCGCGGCACGGGCAGACCGTCAGACTGAAGGGTCGCAGTCGCCGCGGCCTGTGAGCTGGAATTAGGCACGTAGACCAGTTTAGCGTCCGCACGAAACCGCGTCTCACAAAAGATATTGACGCAGACGTTGCGGGACTCGAGCGGCGGAAACCCATGTCGATTGCTTACAGGCCCAATCAGTCGTACCTTTGGTGGAACGCCTGTACTTGCCCGGGCGGAGACGCTGGACTGCGCGGCCGGTGGAGGGAAACATGCCAAAAGTATCCATCATGACACCGGAGAAGGCGCACCCCGTGGCGCCGCCGGCGGGCTACTCTGGGCTCGCCGAGGCGATTGCCTATTTCGAGGGCGAGATAAGCCCGCTGCACCTTCATCTGCATGAGATCGCGCCAGGTGAGACGCTGCGCATCGGGCAGAGCGGCACCGATCGCCTCGCCTATGTCTGGCGCGGCGGCGTTGACGCGGGCGGTTGCCGGCTGGCCAAGGGCTCGAGCATGATTGTCGAGCACGGCCAAGCGCTCGAGCTCAAGGGCCATATGGAATTATCGGTTGTCCTGAGCTTCTCTGCGGCGCGTGCTCCGGCCGCACCACGTGAGGGCGGCCATGTGCATTTGCTGCCGGTCGAGCGCGTGCCGCGCGTCGCGTCTGTCGGCGGAGCCAGCGGAGTGGGAGGCGCCATGCACGCCGATTCAAGCTGTCCCACCTGTGAGCTCTGGCTGCACGAGAACTTCTTCCCCGGCGCTGCGCCACTCTCGCTCGCAGAGCAGCAGCGCGGCGTGCATTCTCATACGGAGGACGAGATCATTTTCGTGATTGACGGGCAGATCCGGCTCGGGACGAAGCTCTACGGGTCGGGCACGGCTCTGGCGATCGCCGCCGACACCCTTTACAGCTTCACCGCCGGTCCGGATGGACTCAGCTTTGTCAATTTCCGCGCGGGTACACCCGGCGACATCAAGTTCGCCAATGGCGCGTGCATGAGCGAAACTGCCTTTTGGCGAGAGCGCGTGGCGCAGCCTGTATATCTCGCACCGCGTTAGCTGGCGCGAATCACCACAGGCTCTTCGCCCGCAAGCTTGGTGCGGGTCATGAGCCTACCGCTGTCGAAGGCGTAGGGCGTGGCACGATGCAGCGTGCCGGTATTGTCCCACATCACGGCATCTCCGACCAACCACGCATGGCGGTAGCGGAAGCGCTCCTGCGTCGCCCAGTCACGCAGCCAGACGAGCAACTCGATCCCTTCCAACGGGTCCATACCGGGAATGTTGACCGCGGTATTGCCAATGACGAGCGATTTGCGCCCCGAACGATGCTTCCAGACAAGAGGCAAGGTGTTGCGACGCACGGCGAGCCATTTCCTGAAGGTCTCGTAGCTCGGCTCCGGTTCAACGCTCAATTGCGCTCCCGCCAGCGCATGCACCGCGCTCAAGTCTTCAAGCTGTTGCTTTCGCTCCGCAGGCAGTTCCTCATAGGCTGTGTAAGTATTGCAGAAATCGGTGTCGCCACCGCTCGCTGACAAGACCTTGGCGCATAGGATAGATGCGAGGATCGGCACATCGTTCATGTAGCCGTCGAAGTGCCAGAAGAACGAGCCCTTCACATAGTCGGCCGAAGCGTTCCTTTCCGCGTCCAGCGAGATCAGGGTGACTTCCCCATCAGGCCGGTCGGGCGTGTAGCGGCCCAGCGTTTTAGTAAAGGCGATGTGCTCTTCGTCGGTGAAGTGGACCTGCGGAAAGACCAGCACGCCGCGCTGTTCGAGCAGTTCGCGGATTTCGGCGGCATACAAGCCGTCAACCAATGCCGCCTTGCCGGCAAGCACTTCGGCGCCGATCGCCGGCTTGATGTCTCGGTACCTGAGCTGGGCCTTCGGTGAGGCGACCATCACAAACTCCCGGTCGGTCCTGGATGAGCATAAACCGATTTGCTAAAGAACACATCAGCCAACGTGAGCGACTTTGTTCGAACTTATGGCTGGATAATGTGCCTGAGGAAGATTCTCGCAAGCTGACATTTTCATTGGAAACTCTTCATCAACGAATTACAGATCCGCGAATGAGATTGGCGGCACCACTGCTTCTCTTGGGCCTATGGCAGGCAGAAAGCACGTGGGCGCAGTCACCCATCGAGATCACTCCCGAGGTCATCGTCAGCGCGCCTCGCGGACAGACCATCGGCGGCATCGCGCCTTTGATGGAAATCTCGCCATCCGAGCTCGACTCTTACGGAGTCGATACCTTGAACGACCTGGTTCAGGCTCTTCGGCCCATGACCCGCAGCAGCCGCAGCGACCAGATGGCCGTGGTGCTGATCAACGGCCACCTAGCGGGCCAAACGGAGTTCGACAACCTTCCCCGGGAAGCCGTTGAACGAGTTGAAGTGCTGCCTGAGACCGTGGCGCTGCAATACGGCTTTTCCGAGAACCAACGAGTCTTGAACTTCATCTTGCGGGAGCATTATCGAGCAGTGCCCACGCGAGTCAGCGAGAGTGGCGCCACGGAGGGCGGCAGTCAGGTGGTGGCGGCCGATGCATCGTTGATAAGTCTCGAAGACGAAGCGCGCGTCAGCGTATTGGCCAGCTACAAAGACAGTGCCTGGCTGCGGGAGAGCGACCGCGGCATCGATCTGCCCGATAGCTACTATCGCACGCTCCAGCCTGAGAGCACCGATGCTAAATTCGCTGGCACGGTGAGCCGGTCCATTCTCGGGGTGAGTGCTTCCTTGGAAGCGTCCTTCGATGTCACCTCGAGCAAATCCCTGCAGGGGCTTGCCGATGAACCGGCAAGCTCGGATGCTCAGTTGTCAGTACCACTGTTGCAGAGCGCGCCGCAAAGAACGGCGCGTGTGGCGACCCAGCTTACCGGTCAATGGGGCAGCTTCGTGTGGGGAACCACTGCGTCTTTCCTTCACCAGGAATCCTTGTCATCGAGCGACACGGGTGTCGGGCCCGGAGGTAATCTTCTGGTGGATCGTACGCAGTCGGCGTTCAATGCCGCCAATCTACAGCTTTCGCTGAGCGGCCCGGCCGCATCCTTGCCTGCCGGTCCGATCATTTCCAACTTTAAATTTGGACTGCAATACCAAGGATTCGATACGCAAGAAGACATTCCAGGCTCGGCCTCGCAATACAACGACTTGGTGCGATCGGTACGCAGCGTCAGCGTCAATGCGAATATTCCCTTGGCAAAAAGAAGCCGAGATGTTCTGCCGGCATTGGGCGATCTATCGGCAACTTTCAACGCGGCGATCGATAATGTCTCGCAATTCGGCACTTTGCTGAGCATGAGCTACGGGCTCGACTGGAATCCCATCGAGAAAGTGCACCTCGACGGTATCTACACCGATCATCGAACGGCACCTACCGTGCAACAACTGCGCGCGCCGCCGGTATTCACGCCCAACGTCGAGCTATTCGACTTCGTCGAGTCTGAGACCGCCTATGTAACGGAAATCACCGGGGGCAACCCAGCTTTGAGCGAAACCGACGATCGTGTCGGCAGTTTTGGACTGTCGCTCGGGCCGTTCTTGGGCAAGACGGTATTCTCCGCGCACTACGAGCAACACCGGGTCGGAGATGCGATCGGCGCTCTACCGCCCATCACCTCGTACGTCGAATCGGCGTTCCCCGAGCGTTTTGTGCGTGCCCCGGACGGAACGCTGTTGGAAGTCGATGACCGCTGGGTGAATTTGCAGAGCGAGAGGATCGACGACTTGAAGTGGGGTTTCAATCTTTGGGTGCCCATAGGAGCGCTCTCGGCACCGCACGTCATGGCGAACCGATTCGAGGTCTCGCTCTTCGATACCTGGTACCTGCACGACACAACCCTTATTCGCACCGGTATACCGGTATTGGACCTGCTTGACGGTGCGCCCTCGGATCTTACCGGGGGTCAACCGCGCCACAAGATCGAATTCCACACATTGGTCTACGAGCAAGGTTTGGGCGGGTTACTCGCCGTCGCTTGGCGCAGCCCCACGGTTGTAGGCAGCGGCGAAACAAACGCGCCCGACCCCATTTTCTTTTCCTCATTGGCAACCGTTGATCTTCGCGTATTTGCCGACTTCGCGCGAATTCCCTTCACCAAGAGTCGCACCTGGGCGCAAGGGGTCCGCATCTCTTTGGCGGTCACCAACCTGTTCGACAAGCGCCAGACAGTTCGCGACGACACCGGCGCAACGCCGATTGCGTTCGCACCCGGTTACCTGGACCCTCCGGGCCGGGTGATCGCGGTCACCTTGAGGAAGGTGTTTTGACTTTAAGCCGGCGGGCCAGTCTACGATCCGGCGTGTCGCGTGCCGGCTACGTAGCGCATGGCACAAGCCTCAACATATTCCTCGTGCATTGTTCCTGCAGGGACGAAGCACACGTCGCCGGAGACGTAGGTGCGGCGATCATTCCGCAGAACAAGCGTGATCGAACCTTCTAGCACTAGAAACCGAACGTCAAAGTCATGAGCGTGGGGTTGCGTCTTTGGACCCGGTTGGAACTCTCCCGTTACCATCCTATATCCTTCCTGCTGAAGTCCAGCTTCAAACTCAGCGCTGTCCATTGTCAGCCTCCTGCTATGCTGCTATGCATGCTTAGTTCACCCATTATAATATGGACTTCTCGGAGCATGTCAGACGGCTTCAATCACGAGGAGCGCAACATGACCATCGAAGTTACGCCGAACCATTTTACACTGCGCGAAGAGGCGATTTCCGAGATCGAATCAGACGGCCTCTTCGTCGTCGATGCCGACGTCTCGCCGGACAAACTCATCCCGACGCCACACGTTCACGCCCATCGCGTGGATATCTATCTCCTCGATGGCGTCCTAGAACTCCACGAACCGGACACCGGGCATACGTATCTGCTCAAAGTTGGGAGCAAGGCCGTCGTGCGGGCGGGGACTCTTCATTCGGAGCGTAGTCCCGCCACGTTTCGTGCTGCCTTTGGCGTGTCAGTTGATCCAAGCACCCTCAACACAGCTCGCGCGGTTCCTTCATCGTTTGTTAGTTGAACAGTACGACCAGAGTTCACGTTTGAAACGACAGTCTACTGTGCTATATTCAATCTAACCTCGCAGGTAAGATTGATAGGGAGTATCGACAGCTATGGCACGATTGGAACCGTTGCGCGATCCCGAAGATCCCGAGCTCAAACAAATCTATCAGCAGATGACCGAAAGCCAGGGTTTCGTTCACAACGTGTTCGCGACGATGGCCCATCACAAGGACATCTTCCTCGGGTTCTTGGGCATGGTCGACAGCGTAAGCAAAATGAAACTCGATCGCAGATTGCTGGAGCTTGCATACCTTAAAACCTCGATGCTCAATCAGTGTCACTACTGAATACCTACTCATATGACCTTCGGTGCGAGGGTCGGAATCAGCCAAGAGAAACTGGCGAATATGGATTGGCGTACCAATCCCGCGTTTGACCCGCTCGAGCGCGTGATTCTCGAATATGCGGAGGTAATGGAGCACAACGAAGTCAGCGACGACCTTTATCGCCGCCTGCGCGAGCACCTCAGTGAGCAGGAACTGATGGAGGTGACGATGATGGTCGGAATGAGCCACTTGGTAAACCGTTTTCATGCCACGTTCCAGACCAGACTCGATCTCGCTCAGCTCGAGGCATAGATCCCTGGAACGACTCGACAACACGCATGGGACTTAAAGCGTTGGTTACCATGACGCGCACGAACTCGTCTGTTGCGACGTCCGCGATCGTCTCCCGGTCATCATTCTTGACCCCCGCGTTCACGAATAGCAGGTCGAACGTCCTGCCCCGAAGACGCGTATGCAGCGCCATTGTCTGATCTGGAAAGTTGATATCGGCGGTCTCGATCTCCAACTGCCCACTGGACGTCCCGAGCCGGTCATGAAGTTTCGTTCTGGCGCGGCCGCGTACGGTAGCGACGAGGTGGCAGCCCCGCTGCAGATACTCGGCTGCTAGTGCGTAGCCGAGGCCACGCGACGCACCGATGAGTAGCACGCTCTTGGTCGAATGAAAGGTTGGCATCTGTACGGTCCCCCGAAAACACGACTCCGTTCACAATAGCCGTCCATGGGGCATGTCGGAAGGCGCATGACATGCAGCTTGTAGATGCGCCGAACGCCATGTATGGCCGCCTCAGTTCCTGCTGCAGAACAGCCAAACCTATTTATGACGGCCACTCGCGAATGTGAAGTCAGGCCAAGGCGGAGCATTGGAAAACGGAATCCCTTGCATGCGTGAAGTAATGGAGTTTTACTATTCCGAGACTGAGCGAAACTCGAGTCGAATTCATTTCGCCGGCGACATGACACCGGGAGTTGGGGCAATGCATAAGGGGGACATCAGCCCGGAAAAGGGCCGCAGCGGCATGAGTTCATACCCACCGCCGCATGACGAGAAGGTCAAAGGCCGCAAGACCTGGATGCTGACCAGTCAATGGCGCCTAAGCCAATTCGGCGTGAACATGGTTGAGTTGCCGCCCGGCGGCTGGTCGACCAATCGCCACTGGCATCGGACCAATGACGAGGTAGTCGTGGTCATTTCAGGGGAACTCACCCTGGTTACCGACGACGGCGAGGAAGTGCTGCGCGCCGGTGATTGTGTCGGGTTCAAGGCCGGCGTGCCGAATGCCCACCACTTGCAGAACCGGAGCAGCGAACCTGCCGTTTATTACGACATCGGTGGGCGCGATGCCTGGGATGTCTCGACCTTCCCCGATATCGGACTGGAGGCGCGTACCCATCAGGAAATCCGCTTCCGCGAAATCGCCGCGAAAAAATGACCATATCGCTCTTGCTTATGGCTTCGTAACAGTGAGTAGATGCTGCTTCGCAATGTCATCCGACAGACCAGAGGAATGCACAGGCTCGAGATTGATGTTGCAAAAACCCGCCGATCGACCCGCAGCGATTACCGATTCGGCCTCTCGGGCAAAGCAATGCAATCCGACCATCCATTTGGCTCGGCCAGCAATGCTTCGATCTTCGCGCCAGTCATTTTCCGATCTCCAACCCTCTTGACCAGCGAGAACAACGTGAATCAGAGCCACACTTCCAGGCTTAAGTGTTCTGTGCAATTCATTGAGTATTGCATGAAATATTTTGTCTTCAACGTGTTGGATAACGGCAAAGGAGTATGCCAAGTCGACACTTTCATCTCTAACATCAATCTGACCATCTTTGGACACGGCAACGTAATTGATATTTGAATTTCCATTGAGCACTTGTGCGCACTCCAGAACTCCTATTGAGATGTCGCAAGCAATTACGCGCTCGGCGATGCGCGATGCCTGGGCTGCGAGAAAGCCGGGGCCACACCCGTAATCAAGAACGGTAAAGCCTGCTTTTACGTGCGGGCCCACGATCTTTTCAATCAAATGTTGCCTTGATTCAGTATTTCGAATCCATTCTGATTTTAGGAAATCGCCGCGCCGAAGTGTCGAGTTATCCTTGGTTCGAAAGAAGTAGTGGGGACTTGTAGCAAGCCACTCGAGCGCGATCCGTTTTCTCAGTGAAGCGGGGGTTACCCGCAAGCTGAAGGTAATCCAGGGAGCGCCCAGAAAGATCTGCGATCCACCGCTCGTGGCAACTTGGATTGCCAGTTTGAAGGGATTCATTCGCGCCTCCTTTCTGTGCTTGATGCACGACTTCTCGTCGTGGGGCCCTACCCGGTTTTGGGTAAAGAACCCACCTTGCATGAGTTACGGCAGAGCCGCAAGCTGTCGGAGTTTACCGAAACGTGCCAAGAATAACGGTTTGCTGTAATGACTTTCGGGAATGGACCAGCTTTCAACCGGTTAGTGATAAGCCACGGAGGCGGTCGGTTTGACCGGCGGCAGCCGTGTCGTTGTCGGTTGTAATCATTTCAACTTGTAAACCTCGCTCTTGCTCAGATGGGTCGTGAGCTTGCCGTCGAGTAGAGCAAGACTCGTCGCCGGAATGATCACCAGTTTATTGTCAATGATGAGCTCTGCTGCACCATCGTCGGTGACTTTATAGACAGGCCCTAACCGATGTCCGTCTTCGGAATAGAGGATGCTTCCCGCCGACGGCCGCACGGTATCGGCGGCAACGGCATGCATGTGGAATTGAACGATGCACAGGCTCAAAAAAGATAACAGTAAAGCTTTCTTCACATCAGCCTCCCGAGTGTGGATACGCCGTGACCCAAAACTGATTAGATACATTCTGGGTGCAGAGAAGTTCCTGCCGCGAGGGCGTCCCGATGGTCGACCGGCCAATGTTGCCACTGAGCAACGAGCGATGAAACCAAAAATGAGGATCAGCGAATTAATGTCGAGGGAAACAGTCGCCCGTCATGCCAAGGCTGTCGGTTCCCAGCCACAGGTCGGAATTCGTATATTTGTTGCGGGGGGTTTCAATATACTTGTGGTGGCGATCTGCGAATCGGACGCGCTAGCATGAGCATCACGGTTGAACCCACCCTTGACTCCGCTGTTGAGGCCGTCATTGCCGCCGGACGGCTTGCCGCCGCGCGCGGCTGGATTCCCGCCACGGCCGGAAACTTCTCGGTACGCGCGGGCAAAATCATCGCCATCACACGCACCGGGCGCGACAAGGGACAGCTGCGGCCGGAGGACATCGCCATCGTATCGCTCGCTGCCCCGTGCGAGAACGACCTCTCCGCCGAAGCCGTGCTGCATTTCGCGCGTTACACGGCCGATAGCCAGGTAGGAGCGGTTTTCCATGTACATATGCCGATCGCTGCCGTGCTCGGGCGACGCTACGCCGCCAATTGCCAGCTGATCCTGGATGGCTGGGAACTGCAAAAGGCGTTCACGGGCGTGAAAAGCCACCTTACGCCGGTGCGCGTGCCGATTCTGCACAATGATCAGGACATTCAGGCTCTCGCCGCTGTCGCTGAAAGGGAGTTGGGAAGCGAGCGCGACGGCGCCATCACCGCGCCTGGCTACCTGATCGCAGGACATGGCCTCTATGCATGGGGACGCACACCGGGGGATGCGCAACGCCATTTGGAGGCGTTCGAGGCATTGCTCACGTTACACAAGCACTGGTCGGAGTTCCCGTCATGACCACTCTCTCCGCGTACCCTGACCGCGACGGCTCTCAGCCTAAGCTGACGACCACCGATCTCACCCGGATCCAAGACATACTGAACGCCGCGAAGGTCGAGTTCGAGCGCTGGAGTACCGATGTGGAGGTGTTTCCCTGTGATCCACCCGAGCGAATTCTCGCCGCCTACGAGCATTGGCTCGCCGATCTTAAACGTCGCGGCGGCTACACGGCGGCCGACGTGATCGCGTTGACACCCGATCATCCGAATCGCCTGGCCTTGCGACAAAAATTCCTGGAGGAACACACCCACGCCGAGGACGAAGTCCGCTTCTTCGTCGCCGGAAGCGGCGCGTTTTACCTGCATGTGGACGACCGAGTATTGGCCGTCACGTGCGAGCGCGGCGACTTGATACGAGTCCCCGCCAACACGCGTCATTGGTTCGATGCCGGGCCGGCGCCGAACCTGGTCGCGATCCGTGTGTTCACCAATCCCGACGGCTGGGTTGCCGAGTATACCGGTGACCGGATCTCCCAGCGCTTTCCTCGGTTGGAGCCGGGCGGGCTGCCGCTTGGCTGAGCTCACGCCACCGCGCGCAATCATCCTGGACATCGAGGGCACGACCACGCCGATCGCGTTCGTGCGGGACGTCCTGTTTCCCTATGCACGTGCCCGCCTGCCGGCGGTCTTGCGCGATAAGCATCAGGACCCGGACATTGCCGCCTTGATCTACGAGGCAACGCAGCTCGCCGGCGGACGGCCTCTTGGTATCGAAGAAGTCACCCATCTGTTCCTCACCTGGTGTGATGCGGACCTCAAGTTGCCGCCCCTCAAGGCACTGCAAGGCATCGTCTGGAGGCAAGGTTACTTGGATGGCACACTCCGCTCTCCCGTGTATCCGGACGTGCCTCAGGCACTACGCAAGTGGCGAGCGCGAGGCATTGATCACTATGTCTATTCGTCCGGCTCCGTCGATGCGCAACGACTCCTGTTTCGGTACTCCGATCAAGGCGATCTTACGGTGTACTTCCGCGGCTACTTCGACGCTACGATCGGGCCGAAGACCGCTGCCGATTCCTACCGGGCGATCCAGCGCGCGATCGGCCATCATGCAGCTGATCTGCTGTTCCTGTCCGACAGTTCCGCCGAAATTGCCGCGGCACGCAGTGCCGGCTGGCAGGCGTTGCTGGTTGAGCGCGATGGACCGATGCCGGGGAGGGAACCGCCGGCCATCGCGTGTTTTTCTGAACTCGACCTATGACGGCCGCGAATTTACCACCATGCGCGGCACTGCATCGAACACGTCCTCGAGCGAACGGAATTGTTCCGGATGCGTCAACAGCAATCGCGCCATCGCCAATGCGCCCGTCTCACACCAGGCGCGCACATTCGCGTCGGGAATTCGATCGAAGTCGATCACGTGCGCAAAGCCCACGATACGGCGCAACATCTTGCACGCACCGAATCCCAGCATGTCGGTGAACACCGAGTCGAGGAATGCGCCGCGTGCCTCGCGCAGCGCGATCGCTTCTTCCGTAGAGGCGAACAGCGCGGTCGGGAACAAGTCTCCCTCGCCATGCTCCGCCCACAACGCCAGAAAACGGGTGCGGAACGTCTCCCAGAAGGTCCTTGCCTGCGCCAGAATCCACTCCTGATAGGCCTCTTGCGCGCCGCGGCCGGCTGCGTGCCCGGGTTGCGAGTACCAACTCAGCAATAGGTTGCCGAAAAAAGCGCCCAGGTCGAATCCGATCGGCCCGTAGCAGGCAAACTCCGGATCGATCACGCGAGTATCGGCGTCCGTCACCATCACCGAACCCGAATGAAGATCCCCATGCAACAGTGCCTGGGTCTGAGTCAAAAACTTCTGCGCGAAACCTGCCGCGGCAACTTTCAGCGGCCCATCGCGACGCATGTCCGCGACGATGTGGTCGAGTTGGGGAGATGTGTGTCGATTGCGCTCGCTGATCCGGTACGGATCCGCGAAAATAAGATCCACCGTGATGCGGACCAGCGCCTTGTTGCCCGCGAACAGTGCGGCGCCATGCATTTTTTTCTCGAACGGCCAGGCAAGGTCGGACGTGAAAAAGCCCGCTCGGGCCACGTACTCGCCCATGTCGCGGGCGAGACCGGGATAGCGGTGTCCCGCCATCAGGCCATGTCTCAAGATGATATGAGGCGAGAGCCGCTCCATCACGGTGCAATACAAATCTTGGTCGTAATGATGGATCTTCGGAATGAGATTGCCGACATACGGAGCCACGGCCTGAAAATAGGCGTTCTCGTAGAATGCTCTATCGAGCGACATCGGCCAGGACGGCCCCGCAGCTCGGACATAGGGCAGCGCCTGTTTGACGCATACCGATCCGCCCTCGCCCTCGACGATGAACACGAGGTTGAGATTACCGTCGCCCACCTCCTGGACCCGCCATTTTTCCGGTCGAGCGCCGAGCCGCGCACGCACGTCCGGCAAGCTCCCGAGCAGCGCGGGCAGAGTCTTGGCATCGAGCATGCGGTACGAGGCCGAGTCCGTTGCGTTTTGCGTGCTCATCATTCCGCCGCATCGCGAGGTTCGGCGCCAGCGAAGTCGAGGCCGGTATCCGTCCAATGCTGCTGCCCGTAGGAGTAGAACTTCTCGACCACGCGCAGCATTTCCTCGTCATCGAGAATCCGCACGTCGCCGATGGCGAGTGCCGCCCAATATTGGGCAGCGAGGTTTTCCACTTCACCGGCGAGCACCAGCGCAGCGTCAATATCTGCGCCCACCGCAATGACTCCATGATGAGCGAGCAAACAGGCGCGGCGGTCGCTCAATGCGGCAAGCGCGGCATCGGAGAGCGCCTGGCTGCCAAAGGTATGATAGGGCGCGCAGCGGATGTCGATACCGCCCGCAACGGCCACCATGTAGTGGAACGCCGGGATGCCGCGTCCGGTGCAGGCAAGCGCCACCGCTTTCTCGGAATGCGTGTGCACGATGGCGCCGACATCGCTCCTCGACCGGAAAATATCGCGATGAAAACGCCATTCGCTCGAGGGGCGCCGGCGGCCGAACCAATGTCCATCAAAATCCACCAGCGGAATGTCCTCCGCGACCAGTGCATCGTATGGCATGGCGGTGGGACTTACGAAAAATCGCCGCGGCTCCAGGCGCACGCTCACGTTTCCTGACATACCATGACTCAAGCCACGACGCGAAAGCTCGCGGCACCCGGCGATCACTGCTTCGCGCAACCCCTGGTTCGACAAGGCGCGCGGGCCCGTCATGTCGCTCCTCGCACCTCGGGATACAGGCTGCGCAGCCCGGCGCGTGTCGCGGCACAGACGCCGCGCTCGGTGATGAGTCCTGTCACCAACCTCGCCGGCGTGACATCGAAGCCCAGGTTGAGTGCCGAACTTCCGTCCGGCACGACGCGCACGCTCTCGATGTAGCCGCGTGCATTCCTGCCGGTCACATGAGTGAGTTCCGTCGGCGATCGCTCCTCGATCGGGATGTCGGACCCGCTGTCGAGCGACCAGTCCAGCGTACTCGACGGCAGCGCCGCATAGAAAGGTACGCCGTTGTCCTGCGCCGCGAGCGCCTTCAGATACGTACCGACCTTGTTGCACACATCGCCAGCCGCGGTGGTCCGATCACTGCCGACGATGACCATGTCGACCCGCCCGCGCTGCATGAGATGCCCGCCGAGATTATCGGCGATCACGGTATGCGGCACTCCGTGCGCCCCGAGCTCGAAGGCCGTCAATGCCGCGCCTTGATTTCGCGGTCGCGTTTCGTCGACCCAGACGTGCACCGGGATTCCCGCATCATGCGCCATATAGATCGGCGCCAGCGCCGTGCCCCAATCGACACAGGCCAACCAACCGGCGTTGCAGTGTGTGAGTATATTCAGCGGTCGGCCGCTCGTCGCCGACAGCCGCCGAATGATGGACAGACCGTGGATGCCGATCGATCGGCATTGCTCGACGGAAGCATCGCAGATGGCGGCGGCCTCTCGATACGCCACCCGGACTCTTGCGTCCGGCGGGGTTCCCGCCAGCGCCTCCCGCATTCGCTTCAAGGCCCAAGCGAGATCGACGGCCGTCGGCCGCGTTGCCTGCAGCATCGCGGCGGCTTCGTCGAGGTGCGCATCCGACGGATCCGACCGGGCGGCAAGCGCCATGCCATGCGCGGCGGTCGCCCCAATCAACACCGCACCGCGCACCACCATTGAGCGGATCGCTTCGGCGGCTGCAACGGCGGTCTCGAGGTCAATGGTCGCGAATGTGAACGGCAGCCGAGTCTGGTCGATGACTCGAACCGAGCCGTTTGCCGTGGGCCAGATGGTGCGATAAGGCGTACCCGAGACTCTCAAGGCTCCCCCGATACGAGTCGGTCAGCGTACCATGCCATCGAATAGATCAACGTGCCGTCACCGTTCGTCAAGCAAGCGCAGACCCGCGTGCAGACTTCGCTCCACAATAGTCCTAAGACTGGCGCCTGACTTCACGGCCGACAGCGCCGGTATCTCCAGCCCGATGGTGACATCCCTGGGAAGGGCGGCAAGGAAGTCTTGGAGCGGCAATTCGCCCTCGCCGGGGATTCTGCGATCGAAGCAGGCCTCTTGGAAATAATCCTCGGAAGCCGATACTAACGGAACGTCACAGAGCTGAACATGCCCGATCAGGCGCGCATCGATGTCCCCGAGTTCGGCGATCGTGGCGCCTGAGCGGAAGAAGTGCATCGCATCAATGACCAGGCTGAGATTCGGCTTTGCTATTTTGCGGATGGCGGCGTGCGCCTGGCTCAACGTGTTGATCGCGTGAGGCGGCGCGAATTCCAGCATGAATCCCATGCCGCGCGCTTCCGTCATCTCGGCGAGCAGCGCGATTTGATCGAGAGCCCGGCTCAGGTCGCGCTCCATGCAAACACCGCAAGCCCGCTTTGCCCCGAGTTCTGCAAAAATGTCCAGATCGGCCGCATAGTCCTTGGCGTCGATATCGGGACGCGCCGAAAAGCCGTCGCCATGCGAGATGCAAACACCTCCTGCGCGCATGACGGCGGTCAATTCTTGCCGCAGGCCGGCATTGTCACGAAGCGACCATGCGGGAAAGTCGTCCAACTTCCATGGCAGCGGCGACAGCCCCGTGGCGATGTAGCCACAACCCAAATCGGCGGCGAGGCGCACATGTTCGATAGGCGGCATGCCGAGCAGCGTGAGTGTGTCGATGCTGAATCGCTTCGATGTTGGCTCGGCGTCAGACATTGATGCTGTGTGTCCAGGTGTGCATGGGGTTCCAACCAGGCATGGTCTTTATGCCTCGTTTGCGCCCTCGGGTTTGAGTCGCGGTCGTCCGCTATCGCCGCGGGCGAATTCATCGATTTTTTCCTGGATGAAGGCGTCAGGTGAGGCTGCGTGGCGCTTCAAGGTGTCCCAGAGCTCGTGATGCGTCGGGATAATAACCTGACCGTCACTCATGCCGTCGGCCAAGGTGATGGCGACATCTTCCACCGTCTTGACCGACAACTGCGAACCGGGGCCGCGCATGACGACATTGGCGGACCAGTTCTTCATGCTGTCCATCACGTTCGTCGCCACCGGCCCAGGACAAAGACAGCTTACTCTGACGCCCAATGGATGCAGATAAAGCGCCATCGATTCCGACAATGCGACAACAGCGGCTTTGGCGGCGACATAAGGCATTCGGCTTGCGGCAAAGGGGTAAAGTCCCGCGAACGAACCTGTGTTGACGATATGGCCGCTGCCGCGTGCGATCATCTTTGGCAGGAAGACGGCGTTCGAACGCACCACCGACAGCAGGTTCAGACTGAGGATGCGCTCCCACTCCGCGATCGGAATGTCTTCTGGATTTCCGTTGAGGATAGCGCCGACATTGTTCATCACAATATCGATTGTGCCCAGGGCGATCTCTGCGGCGACCGCTGCCTCTCTTACCGAGAGATCCGACAGGACGTCGCAGCGCAACCCGACAGCCTGCGAGCCTGCCGCGTTGATGCGCGCGGCGGTTTCCTCGGCGCCAGCCCGGTCGATATCGGCGATGGCAACCGTTGCGCCGCGCCGCGCGAATTCAAGCGCGACCGCGCGTCCTATCCCTTTGGCCGCACCGTAGATCAATGCCCTCTTGCCCGCGAACGGTGCTTGGCCGGTCATCGTCATGTCGGTTCTCTCAAAGCCAGCCCGATATCGCTCATTTTAGAATCGCGGCGGTAGGTTGCATCCGGAAATCCTCCTTGCAAAGCCTGGTCGGCTCAAGATAGCGTCTACCATCGTCGAGGTGGCGGACAAATGCAAGCGGCCTTCAGGCCGCGCCGACGTGACCACTTTGCCGGCAGCCGGTTCGTCTATGCGGCCACGCTGCGGGCATGATCCGCGAGCACCATCGAGACGCAGGCGGTGAGTTTCTTGGCGTACCCGATATCCAAGAATTCGTTCGGCCCATGCGCGTTGGAATGCGGTCCGAGTACGCCGGTAATGAAGAATTGGGTCCGCGGAAAGCGGCGGCCGAGCATGCCCATGAACGGGATCGTGCCGCCACAGCCCGCGTTCAGCGATGCGTGCCCGTAGATGGCCTGCGACGCACGCGCTATGGATTGCTCCAGCCAGGGCGCGAACACCGGCGCGTTCCACCCGCCGGTGGCGGGATCCTGCTCGAACTGCACTTGAGCGCCGTAGGGCGGATCGCACTCGAGTGCCGAGCGCAGTGCTGCGGCTGCCTTGTCGGCATCGGTCGTGGGCGGCAGCCGCAACGATAGTTTGAACGCGACCTGCGGCAGCAGCACATTGCCGGCGCTGGCCACCGCGGGAAAGCCGTCGGCCCCGGTGATGGCCAAGGTGGCGCGCCAGGTATTGTTGGTGATGAGCTCGGCGGGATCGCGCGAAATCGCCTGCGTCCCTTGAGCCCACGGCAGCTTGCCCGCGACGCTTTTGTCCAAGACGCGCGCGGTTGCCGCGATTTGCGTGCGCCGGTCGGCCGGCACTTCGGCACGCAACTCCTCGAGCAGCACTTCGCCCGTCAAGGGATTCTCGATACGCGCCAGCAATTGCTGAGCAATGCGAAATGGCGTCGCGGCAATGCCCGTTGCCATGCCAGAATGCACGCCCTCGGTGAGTACCTGCACGTGCAGCCGCCCGGTGAGATTGCCGCGCAGCGAGGTGGTGCACCACACGCGCTCGTAATCGCCGCATTCGGCGTCCAGGCAAATGACCAATGAGGGATCGCCGATGTCATCGCCCAAGGATTCCAAATGCGCAGGCAGGTCGATGCTGCCGCTCTCTTCCGACGCCTCGATCAAGAGCACACAGCGCGCCAGGGGAATGCCCTGCTGCTTGAGCGCCGCGACGGCGGTCAGGGAACTGAACACGGCGTAGCCATCATCGGCACCGCCCCGGCCGTACAACCTGCCATCACGCAACACCGGTTGCCACGGCCCGAGTCCCTCGGACCACCCCGTGAATTCCGGTTGCTTGTCCATGTGTCCGTACAGCAGCACGCAACCAGCAAGCTCTCCGGGCACATCGACGACCAGCAGCGGCGTCTTGCCGGGCAGCCGCCGAATTTCGACGCGCATGCCGGGCACCGGCTGCGCTCGGCACCACCCCGCAATCAGCGTCATTGCGGCCTCCATGTGGCCGTGCCGCTCCCAGTCGGGATCGAAATGGGGCGATTGGTTCGGGATGCGGATGTAGGAGCGCAATCGATCCAGGATCGATCCTTCCCACACTCCGTCAATCCAGGCGCGAAGTTTTGCTACGTCCACGG
>Ga0116129_1000912_pt1 | contig 17212 bp, 16 predicted proteins | sample June2015DPH_17_2_FD_89732 | JGI IMG/M metagenome (GOLD analysis project Ga0116129, IMG submission 89732) | Peatland microbial communities from SPRUCE experiment site at the Marcell Experimental Forest, Minnesota, USA - June2015DPH_17_10 | ecosystem: Environmental > Terrestrial > Soil > Wetlands...
CCCCCGCGCTCTTCGAACACCTCGAAGACCCATCGAAACATCTCATCTCAATCTAAGGTAGGGTTAACTTTAGGAGAGAAGTCAGAGGACTGAATGAAGGACAAACAAGCATTGGTAAGGTCGGCTCTTTTGGCCGCAATCTGTTCACTGGCTCACACCGCAATCGCACAAGCCATCCCCGCCGGAACCCAGAAACTCCAGCTCTCGGCATTCGCTGGAGCCACCGGCACTTTCACCGATCTCGAAGGCGGCAAAAATCTCGGCATCACCGCCGGAGCCGACCTCACCTTTCTCTTTTCCCGACTCGTGCGCCCCTCCTTCGAGATTCGCGGCACCTATCCCATCGACGGCGGCAACATCAGCAGCCAGAAAAGCTTCCTCCTCGGCCCCAAAGTCGAGTACCCCATCGGCCGCTTCCACCCTTATGTCGACTTCTTCATCGGTCGCGGCGAGATGGACTTCCACGGCGCCGGCTTCATATTCAATAATGTCGAGTACCTCAGCTCGACCACAACGGTCTACTCTCCCGGCGTCGGCCTCGACTACAACCTCACCCACAACATCGCAATCAAGGCTGACGCGCAGTTTCAGCACTGGGACACGCCCGTCACCGCCTCCGGCGTCATCCATCCCACCGCCCTCACCCTCGGCGTCCAGTACAACTTCGACTTCAACCCCCATCACCGCCACACTCAATAGCCTCACGCCGCCCGCGCCGTCACACGTGAAAACTTCGTAAAAGTTCCGCCAAAACTGGACTCACCCTCCGCCATGGCGTATCTTTTGGCAGAAAGCCAATCTCAGCATACGAGTGAATCCATGAATGCTTTGCCTCGCCTGACCCGCAGCGCCTTGCCGAAATTTGCCGCCATCCTCGTCTTCAGCCTCGCCGCAACCACATTCTTCGCCCAAAACCCAACTCCTGCAGCCACATGGTCGGATCAGGACGGCCTCCGCATCACCCAGGACGTCCAAAAGAGGCTTGGCCGCCTCACTAACTTCAGCGTCTTCGACTGGATTACCTTCGGCTTTCACGGTAAGACCCTTGTCGTCAAGGGCTACGCCTCTCGTCCCATCCTCAAAAGTGACATTAGCAACGCCCTTAAGGGCATCCCAGGAGTCGACTCGGTAGATAACCAGGTCGAAGTCCTTCCCAACTCCCCTAACGACGATCGCATCCGCGCCGCCGTCTACAACCGCATCTTCACTCAACCGAGTCTGCGCAAGTACAACGCCAACCAGGGCACCATTCGTCAGGCAACCGGCCCAGGCCCCAACGTCGCCATGATGGCCGGAGGCATCACCAACAGCCCCCCCATCGGCTTCCACGCCATCCACATCATCGTGAAAAACGGCAACGTCACGCTCTTCGGCGTCGTTAACAATGAGGGCGACAAAGCCATCGCAGGAATCCAGGCAAACTCAACACCCGGCACTTTCAGCATCGACAACGATCTCGTCGTTCAGGGCGCAGCCTCCCAACCCAAAGCCAAATAAACCCCACAGCCTGGTGCTGGTCCAATCCAGCGCCAGGCTGGCAATTCGTGACCTAAATCCAAGTTTGCGGTCTCATCGGCCCCGCTCTTGTTCTTGCCGTTGCCAGTTCCTGATCAGTGTCATCTGTGAAAATCCGTGTTAAGCCTTTTTAGGCTTTTGACCAGGTCCAGACACACCAACCTGGGGAAGCTAGCTACAATAACCCTGTGCGGCGTCTCCTCAGCGCGATCCTGCTCCTCGTCTTCAGCCTTCCGCTGATCTCGCCGGTGCTCGCCCTCGCATCCGATTCCGACCTGAATCTTCCAGCCTGCTGCAGACGGAACGGCGCACATCACTGCACGAGAATCATGCATCCGGCAGACCCATCCCACTCCGGAACCTCCGTCTCCACGATCTCGCAGCGCTGCCCCTCCTATCCGGCAGTAGTCGCACAGATCCGGCATGGCGACCTCTCATGCCACACGGCGTCGCTGATCTTCGCAGGAATCGTCAGTCATCCCGCCATCAAGCCGCAGACTCACGCATGCGCTCGCGTAGCTCTCGACCGCTCTCGCCAGAAGCGCGGTCCTCCTTCAAACCTGATCTAGACCTCCTCCAGCAACCAGACGGTACAGAAGTCGTTCGCTCAGCGAACACAAACTGCCGTCATTCCATCGGAAGGTTCAGAATCATCAGCTCTAACGAGGGAGTCTCATGCGCAAGCTTGTTCTATTTTGTCTCTTGTCCTTGTTTCCAGGCGCAATCGCGGCCCACGCCACGATCTTCGGTTCCGTGCGCGGCATGGTTCATGATCCTCAGCATCGCCCAATCCAGAGCGCACACCTTACGCTCAAAGCTCAAAACTCGGACTGGACCCAATCTCAGGAATCCAACGACAACGGAGAATTTTCATTCACTTCCGTACCCATCGGCAATTACAAGGTCACCGTAACGTCAAAGGGCTTTCAGCAAGTGATCCAGGACGTAATCGTTCAGTCCAACACCAGTCCGGTGCTCCATTTCCAATTGGCTCTCGAAGGCGCGAAAGAAAGCATCGTCGTGCAGGGAGTGCCGGTGGAGGCGACGACGGATAGTGCCACGCCGACGACGATGCTGAGCCGCGTGGACATTCAGCAAACTCCAGGAGCCGCTCGCACGAACAGCCTGCAGATGATCACCGATTATGTTCCCGCCTCCTATGTGACGCACGATATGCTTCACATGATGGGCGGCCATCAGGTCAACTGGCTGATCGATGGCGTGCCCATTCCCAACACGAACATTGCCACCAACCTGGGGCCGCAGATCTTGCCGCGGGACATTGACTATCTTGAGGTGTATAGCGGCAGTTACGACGCCGATTATGGAGATCGTACCTACGGAGTTTTCAACGTAGTGCCGCGAACTGGCTTTGAGCGCGACCGTGAATGCGATCTCGTTCTCACCGCGGGGAATTTCTACCAGACCGACGATCAGATCAGTTGCGGTGGGCACACCCAGCGGTTCGCCTACTACGCCAGCTTGAACGGAAACCGCAGCGATTACGGACTCCAGACTCCCATTCCTCAGGTAGTCAACGACGCGGTAAACGGCTACGGCGGATTCGCCTCGTTCATCTTTAATCCCGACGCGAAGAACCAATATCGCCTCGTGACTTCGCTTCGCCGGGACTATTACCAGATCCCCATCGACCCCGACCCCAACTCACTTGGAAACCAAATATATCCGTCGAGCGGCCTGCACGACGCCGAAATCGAGCCCGATGGTTATGTCACGTTCTCCTGGATCCACACTATCAACCCCAACACACTTTTGACGGTTTCTCCGTTCTACCACTACAACGGAGCCGACTACAAAGGCGGGGCAAACGACTTTCCTGTCATCTCCACTGTCAATCAGAACGCCAGCTACGTGGGTATGCAAACGGCCCTGAACTATAACTTCTGGAAGAATGATCTTCAAGCCGGCGTCTACGGATTTTTTCAGCACCAATCCAACTTCTTCGACAACAATTTCACCGACGGTACACCCAACGTTCCCTCGTCTTCCATAGGAGTGAATGGCGGGGTAGTCTCCGAGTTCATTAACGACAAATTCAACGTGACCCCATGGTTTACCTTGATCACCGGACTTCGCCTGACGCAGTTCAACGCAGCCATCTCAGAGACGGCAACCGATCCGCGCTTTGGCGGCACTTTGAAGATCCCACGGCTCAACTGGGTCTTGCAGGGCTTCTATGGGTACTATTACCAGGCCCCGCCACTCGTTACTGCCACTGGCCCCTTGCTCGACCTGGCGAGCGGCCAGAACTTTACCTTTGCTCCTCTCCATGGGGAACGGGATATCCAATGGCAATTTGGCATCACGATTCCATACCGCGACTGGACCTTGTCCGCTTATAACTATGAAACCAGGGCGGAGAACTGGCTGGACCACAATAATATCGGCGAATCGAACATCTTTTGGCCGATTACTTGGTCTTCGGCGCTCATTCAAGGGTGGTCACTCATGTTGCGCTCTCCCGACGTCTTTCACCATGGCCAGTTCCACCTTGCCTATGCCAACCAAATCGCGCAGGCAACCTCGCCGATCACCGGAGGCCTGATCTGCCCAGTCCCGGTCACTTCGGCATGTCCGCTCGATATTCCACCGGGACTCGCGCCGGTCGACCATGATCAGAGAAACACCCTAAACCTCGGTTTCAACGGCACTCTGCCGTGGAAGGCCTACGCGTCCACCAATATCTACTATGGGTCAGGCTTTACCAACGGTTTGTTCGGAACGCCTCAGGCGCAGTATCCCGGCCCATATCTTCCCAGCCACACCACCTTCGATTTAGCCATCGGCAAGACCTTCGCCGAGAAATACACCATTTCCGCAAACGCTGTGAACGTGGCCAATCGCCGCGTGCAGCTGGATAACAGCCTCACGTTCGGAGGATTCCACTGGAACGACCCGCGACAGATTTATGGGGAGTTTCGCTACCGCTTCAAATACTAAAATATCAATATCAGTGTGTAACTGTGACCGACGCAAAAGCAAAATAAGCTCTTGTGTCGGTCACAAATAAAAACCACGATTTTGCATAGAACGACCACGTAACGACCACAATTTTTGTCCCTAACATCCATTCGCGCGCGAACCCGGAGGGAGCAGGGGGACCTTCAAGCTCTGGAAGGATGCCTAAGAAAATAAGGGTATCGGGACTGCTGAAGAAAGTAGTTTTGCTTAAGGGCATGGCTTCAGCCGTGCCGGGAAGACCGGCCGAAAGGCCCTACCGCTCTGCCCTGAACACCGTCGAAGGGCCGGAACGAAGCCAGAAGGGTGAAGTGACTGATTTAATTGCCCTTGTCTTTTACCTTAAAGTTTTTTCTTCATTTTCAGCCCAAAAATCGCATGTCAAGCCTCAATACCAGCTAACCCATTTTCATTCATCAACTTCCGCGTGGCGTATTAGTTCCGTCTCAACCGCTATAATGAATATAGAGAGCAAAAAAAACAAAGCCCCGGACACTCGGGGCTAACTCATTGATAACAAGTATTTTGTCCATAAGATACCTACTATCAATATTTTACGGAGGTAAGTATCCCTTTACGTAAGGTAAACTACACCTACCGTGACAGGGCAGTCCTTTGGTGTGTCTATTTGTCCCTTGGAGTAGTGCAGCTTGCCCCTCCAAAGCTTTTATCGATGGTTCCGTTTTCGTCTGATGTCATCTCCATCGTGCACACCGTATGTGGCGCGAAAAATAAAACATTACCGAACGGGGAATTTTCTTCCCCACCGGGCATCACTTTAGGAATAGTGCCGAACTGCCGATTTCCGGCATCGTCTTGGATCACTAAGAGTGTCCAATCTAAAGACTTTCCTTTATCTAATTTGGGAAGAATGATTACCGTATCCGCGCGCAATAATACGCTCTGCTTGGTTCCTTTCATGGGATCTGGCCTAGCTACTCCATTGATTACGGGGACGGATTGTATAGGCGTGGTCATGCGAGACAGTTCTGTTTGCGCCTTGGCGCTTTCGGATTCAGCATGGGCAGCACGTTCGAGAGCATCGGCCAGGTGTGATTCTGCGTCGGCGGCTGTTTTCTTTGCCGATGTAATATCCGACTCAAAGGAGTCAGCCTCCCCTAAGGCTTTAGCTGATGCAGTTGACGCTTTTCCCGCCTTCACTACGGCGTCACTTGAGGCTCCCCGTGCGAGTTCCGCATCTTTTTTCGCGGCTTCTGCGGATTCCTTAGCGCTGCCTGCTTGGATGATAGTTTCTCCTAGAATCTTCTCATCGTATGCACGGATAGACGTTTCTGCGTCCGCGCTGAGAAATTCAAATATTCCCTCACCGATAATTCCGCCGATGACCAACACAAGTCCGAGAAACGTAATCGGAACCTTCCAGCCTATTGCTTTCTTCAGTCGCTTGAGCTTCCACCAGCGGGTCAGCTCGTGGAGTTCTCCAGGTGCTTCAAAGATGACCCCCAATCCAGTCACGGCACTCGCAACCACTAGCCAAAAAAACATTCGGTCGCTGCGTGTGGATAGGGATTGCCTAACTGGGTCAACAGCGGGCGAGGATGTGGTAAAGAGAAGCAAGGAAGCTAGATACGGACTCGGCATAATGGCTTTCCTTGGATTGGTATTGGTCTGCGAGGTAGTCTACATACTTCTCAGGGCAAAGGTGTAGTCTTTAAAGAGGACTATTTTATGAGTCGATCTACTAAACTCACAGACGAAGAAAAACAGAACGGAAAAAGAAAACTCCTGATCCCATCTAAAGAGATTCAGGAGTTGATGCATCCGATTACGCATGAAGAATTCGCACGCCTGGTAAAGAAGGCTATTCCGCCTTCTCCACAATCTGAGACAACAAAGCCTTAAACATTGGCTGGTTATCCATGCGGCGGTTGTAGCGGAACGAGTATTCGTTGCAGTAGGACTGCAAATACTTAGTGCTAACCGAGTGGTAGACACCCTCAATTCCGCGTTTCAATAGGCTCCAAAATCCTTCGATGGTCTGAGTATGAACGTGACCCATAACGTAGATACCCGCCGTGTGATTGATGCGCTCGTGCTTGTAGTTCTTGCCCATCCAGCGCACGTTGTCATACGAGGAATACGAGTCGGTGTAGACGGTGCTCTTAGGCAGGACACGCTCTGCAATGATGGGCATGAGAGTCTTTTCTTTTACGTTGTCAACCACACGAGTAATGACACGGCCCTTGCGCTCGACAATACCGAAGATGGGTTGCTTGTCCTTGTATTTGCCCTCAATCCGCCTGTTGGCATGCTGGTTCTTTTTCGGTGCGCCGTGGAACGTCTCATCCATCTCGACCGGGCCAGACAGCACGAGGTCTTCGGCCATGAGAGTGCGAATCTGCTTGAACATACGCCATGCCGTTTTGTAGGTCACGCCGCACTCGCGCTGAATCTGCTTTGCCGAGATTCCGCAGCGCGTAGCGGACATGAGATACATCGCATAGAACCAGAGCCGCAGAGACGTGCTGGACTTCTCAAATATCGTTCCCGCCATCGGGGAGATATAAGTTCCGCAGTGGTCGCAAGCGTAGGCTTTCTTCGTTGCAATCCGGTGGTGCTTGCGCTCCACCTTGCAATACGAACAGGTCGCACGGGTGTCGGGGTATCGTTGCTCCATCAGCCAATCCAAACAGGCGTCATTATCAAAGAATTGCTCGTTGAAGTCGTTGATAGTAAAGCGTCGATAGGTCGGAATAGGCTGAGGGATTTTCATGGCAAAAACAGTGTCCCATGAATCGTACCTTACGTCAAGGGATACTTACCTTAACGGACACAGGCACCCTGTAAACACATGAAAACAGGTATTTTCCATCCAAAATACCCTTGAAGGGAGGGGGAGGGGAGGGCTACTGCGCGACGATCTGCCGAGTATGGACCGAAGCAGCCACCTCGGGCACGCTCCCGTCATTCACAACCACCTCCTGCGGCGTTCCCGCAAACACAATCCGCGTCGAAGCGCTCGAGTGGCCCGAAATCCGCAGCCGCTCCGTCACGGTCAACGTTCCTGACCGCACCGTCACCGGAACATCAGCCGCCGCATCACCATCGTTCTTAACCTCAACAGCCACCAACCACCCCGGCCCCTTATCCGCAACCTTATCCAGAGCCCGCGGAGTAACGCTCGCAATGCTCAGATCCGGCAAGCCACGGTCCCGGTAAACCCAGTCATCGAAAAACCAACCCATATCCCGCTTCGAAACCCGCTCCAGAACCCGCTGAAACTCCTTCGGATCGGTATCCAATTTGTCCTCGCGATAGCTCCGAAGCGTCCGTTTCAGCGCCTCATCACCCACCAGCGACCGCAGCATCCAAAGCACCGCCGCAGCCTTAGTCCGGTAATAAACCTCATCGCGGGCCAGAATCAAACTCTGTCCTTCTTCGGCGGGGCCAACCGGAGCCGGCTCAGCCAGCGCCAGCGTCTTCGCCTCCTCCTGCAGTTGCTGCAACGCAACGTCTCGTCCCAGTGTCTGCTCGAGCCACAACAGCGACATAAACTGCGCCACGCCCTCGTCCAGCCACACATGCGAGGAACCAAACCACGCATGGCTCAGCGAATGCGTCAGCGGCGGAGCCAGCACATCCGCCGCCGCAGCCCTCATCGGCGCTACCAGCAAAGCATCATCCTCAAACGGTTGCCCATCATGGTCAAGAAGGTAGAGCACATTCAAAGGCCCATCGCCCAGCCACTCCTTCAGCAGCGGTGACACCTTCCCTGCCCCAGCCGAGTAGCTAGGCACAGTATCATAATGCTCCGTCACCGCCGAAATCAGGCTGTTCTCGGTCACGGTGCCGGCCCTGTCCGTAACAAATAGACTAAGCGTACGAAAACCAAGCCGCCGCTCGGAAAACTCCGCCGTCGCAATGCCCGCAGACTCGGCCACCGGCAGATTCTCGTTCTCGCTCACCGTCTTCAACTGCTCCCGCCGGCCACAAAAAAAAGCCGCATCCGGAGTATCGCCCGTATATTCAACCGTAAGCCGCAGGTGCACCGTCGCCGCCGCCTGTTGCAGCTTGGCCTGCCCGACGCTCTCGAAAAGCTTCGCGCCGTCGCCAAGAAACACAGGAGCCGCGGCCGTCGGATACCACAGGACGTTCCCGAACCCGCGCAATCCAGTCCACTCCGGGCTGATCTGGTCCCAATCCGCGCGCGCTGCCTGATCCGCAGGCGCTCCAATGCGCTCCAACCGCTCAGCCGATTGCTTCCCCTCGCCCGAGTAGAAGCTCGTCAATTCAAGGCGCGCGCCAGGCTGCAACGGCTCGGACAGCGACACAACTGCTTCAGTCGCCTTCCCCGTATGGTCGGCATCTGTTTCAACGGTCTGCACCGCAAAAGGCACGGACGAAATTCGGCCCGCCTGATGAACTGCTATGGTCTCCCACCGCAGCGACGACGATATCTGAAAGACAAGTCTCGCCAAAGGCTCCTTGCCAGAGTTCTTCACCGTAAACCCAGCGTGAACCTCCAGGCGAGACTGCGCGGGAGCCAGATGAACATCCAGATCATAAGCAGTGAATGTAAGCGAAGCGCGCTCAACATCGGTGACGGCCACAATCTGTCGGTCGACCGGAGGCTTTGACACCTTTGGCTCTGGGGTGTCCTGATCTCGATTGAACAGCACCTTCCCATGCGGCACAGTCCCATCCGGAGATGGTGGCGGCGTCTGTGCCATCGCAATCGCACCCACGGCAAGAACAACAGAAAACAGACACAACCGGCGACGAGCAAACAGAACAGCTATTTTCTTCAAGATCCTAATCCCTTACGCTGTTTCACAGGCTTCGGCACAGGAGGAGGAGCCGCGGCCTGACGTCGTTGCCTCATCGCCTCATACATCACAATCGCTCCGGCAACAGACACATTGAGCGACGAGACCTGTCCCGCCATCGGAATCCGCAGCAGATGGTCGCACGTCTTCTTCACCAGATCGTGGAGCCCAGCGCCTTCTCTCCCCAACACCAGCACGCAATCACTCCTGAAGTCGTATTCCGTGTAGTCCGGCGTCCCGCGCTCGTCCAGACCAAGAACCCACACATGCTTCTGCTTCATCTTCTCGAGCGCGCGAACCAGGTTCGTAACCCGCGCAATCCGCACGTGCTCTGAAGCCCCCGCTGAGGTCTTCGCGACAGTTGCAGTAACCGGCGCCGACCGCCGTTCGGGCAGAATGACGCCATCGACACCGGCACCATCGGCGGTCCGCAGCAACGCCCCTAGATTGTGTGGGTCTTCGATCCCATCGAGAGCCAGGAAGAACCTGTGCTGTCCAGCTTCGCTGGGAGCAAGTAGATCCTCAATCCCCAAGAACTTCCGCTCCCGAACAACTGCCAATACGCCCTGATGGGCATCCGTTCGCGCCAACCGAGTAAGTTGGTCCCGCGGCTCCATTGACACCCGAACCCCGGCCGTCCGGCAAAGGTCGATCAGCTGTTCCAGACGATCGTCTCGACGTTCCCGAGCCACACTGACATGGTCAAGCTGCCGCGAACCCGAACGAATGGCCTCCTCGACAGGGTGGAGGCCGTAAAGAACTTCCATCTCTCAAGTTTACTTTCTAATTAGGAAATTAACCTTAATGCCGTAGAATGTTTGTAAGCTGGTAATCCACTGGCAGGCGCCCTCAACGCTTCCTGGAGAAAACTTTCACCTTTTATGGATCATTCGGTCAGAAAGCGAGTCTTCTCCGGTCGAAAGAACGTCTCAACTAACGTGCAAACGGGTTCCATTTCGTTAACCGCTACGCTGGCTGATCAGGCCCAAAGCGAAAATGCCGCGATTGCTCACGGATTAAAGAAGCAGAATCCCGAGTTGCTGGATCAGCTGATTGAGCTGTATCAACATCGGCTCCTTCGATATCTCCTTTTTCTTACAGGCAAGCGCGAAGTTGCCGAAGATCTCTTTCAAGAAACGTGGATGCGGGTTCTCCTGCGGGGCGCGCAATACAACGGCAAGGCGCGGTTCGATACCTGGCTCTTCACAATTGCGCGCAATCTGGTGATTGACTTGTCGAGAAAGCGGACGATGGCCAGCCTTGACGAGATGAGTGAGCGAGGGGAGGATGAGCGTCCCTTTGAAATTGCCATGGCAGGCCCCTCCCCGCTAGAACAGTTTCAGTCCCGCGAGGATAGCGCGGAGGTAGGCGAAGTGTTGCTGAAGTTGGAACCGACCTACAGAGAGGTACTTGTTCTTCGCTTTTATGAGGAGCTCTCGTTGGAGGAGATTGCTGCGGTAACCAAGGCTCCCCTGTCGACGGTAAAGTCCAGGCTCTACCGCGGATTGGCGGCGTTGAAGCCACAGATGGAGCAGCTTCGTGGGGCACGATATATTGCGGAGGCGGGTGCATGATGAGCGACGCCTTCGATAAGCCAATTTCAGAGGATTCCCCGTCGTTTGCGCGCGTTGCAGTGACACCTGCGCGAGCGTCTGTGGTCAATCGTACGCACCGGGTGGTGCGAGAACGCGCGAAGACGATGGCGGCGCGGCGTAGCCGGGTTCGCAGTCTGTGGATTCCATTGGCCATCTGCTCGTCCCTCCTTGTCATCCTCTGTACTGGAGTGTGGAGCGCGTTGGAGGCGTACGATGCGACTCCCGGCGGCGTACCGGATGCGAGCAATCAGTTCCTGGTGTTGTGTCTCTGGTTTCTTCCGGTTTCGCTGGCCTTGCTGGCAGTGGTATTGTTTCATCGTGCCCGTAAGCGTGAGGCTGCCCAATGATCAGATTTATGAATCAGAGATCGGATCAATCAGTGGATACCCCAGCAGTCGGTGAGGATACGCTCAGCATGATCCCGACCTGGTCCGTAGTGCTGGCGATCATCGTGTTCGGCGCTGTTCAGTACCTGTTCCATGGGGTCCTTCCTCACCATAGGGCTGAGCTGTTGCCCATGCGCCTGCTGATGGGTTATTCGTGGGGGACGGCGTTTGCCAGCTATGTATTGCTGGTTGGGTATGTTAGCCGCGATGTGCGGCGGCGCAGGATGCCGGCTGGGTTGTGGATGCTGATCGTGGTGGTGATGCCGGGGGGAATTGGGGCTGTCGTGTACTTCCTCCTGCGGCAACCGATAATGACTCCTTGTCCGCATTGCAGTACGGAGCTTACATCGAGTGTGCACTTCTGTCCGCAGTGCCAGTTCCAACTGGCTCCGGTCTGTGGACGGTGTTTCCGTGGGGTCCAGATTACGGATGTGTACTGCACGCAGTGTGGACATGACCTGGCCGAGGACAATGCCCCGGCGCGTCTGCGCGTATATAGTGACTAGTTGTGTCACTGACTGCACTCATCATCGATGACGAACCGTTGGCCCGGCAGGAGTTGCAATATCTGCTGGAGCGAGCGGGCGGTGTAGACGTCCTGGCGCAGGGAACCAACGGAATCGAGGCAGTAGAGCTGATCCGGACGCATAAACCTGACCTGGTGTTTCTGGATGTCCAGATGCCTGGGTTGGACGGCTTTGGTGTTCTGAAGAAGCTGCTGGATCGCAAGGTTGCGATGCCCCAGGTGGTCTTTGCTACGGCGTTCAATCAGTATGCGGTGCGCGCGTTTGAGGTGAATGCGATCGATTATCTGCTGAAGCCGTTCGATCGGAAGCGAGTGATGCAGACGATTGAGAAGGCGCAAGCGCGGCTTGTTGCTCCTGTCGAATCCGCAAGTGAGGCCAAGCTGGATGCTTTGCTGCGGCTTGTTGAAGAGCAGGCGCAGCCGTCAAAAGCTAATTCGGGCAAGGTGGTTGTGCGGGCCCAAAACCGGCTCCTGCTCGTGGATCAGCGGGAGATTTGTTTTGCGTCGATTGAAGAGGGCACGATCAGCGTTGTGACGCGCACGATAGAAGGACATTCAAATTGCAGGACGCTCGAGGAGCTGATGGATCAGCTCGATCCGGAGATGTTCTGGCGGGCTCACCGGTCGTTTGTGGTGAATATTCAGCACATTCGGGAGGTTGTTCCCTGGTTTAAGTCCAGTTATCAGCTTCGGATGGATGATGCGCAGAAGACCGAGATTCCGGTTAGCCGCGCGCAGACGAAGCGGTTGCGAGAGTTATTTAATTTGTAGCCCCCCTCCCCCTCCCTTCAAGGGTATTCTGGATGGAAAATATCTGTTTTCCTATGTTTACGGGCTGGTGGTGTCTGTAAAATATTGAAAACAAGTATTTTGTGCACAAAATACTTGTTTTCAAAGCATTAGCCCCGGGTGTCCGGGGCTTTGTCTTTTGTTTTTTGTTCTATGTATCTAGTATATCGGTTGGGATAGAACTAATACGCCACGCGGATGTTGATGAAGAGTAATGGGTTAGGTGGTTTTGGGGCTTGACATGCGATTTTTGGGCTGAAATGAAGAAAAAAACTTTAAGGCAAAGACAAAAGCAATTAAATCAATCGCTTTCGCCCCTTCAGTCTTCGCACCGGCCCTTCGACGGTGCTCAGGGCAGCAAAAACTACTTTCTCAGCAGTTGGTATGACTGGGAAGAAAAATGTTGTGCTGCCGGCGAAGGGTGATGATCGCCAGGGAAATCGTGGTTGCGCAATCGTGGTCGTAGCGTGGTGGTTAGGTGCAAAATCGTGGTTCTTAGCTGGTTGTTAGTGCGCCAGTGAGGAGTGGATAGGGCGGCGGGGGTGGGGTGGTGCGGGGTGGGTGGTGTTGTCAACCCAGGTTTGGGGCCCGCCCCAGGTGCGGGTGGCGGTGAGGTCGATGCGGAAGGGGCCGGCGGCGCGGTTGGTGGGTAGGACTTCGCCGAGGCCGTCGCCTAGTTGTGGCAGGGCTGTTGCCAGGGCGTGGAGGCGTGCGAGCGAGGCCATGCCGGTCAGGTGGAGAGTGTAGCCGGTGGCGTCGAAGTGGCCGTCGAGGATGGCGGGGTCTTTGCCGCCTAGCGCTAGAGAGGTTGGGGCTAACTGGAATCCGGGTGGCGGTGGGGATGTGGGTGCGCGGCGATTTTTGTGGTGGGGATCGGGGATCGGTGGAGTGACTGATTGGAGGGAGACGTCGCCGGTAATGAGGGAATCTGTACTGGAGCGGGGGCCGGAGCGGGGATTGATGAGACCGGCGTTGGTGATCTGCATCCCGCCTTGCCAGGGTATCGAGTTTGCCGAGTCTGGGCGATAGGCGAGTGAACCAGTGAGAGTGCCTGAGGCGGCGATGTCTGCGGGAACGCGGGAGCTTGCTATGTGCAGCCAGTCGAGCAGAGTGGCTGCGGGAAGGCCTGGGGTTCCGATCTCGACGGCGACCGAACGGGGAGCGCGGATGTCAGGAAGAGCGCCCGAGATGGCGAGCATGGGCGGGTCGGAGGAGCCTGTGGGCGGCCAACTGCAGTGAATGTCCTGGAAGCTGTGGAAGTCGCCGGTGGCGGCGCCGAGGCATTGGAGGTCGATGTCGAGCGGCTGGGCGGGGACGAAGTCTGCGCGGCGGGCTCCGACGAGTTGAAGGTGGGCCTGGATGGCGCTGTTGCTGACGGTTCCCTGGGCGTTGGCGGAGAGGGTCATGTTGCCGCGGAGGCCGGCGTCCCGGCCGAAGAGGATGAGACTGGCCTGGCCGAGGGGGACGTTGCGCCACTCGCCGCGGAGGTTGAGCGGGACCTCGCCCAGAGACGAGGCCCGGCTGAGGGTTCCTTCGACCTGGAGGGTGCCGGTGTCGGAGACATTGATGTCAGTGCGTGCGGGACGGGCCTGGAGACGGAGGTGCCACTGCTGCGGGTCTGGGAGCCAGAGAGCAAAGTCGGCGTCGGTGAGGGAGACGGGGGTTTTTTCGTTGTCGAGTTTGAGATTGAGACGGGCGCCGGTGGCTTCGATGTAGGGGAAGCGCGGGGCGGGGCCGGCTTTTTTCTGCACGGTGGGAGCGACTTCAACGTGAGCGGCGTGGAGGAGTATGGTTTGAAGGTTCCATTTGCCGTTGGCGAGGTGAACGAGGTTGACGCTGGTGGGTTCGCTGAAGCTGATGGTGGAGAACTCGATGCGGTGGCGCAGGAGCGAGCGGAAGCGAAGGGTTGCACGGACGGAGGCGGCGCGGATGACGGGTTCGGAGCCGAAGGCGGGGTCTTCGTCGACGACGAAGTTATCGAGCGTGAAGCCGGGGAGCGGGAGAAGATTGAGGCTGACGTTGTCGAGATGAACGGGGCGGCCGAGGCTGTTGCTGATGCTGGTGGCGATTCGTTTCTGGTAGCGATTGAGGCTGACGTAAGGAGGCAGCAGAACGAGCAGCAGCACGGCGAGGGCTGCGAGAGCCAAATAGAGAATCCGACGAAGTGTGCGGCGGCTGAGGGTCTGGGGGTGGTCGGCCTCGAAGGTTTCAGTCTGCTCGTAGGTGGGGTCCATTTCCTGCATTAACGATGGTCCGGCGCGGCGGGTTGCGCGGCGTGGCGATGACTCTCTTTACCGAATGAGGTGGAAGGTTCTCTTCCAGCGCGTCTCGTCGAAGATGTGGAGGAGGATGTGGCCCATGAAACCGATGCGCTCGCCGATGCTCTGCTTGTTGATCTGGTCGGCGGGGGTTTCAAAGGACCAGTAGACGAACATGGGGCGGCCTACGATGTTTTCGCGAGGGACGAAGCCCCAGAAACGGCCGTCGAGGCTTTCGGTACGGTTGTCGCCCATGGCGAAGACTTTGCCGGGAGGGACGACGAGATCGCCGTCGACGATGTGGTTGGGGAGCTCGTAGGCCCAGCTTGCGGTGACCTGATCGTATGGGCCGGGGGGAACGTCGGGGAAGTCGTCGCGGTAGGCGTTGAACCCGTGTTGCATGTTGCCGTCTTCGACGGGCATGGCGGCCTGGGGCTCGTTTTGCGCGACTCCGTTGAGGTAGACGATTCCGTTGCGGAGGTGGATGCGATCGCCGGGGATGCCGATGGTGCGCTTGACGAGGAAGAGATCGGGCTCGCCGGGTTTGAAGAAGACGATGATGTCGCCGCGGCGGACGTCGCGATAGAAGGTGAAGGGCGCCCATTTTGCGGGCGGGGCGAGAGAGATGCGGTCGACGAGGACGTGGTCGCCGATGAGGAGGGTCTTGACCATCGAGGCGGAGGGTATCTCGAAGTTCTGGAAGATGAAGGTCATGACGAAGAGACCGATGGCGAGGACGGTGCAGATGGAGGCGAGGGACTCGAGTGGGGTCTCGGTGCGGTCTTCGGTGGCTTCGATCTCGTTCGCTTCGGTTGCAACGGTGTCGGTCAAGACGGGTCTCCGGTGATGCAGGTATTAGTGTATCGCTGATGGAGCATTGGAGTTAATAAGGATATTTGGAAGATAGGCAGAGCCTTGTGCTGCGCTTTTTGGGTATAAGGTGAGCATGACGTGGCAGGATTTCGGTTATCCTTGGGGCGTGCGTTCGGCCCCTTGGTTTGTTGCCCTCTTCTTTGTGTTCTCTGCCGCTCTATCGCGTGGTCAGGATCATGACGCCGCGCCTGCGGACACGGGTGTACGACGGTTTGAACTCGGTAATCAGGTGGCTGACATTCGAACCGAATGTATCGGAAGAAGCTACTGCCATATTCCATCCTTCGGCCTCGGAGTGGGCGCAACCCTGAACCTGAATGCACATTTTGCCCTTGATACGACTGTCGATGTGTCTCCGACTTCTGGCGAAAGTACAAACGTCAGCGGTGGTCGCATTGTGGAACTTCTCAGCGGTGGTCGAGCTGAAGTGCGAGCAAAGAACTACGGCTTTTTTCTCAAGGCTCAGGCCGGCGATCTGATCTGGACGCAAGTGGTCACGAATTTTGTCTACATACCTCCAACTACGTTTGTTTTCACCTATGGGAATCGCAATCTGTTTGCGAGCAGCGTGGGCGCTGGATTTGAATATTCTCCCGCTTCCCGGATTCATATACGAGCCGAGGTGGCCGACTTGATCCTCCGCTACGGGCCTAGTGCATGGACTAACAATCTTCAGCCGACCTTAGGTGTCTACACGAGTGTGGGAAGGCCAATTGACTGGGCTCCTCCTGTCTACGATGCGAAGACGGTTCATCCATTTTTCGATCGCTACAACAGTCTGCTCATTGCGGGGAGCCTCCTTGGAATGACCGCCGATGCGATCACAACCCAGCGATTTATATCGCATGGTCAGCAGGAGGGCGATCCTTTTGCGCGTCCGTTGGTTAAGTATGGATGGAGCGGACAGATCAGCCTGACTGCGCTGGAGGCTGGCGCAGAGATATTAGGGATGTACGGTCTCCATCGCATTCATCAACATCTGATCGAGAGAATGATTCCTGTCAGCCTTGCCACGACGCATGGAATCTTTGCCTATAACAATACTCGCTAGACGTAGCAAGTTCAGGTAATCAGCGCGTTTAGCGGATGACCTGGAAGGTGCGTCCCCAGCGGGCGAAGTCGACGAGGGAGTCGATCTTGCTGGGGTGCGGGTGGCGCTGGTCGGCGGCGAGGGCCTGCTGGGTGAGGGCGGCGGAGTCGTCGGAGTCGTGTTGCTGGAGGGAGAAGTAGACGAGGAGCGGCTCGCCAACGATGGCTTCGCGTGGGACGAAGCCCCAGTAGCGGCTGTCTTCGCTGTCGTTGCGGTTGTCGCCCATGACGAAGTAGTTGCCGGTGGGGATGATGAGGTCGCCGTTTTCGATGAGGGAGCGCATGCGAATCCACCAGTGGGAGTCGATCTCGGGGTCGGCGGATTGGAAGCGAGGGAAGTTGTCGCGGAAGTTGTCGGGCGGGCTGGGGCGATAGACGGCGTAAGGCTCGGTGAGGGCATGGCCGTTGATGTAGA
>Ga0116129_1000913_pt1 | contig 17209 bp, 14 predicted proteins | sample June2015DPH_17_2_FD_89732 | JGI IMG/M metagenome (GOLD analysis project Ga0116129, IMG submission 89732) | Peatland microbial communities from SPRUCE experiment site at the Marcell Experimental Forest, Minnesota, USA - June2015DPH_17_10 | ecosystem: Environmental > Terrestrial > Soil > Wetlands...
ACGCTTGCGCAGCGCGCGGTGACGCGCGATGCGCTTCTCGAGCTCCGGATCCTCGCGCATGGCAAGTTCCACGGCAGCGCGCGCGGCGTCATCCAACTCGCCGTCGGCAAAGGCCATGAGAGTTTCCTCGGAGATCGTCATGAGATTTCATCCTCCGGGCCCAATAGCGCCTGCAGCGCTTCTCTTCCCCGCGCCAGGCGGCTGGTCAGGGTACCGATGGGCACTTCCAGCACTTCAGCGGCCTCCTTGTACGGCAAGCCCTCGATCAACACCAAACTCACGGCCATACGCTGCTCCTCAGGCAGGCGCCGCATGGCTGCCTGCACGGACATGAGCGTCGCCTGCTTGCTCGCAGTGTCCACGCCCACGTCTGCGCCAGCCTCCTCGGCAAGGAAAATCTTATCGCGGCGTACGCGCGAGCGCACCTCGTCAATCCATGCGTTCCTGACAATCTTGAACATCCAGCTGTCCAGCCGGGCATCGCGCCGCCATTGATCCAGCCGCGTCAGCGCCCGCTCCAGGGCAATCTGCACCATGTCATCGGCATCATGCGCATCGCGCGTCAAATTACGTGCGAAGCGGCGCAACCGCGGCAGCAAGGCGACAATCTGCTCATGGATGTTTTGTGACGCTGCGCTCGTATTCATGAATAAGACGATCGACGCGGAGTGATTCTTCCAGCCATTGTGAGAGACAATTCGTCATGCGAGATTTTCTGCTGCTTAGCTTAGCACTGACGCTGCTCGCGCCCGCGGCCGGCGCGCAGGTTCGCCTCCCCTCCATCCCGTTGCTGTCGCGGCCGCTGAGCGCGGTGAATCAGTCGGTGGACGACGTCGAATCGCGGTCTCTGGCGGCCTTGAGCGAGGTGCGAAATCTGCAGATCGAGCGCCTGGTCCGCGCCAATCCCAACACTTTGGCTGTGGACGATCATGGCAATCCCGTCGTACGCGGCGAAGTGGTCGCGCTGTCGCCGAGCGAAGCGGCGCTGCTGCGCGCTGCAGCGCTGCACTTCGTCGTGCTGCGCGAGCAGGTCATCGAGGCAATGAGCATTCGCGTGGTGGTGCTCAAAACTCCGGATACGCTCTCCACCAAGAAGGCGTTGCGCCAGTTGCGCGCGGCGGATCCGGACGGTGCTTACGACTTCAATCACATCTACACCGGCAGCGCCGTACTTGACGCCGGCAGCGCCGCACTTGACCCGGCCGCCGGCCGCGCGGCCGATGCGAGCGCAGCAGCAGCCACGCCAACCTCGGCAAGCTCTGCCGATGCCGCCCCGCAGGAGGCGTCCAGCGCGCGCGTGCGCGTCGGATTGTTGGACACCGGCGTCTACGCTGAGCACGCCGTATTCAAGGGGTCGCTGCTGCACTCCTGGGGCTGTGGCAATCAGCACATCGCGGAGGCGCACGGCACGGAGGTCGCCTCGCTGATCGTCGGGCAGGCCGATAGGTTTCGCGGCGTGCGGCCGCAGGCGGAGTTATTCGCCGCCGACGTGTACTGCGGCAAGCCCACGGGCGGCGCCGTCGATGCCCTGGTGGCGGCATTCGATTGGATGGTGCGGCAACATGTGCCCGTCATCAATGTCAGCCTCGTGGGTCCTGCGAATCTGATGCTCGAGCGCGTCGTCGCCGCGCTCACCGAGCAAGGATTCGTGATCGTGGCCGCGGTAGGCAATGATGGTCCTGCGGCGCCGCCGCTGTATCCCGCCTCGTATCCGCGGGTCGTCGGCGTCACCGGCGTCGATGCGCACAACAAGGTTCTCATCGAGGCGGCGCGCGGGCCGCAGGTGATGTTCGCCTCGCCGGGCGCCGACCTTGCAGCCGCCGGCAACGACGGCGGTTATGCAGCGGTGCGGGGCACCTCCTTCGCGGCGCCCATTGTCGCGGCGCTGCTGGCGGGGGAAATGAGCGCCCCGAATCCTGCGCAGGCGACCGCCGCCATCGACGCGCTGGCCAAGTCCGCCGTCGATTTGGGAAAGGCGGGACGCGATTTGACATATGGTTTTGGACTGGTGGGCGCCGAATACCGCATCGATCCTGCGACCCTGATTCATCGCTGAGTTGCGGGGAAGAAAATGCCGCGCCCGGTCGTATCAATGGTGAAGGCTGCGGAATGGCCGTGGCCAGACAGGAGTACGACATGAATTCCAAGCAATTTCTCGCAAGCACCGGTTTGGCCGCGATCTTGGCAGTTGCCGCACCTGCTCATGCTGGGGGTCTTGGCGGTGGGTTGGGCGGTGGACTCGGCGGCGGTTTCGGCGGCCGCGGATTGAGCGGCAGCGGCAGCTTCGCGTCCCAGGGTCAGCTGCACGGCAGCACCGGCTCGCTCAACAGCAAGCCGCTCAGCAACACGGCGAAAAAGGTCGACGCGAAAGGCACGGTCGACACGGCGAAGGGCGCGCTGAGCAACGCCAAAGACGGCGCCGCCAGCGCCTCCGGCAAGGTGGAAGGCACGGCCGAATCCGCCGCAACGTCGACGTCCAATACGGCCGGTAGCTTGGACGCGTCGGTGTCCAAGAGTGGTTCCTCCGTAGCCTCGACGGCTTCGGGCAACTCCATGAGCGCGATCAGTGCACCCGCCGCAGCCGGTGCCAAACCTGCGGCTACGGCTGCCCAGCCGGTGCCTGCGCAGCAGACGAACTCGTCGAGCCTGGCCGGCAGCGCCACTCAGTCTGCCGCCGCAGGCACGCACGATGTCGCTGTGAACGGCAGTCTCGATACGCAACATAGCGGCGCTTCGAACTCGCTGAGCGCGAGCGCGACTGCTTCTGCGAACTAGGGAGAATGGCCGAAAAGTTACTGGGCGCACCTCATCGGGGATGGGGTGCGCCTAGCTGCGATGTCCCTTCAGGGGAATATTGTAAGTGATGGTCGCGCCGTAGGCTTCGGGTGCCTGGGCATCGCTGCGCACTTTGTCGAACACCAGCAACCGGGTGCCGAGTTCGAAGCTCTCCTTCAAATCGTGCGTCACCATGAAAATGGTCATCTTGTGCATATTCCACAGTTTCAGAATGAGTCTATGCATATCGCTGGTGATGCCGGGGTCGAGCGCGCCGAACGGTTCATCGAGCAGCAGTATCTTGGGTTCGCAAATCACCGATTGTGCGATCGACAGCCGCTGCTGCATGCCGCCGGAAAGCTGCGCGGGAAACTTGTCGGCTGCGTTGTGAAGGCCGATGGCCTCGAGCAAAGGCAAGGCCTTGTCGAGCGCCCGGCGGCGGCGCGCGCCGAACAAGCGGCCGAGCAGCGGCGCAGCCTGTAATTCCAACCCTAGCAGTAGATTATCCAGAACCGTCAGATGCGGAAACAGCGAATATCGCTGGAACACGATGCCGCGATCGGGTCCGGGCTCGCCGGGCAACGCCGTACCGTCGATGAGGAACTGACCCCGGCTCGGAGTTTCGACGCCCAGCAGCATTTTGAGGAACGTGGTCTTGCCGCACCCCGAAGCACCTACGATGGTCACGAACTCGTGATCATTGATCTGCAAATTGACGTTCTCGAGCACGACCTGATCGCCGTACTCCTTCCATAAGTGCTTGACCGTCACCTGCGTCATGCGGCTTCGGCCCAGGCAAATGCCTTGGCACGCAACAAGCGCAGCAGCCAATCCATGGTGAACGCCAGCAGGGTGATCCAGGCTACGTAGGGCAGGATGACATCCATCGCAAGATAGCGTCGCACCAAAAAGATGCGATAGCCCAGTCCTTCGGTGGAGGCGATGGCCTCCGCGGCGATCAGAAACAGCCACGCCGACCCCAAGGTCAGCCGCAGGGCGTCGATCAGCCGCGGCCACAATTGCGGCAGCACCACGCGCAGCGCCAGCTGCCAGGTCGAGGCGCCCAAGGTTTGCGCCTTGATGATTTGTTCATTGGGAAGCTCGCCCGCGCGCAAAGCCAGATCCCTGACAATGACCGGCGCCACGCCGATGATGATGAGCACGACTTTGGCCAATTCGCCCAAGCCGGCGACGATGAACAGAATCGGCAGCACGGCGAGCGGCGGGATCAACGACACCGCCGCCACGAACGGCGCTATGGCGGCGCGCAGGTAAGGAATGACGCCGAGCGACAGCCCCAGCAACAAACCGATGGCGGCGCTGATGGCGAGCGCCGTGAGCAACCGGACCAGACTTGCCCAGGTATCCGTCCACCACAGATAGTCGCCGCTGCGTTCATCCTCCTCGAAGGCGTACTGATGCACGGTCGCGGCGATGGTGGCGGGCGCCGGCAGCAGCTTATCGCCGGGATTCTCCAGCAAGCGCGCGTGCGAATAAAACAAGTAGGCGCATACGACCAGGATGAAGGGCAGTGAACTGAGCATCAAGGAGCCGCCCCTTCCCGGCCGCTGATTGATCAGCCTGCGCATCAGGCGCTTGTCACAACGAGCCGTCCATCGCCAACTTGGTGTACGTCGGGTCGAAACGCATTTTCAAATTGCGTACATCGCCGAGCGATTTTCCTCCTGGAAACTGAATGCCCACCACATCGACCGAACTCGCGCCGCGCCCGAGAATGCCGTGCTCGAACGAGAATTTTCGAACCAGGTCCATGATCTTGATGATGCCGTCGCCGCTCATGTATTCGAGTGCCTGGGCCGGAGTCGTGAACAAGTGCGTGGTGGCGAGTTGGCTGGCGAAGCCCGCCGGCGTGGTCGCGGAGGCCTTGGCCATCGCAGCTTGGGCCGCCTTGCCGGCCGCGTCATCCTTGTACATCAGCGCCAGGGTCTCGTACCAGGCACCGATCAAGGCCTTGCCGAGCTTGGGATTGGCATTCAGCACGGCGCTGTTGACGACCATGAAATCCATGATCTCGCCGGGAATCTTGCTCGAGTCGAACACCAGCTGTGCGTCGGGCGAGTTCAGCACCTCGCTCAATTGCGGCTTCCAAGCCACCACCGCGGTGGTCGACGGCGTGGCGAACGCGGCCACGATGTCCGCGTCGGAAGTATTGATGATCTTCAAGTCGCGTTCCCGCAGCCCGATGCTGTTGAGCGCACGCGCCAGCAAATAATGCGACACGGACAATTCCACCAGATTGACTTTCTGCCCCTTGATGTCCTCCAGCTTTTTGCCCTTGCCCTTCAGCACGATGCCGTCATTGCCGTTGGAGAAATCTCCGACGATCAACGCGGTGGAATCCACGCCGCCCGCCGCCGGTATGGTGAGCATGTCCATGTTGGTCATGGCGCAGGCATCGAAGGTCCCGGCGGTATATTGGTTGATGGATTCAACGTAGTCGTTCACCTGGGTAAGCTTGATCTTGATGCCGTACTTCGTGGCCCACTTCTGCAGAATGCCGCTGCGGTCCGCATAGTCCCACGGCATCCAGCCGACATAGATGCTCCATGCCACGTTGAAGCTGGTTCGCTCGGCGGCGCGTCCATTTTGCGGCGCCATCGCCGCCAACAGCAGCAACGCGAAACTCATTGACAGGCGTATCGACATGGATGATCTCCGAAAAAATTTCATTAGGCCACCGCGCGAATATCATTCGGGCGGATGATCAAGAGAGTTTGCGCCACCGCGACCGCGCGCCCTTCGCTGCAGCGCAGCTGGGTGATGACCCCGTCCATCGGCGCCGTCACCGGCAGCTCCATTTTCATGGATTCGACCAAAACCAGCGTATCGCCGGCCTTGACGCTTTGACCCGCCATGGATGCGATCTTCCAAACGCTGCCGGACACGGGACTGACGACCGCCACGTGACCTGCCTCCAGCAGTTCGCCGGACTCCTCGTCGTGCGCGGGCGGCAGCTCGGCTGCATAGCCGATCTGGCCGCTGGCTTGCCAACGAAGGCGCTCGGCCTCGAAAGCCTGCTGCTGCCGTGCCTTGTGCGCCCGGATGCTGTCGGCGTTATCTTGCAGGAATAGCCGGTAATCCTGCAGCTTGAACGTATCTTCCTCGATCTTCAGCCGCACACCGCCATGGGGAAATTGTTCGCGAAATTCGCGCAGCTCATCGTGGCTCACCGGATAGAAGCGGATTTGATCGAAGTATCTCAGCAGCCAAGGCTTGTTGGGCAGAAAATCGTCGGTGACGCGGTAAGTATTCCACATCTGGCAGGTGCGGCCGACGAATTGGTACCCACCCGGCCCTTCCATGCCATAGACACACAGATATGCACCGCCGATGCCGACAGCGTTTTCCGGAGTCCAGGTCCGCGCCGGGTTGTACTTGGTGGTCACCAACCGGTGCCGTGGATCGACCGGCGTGCATACCGGCGCGCCCAGATACACATCCCCGAGTCCGAGCACCAGGTAGCTGGCGGCGAACACGATACGCTTGACCTCCTCGATGTCATCGAGGCCGTTGATGCGCCGGATGAATTCGATGTTGCTCGGACACCAAGGCGCATCGGCACGCACCGACTGCATGTACTTGGCGATGGCCAGCTGCGTCGCGGCATCGTCCCAGGACAACGGCAGGTGCACGATGCGAGTCGCGATCTGCATGGCGTCGAGCGCGGGCAGCATATCCTCCATGCCGACCAGCGCATCGAGCAACCGCTCGAGCGGCAGCACACGGCTATCGTAATGGACCTGCAGCGAACGAATCCCTGGCGTAAGTTCCATGATGCCCTCGAGGTCGGCCTGCTCCAGGCGGCGCATCAGCGCGTGCACCCGCAGGCGCAGCTCCAGGTCCAACACCAGCGGCCCGTACTCCACCAGCAGATACTTGTCGCCCGCGCGGCGATACGCCACCGAAGGCCGCGGCTCACGGGCCGGCAGCGCGGCGACGATCGGGCTGTTGGAATTCGCATCGCTGCTCGCGCGCTTTTTTGCGAGCCGGTTGGGCGTGCAATCGAGCGTGGCCACCAAGCGCTCCTGCTGCAATTCCGTGAGCACGGCCTCATCGGGCAGCCAGCGGCGGAAGCGAATGAGATTGTTGGGGCGCAGCTGGCCTAGTTTCCATAATTCCGCCTTCGCCAACGTGACCGGGCAGACGAAGCCGCCGAGCGAGGGGCCGTCAGGGCCGAGAATTACCGGCATATCGCCGGTGAAATCCACCGTTCCCACGGCATAGGCGTTATCGTGGATGTTGGATGGGTGCAGGCCGGCTTCGCCCCCATCGCTGCGCGCCCAAGCGGGCTTCGGGCCGATCAAGCGCACGCCGGTGCGGTTGGAGTTGTAATGGACCTCCCAGGTCGCGGCGAAAAAGGCATCCATATCCGCTTCGGTGAAGAAATCCGGTGCGCCGTGCGGGCCGTACAGCACGCCCAGATCCCACGCGTCCTCGATGCTTGGTCGGACACTTTCCGGAATCGGCACGGGCTCGAGCGCCGGCGCCGCTCCCAAGTGCAGCACGTCGCCCGGCATCAACGCCCGCCCCCCATGACCGCCGAACTTTCCCAAACTGAAGGTCGAGCGGCTCCCCAGATATTGCGGTACGTCCAACCCACCGCGAATTCCAAGATATGCCCGGCACCCGGCCCCCAGAAGGCCCCCGATCCGCAGCACCTGGCCGGCGTGCACGTTGAGCAGGGTCCAGAAAGGCGCTGCCACACCGTCGATATCCGCCGACATGGCCGCACCAGTGAGACAAACGAGCGCGTCGACGTTGAATTTCAACGCAGGCCCCGTCAAGGTGATCTCCAACGCCGCGGCGTCGCTTTCGTTGCCGACCGCGTGATTGGCGAGCCTGAAGGAAAGATCATCCATCGGGCCCGAAGGCGGCACGCCGATATTCCAGTAGCCGATGCGGCCGGGGTAGTCTTGAATCGTGGTTTGCGTGCCCGCCGACAGCACTTCCACAGTACGCGGTGCGTAGCTGAATGTGTCGAGCGCGCGCGTGGTCATCGCGCCTTGCGCGAACAGGGAGCTGGCGGCGAGTTGTTCCAGATACTGTAGATTGGTTTCGATGCCGGCGATCGAGGTGGCCCGCAACGCCGCACGCATTTTGGCGAGCGCCTCGTCCCGGCTCGCGCCGCAGGTGATGATTTTGGCGAGCAGCGGATCGTACAGCGGCGACACTTCGGTGCCGTCCGCGATCCAGGTTTCGACTCGCGCATCGCTCGGAAAGCGCGCGCGCGTGATCAGGCCGGAACATGGTTGAAATGATTTCGCCGGATCCTCTGCGTACACACGCACCTGAATCGCGGCGCCGCGCGGCGCCGGCGGCGCGATCGAAAACTTTTCGCCGGCGGCCTGACGGATCATCCATTCCACCAGATCGATGCCCGTGACCTCCTCGGTCACACCATGCTCGACCTGCAGGCGGGTATTGACTTCCAGGAAATAAAACTGCTCGGCCGAGGTGTCGTAGACGAACTCCACCGTGCCGGCCGAGCGGTAGTTGACGGCATGCCCGAGGCGAATTGCCGTCTCCTTGAGCGCCGCGCGTGTGCCCGCGCCGATCCCCGGGGCGGGAGTCTCCTCGATGATTTTCTGATTGCGCCGCTGCGTCGAGCAGTCGCGCTCGCCCAACGCGACCACCTCGCCCGCGCCGTCGCCGAAGATCTGCACCTCGATGTGCCGCGCGCGCTCGATGTACTTCTCGAGAAACGTGCCGCCGACGCCGAAGCTCTTGATGGCCGTGCGTTCCACCGCCTGCCATGCATCGGCGAGATCGGCGGCACCGCGCACCAGGCGCATGCCGATGCCGCCGCCGCCCGCGGTACTCTTCAGCATCACCGGATAACCGATGCGTGCCGCTTCGTGCAACGCCTCCGCGGCGCCGGCAAGCAGGCCGCTGCCCGGCAGCAGCGCCGCGCCGCTGCGCTGTGCGATCTCGCGTGCCAGATGCTTCAAGCCGAATTGCCGCATCTGCTCGGGGGTAGGACCGATGAAAACGATGCCGGCGGCGGCGCAGGCCTCTGCGAAATCCGCGTTCTCGCTCAAGAATCCGTAGCCCGGATGAATTGCCTGTGCGCCGCTGGCGCGGGCCGCGGCCAGCAATTTATCCTGCGAAAGATAGGTATCGGCCGCGCTGCCCTCGCCCAGGGCCAAGGATTCGTCGGCGCCTTGCACGTGCGGTGCGTGCCGATCGGCCCACGAGTAAACCGCGACCGAGGCCACGCCCAGCCGCTTCAAGGTGCGCAGTATCCGACAGGCTATTTCGCCGCGGTTGGCGACCAGAACCTTAGCGAACATCCGCACTCCATATCAGAACTTCCAGCGGCGTCGGATTGTAGGCATTGCAGGGATTGTTGAGCTGCGGACAGTTCGAAATCAGCACGATGATGTCGGTCGCGGCTCGCATCTCGACGTACTGTCCCGGCCCGCTCAAGCCGTCGGCGAAAGTCAAAGCTCCGCCGGGCGTCACCGGAACGTTCATGAAAAAATTGATGTTGTGCGTAAGATCGCGCTTGGCCAACCCAAGATGATCGTGCTTCGCGACGGCCAGCAGATAGCTGTCGCGGCAAGAGTGCATGGTGCGCTTCTCCAAGGCATAGCGCACCGTGTTGGACTCGGCGGCACATGCACCGCCCAGCGTATCGTGTCTGCCGACGGTATCGGCGACGATTTCCGCCAGGACGTTTCCCGCGGTCGACAACAGCTTGGAACCGCAGCTCAAGTACACGTTGCGCTGTTCGCGAATCGTGTCCACGGCGCTGTAGCGCTCGGAAATGTCCGCGGCCTTGAAGAACAACGTGTCGGCGGACTGGTTGCCCTCTACATCGACGATGCGCAGCACCTGGTCCTCTTTCAGCGAATCGATCCAGTAATCGCCCGCCGGGATCGTCTGGCGGAACATCGCCTCCGCGGGCAGCAAGCGGCTCTCGCGGCGCATGCTAGCAAGCCTCGCCGGCATGGGCGCCGCAGAGACGATAGAGTTCGGTGTTGGCGAAGCCGCGCACATTTTCCGGGCGCGAATTGCGGCAAAAATCCTCGTCCGTGACCGGCTGCGCCTGACTGAAGTGCAACAGCACCGGGCGGCGCGGATACTCGAGCGCGGGATTCAAGGGATGGGGGCAGGTGTGCAGCAATACCAGCGTGTCCATCTCGAAGCGCAGTTCGACGAATTGGCCGGCGCCCGAATTGGATGGATCGAAGCTCAAGGTGCCGTCTTCGGCGGCGGCCACCTTGCTGAACCAATTGACATTGGCGGCAAGATCGCGCCGGCCAAGGCCGTACTTGCCCGCCTCGACCAGGAATGCATCGTGACCGTTTTGGCTCCAATCGTTGCGATGTTCCTGGTAGCGGCGCTCTCCCCAGCGCTCCTGCACCAGCCGTTGCGATGAGTTGCCGCAAACCGTGTCGTGCCAGCCGGCGCGGTCCTCGGTGATGGAGCAGAAAATCCGCCCCATGTCCGAGTACAGACAATGGCCCTTGGTGAGCTTGAAGGTATGCTGACACTTCAGCGTATCGGGCGCGTTATAGCGCTCCAAGGTATTTTGCGGGTTGTAGAACAGCATGCCGACATTGGCGCCGCCATCCACGTCGGTGAGGCGCAGCTGCCACCCTGACCGCATGGTGAAAGACCAATGCTTGCCGCCGTCGATGAGAATTTCATTGGACGATGTGCGTGCATTCATGACGACCCTCCATAACTACCGGAGGATGGAGACCCCGGGGACGCGACCATCCTCGACAGATCTCCCGGGCTTTTATCCCGCCGTGTATCCTTAAACGCTTATTAAACGCTTGAGGACTGCCTCTCTCGGACCAGCCGCCTGCTCGAGCAGGCCGGAACCCTAGACGCACATTCAAATTCTTTTTACAGCACAATCTTCGAATTTGCCAGGACTTTACGTGAGCGACATAGAGTGTTTATCGATCCCGCATCTGCATGGACAATATCGCGCAGGGCGTTTGACGCCGGCGCAGCTCATGCAACGCCTGAGTGCGATAGCGGACGACGCACCTCGTCGCAACATCTGGATCACACGCCTCAAATTCGAGCAGGTCATGCACTACGTGCGTGCGCTGGAACATGAGTCGGTCGACACCCGGCCTCTGTACGGCATTCCCTTTGTCATCAAGGACAACATCGATCTGGCGGGAATCCCGACGAGCGCCGCATGTCCGCAGTTCGCCTATGTGCCGCAGCGCTCGGCCGCCGTGGTCCAAAGATTGATCGATGCGGGCGCCATCCCTTTGGGCAAAACCAATCTGGACCAATTTGCCACCGGACTGGTGGGTGCACGCTCCCCCTATGGTGCATGCCGCAACAGCGTCGATGCCGATTATGTTTCGGGCGGCTCGAGCTCCGGATCGGCGGTGGCGGTGGCCTTGGGGTTGGCGAGTTTTTCCCTGGGCACCGATACGGCGGGATCCGGCCGCATACCCGCGGCCTTCAACAACATCGTCGGCTTGAAACCCAGCCTCGGCCGCCTGAGCACCAGCGGCGTGGTCCCGGCATGCCGGACGCTGGATGCGGTGTCGATCTTTGCGTTGAGCTGCGCGGACGCCGCCGCCGTGCTGGATGCAGCCGAAGGATTCGATGCTGCCGATGCCTATTCGCGCGTGTTGGCCGACGCACCGCTCGGCGGCAAGCGCGCAGGCGTTCCGCGCTCCGATGATCTGCAGTTCTTCGGCGATGGCGACTACGCCCGGCTGTTCGAAACCAGCGTTGAGCAGCTGCAGTCGCTCGGATTCACGCCCGTGATCATCGACTTCAGGCCCTTCCTGGAAGCCGCCCGGCTGTTGTACGAGGGGCCGTGGATCGCGGAGCGCTTTGCCGCTGTCGGGGATTTTCTGGCGGCGAACCCGTCCGCTGCCCTGGAAGTGACGCGCCGGATCATCGAGAGCGGCAGACTACCGTCGGCAAGCGCCGCATTCCAGGCACAGTATCGATTGATGGCGCTCAGGCGTGCCTGCGAGGCTTTGTGGTCGAAGATGGATTTCCTGCTCACCCCCACGGCCGGGACGATCTACACGGTCGCGGCGGTCGAAGCCGATCCACTCCGGCTCAACAGCAATCTGGGCTATTACACCAATTTCATGAACCTGCTCGATTTGGCCGGAGTCGCGGTGCCGGCAGGCTTTCGCCGCGACGGCTTGCCATTCGGCGTCACGCTGGTGGGGCCTAATTCGAGCGAGCGTGCGCTGCTCACGGTGGCTGACCGGCTGCATCGCGCCTGCGCGGTGCACTTAGGTAGCACCGGCACGGAGCCTGCGCTGCTCGCTGCGGTGCTGCGGCCTGGGCACTTATCCATCGCCGTTTGCGGAGCGCACATGGAAGGCTTGCCGCTCAATCATCAGCTGCGCGAGCGCGGTGCATATCTGTTGCGTGTGGCGCGCACCGCCCCCAAATACCGGTTGTTCGCCCTGGCGGGCGGCCCGCCGCTCCGGCCCGGACTGATTCGCGTCCCCGCTGAAGGGGCCGCCATCGAGCTGGAGATCTGGGCCATTCCGCACGGGCAGTTGGGCTCTTTTCTGATGGGTATTCCGGCGCCCTTGGGGCTGGGCACGCTCGAATTGCACGATGGCGCGACCTGCATGGGATTCATCTGCGAGGGATACGCTGCGCAAACGGGCATCGACATCAGCGCGTACGGCGGCTGGCGCGGCTATTTGGCCAGCAGCCAGTCTGTTGGCCAGGAGCCGGTCTGAGCGAGCAAAGGCTCCTTGTGAGCGCCGGCTTAAACCTGTAGAGTGCGCGCAGCTCGATTTAAGGTCTGGTGCTCGGTCAGCGCCACCTCGAGTTCGCGGTCCGTCTTCGACGCAGCGCTTTTATTCACCCCCCCCTCGCTCCTGACCGCTGCGGAAAACTTTGATTTCCGTCGTGCGAGTCCACTTTGGCTCAAAAGGTTTCACTATGTCATTTTCCGAACTCGGGCTTCTCCCCGAGCTGCTGCGCGCCGTTGCCGATAAGGGCTACGACTCTCCTTCTCCCATTCAGCTGCAGGCCATCCCCGCCGTGCTCGGCGGCCGCGACCTGCTCGCAGCCGCACAGACCGGTACCGGCAAAACCGCCGGATTCGTGCTGCCGATCCTGCAGCGCCTTGCGGCCGATCAATCGCAAGTGCAGCGCGCGCCCCGGGCGCTGGTATTGACGCCGACCCGCGAACTCGCCGCGCAAGTCGCGCAGAGCGCGCGCGACTACGGCAAATACTTGCAGCTGCGCACGTATCAGGTGTTCGGCGGCGTCAGCATCAACCCGCAAATCACGGCGCTGCGTGCCGGTTGCGATGTCTTGGTCGCCACTCCCGGCCGTCTGCTCGATCTCGCGCAGCAACGCGCGCTCGATCTGTCCAAGGTGCAAGTTCTGGTGCTCGATGAGGCCGACCGCATGCTCGACATGGGATTCATCAACGACATTCGCCGCGTCATCAAGCTGCTGCCGCAGCAGCGTCAGAATCTGCTGTTCTCGGCGACCTACTCGGACGAGATCCGTGGCCTGGCCGAGCGGCTTTTGCGCGACCCATTGTCCATCCAGGTCGCGCCCCGCAATGCGCCGATCGAGTTGGTCGAACAGCGCGCCTACCGCGTGCAGAAAGAACATAAGCGGCACCTGCTGGTACACCTCGCTCAGGAGGAGCAATGGCGGCAGATATTGATTTTCACCCGCACCAAACATGGCGCAAACCGGCTGACGCAGCAGCTCTGCGACGCCGGTATCGATGCCGCGGCGATTCATGGCAACAAGAGCCAGGCAGCGCGGGTCAAAGCGCTCGACATGTTCAAGCGCGGCCAGGTGCGGGCGCTGGTGGCAACCGAGGTCGCGGCGCGCGGTCTCGACATCAAGGAGCTGCCGCAGGTGGTCAATTACGAACTGCCCAATGTGCCAGAGGACTATGTGCATCGCATCGGCAGAACCGGCCGCGCCGGCGCCGCCGGTGAAGCCATCTCATTGGTATCGAGCGATGAAGGCGGATTGCTGCGCGATATCGAGCGGGTGCTGCGCCGCCCGATACCCGTGCTGCCGACGCCGCAATTCAAAATTCTCGAATCGGTGCAGCGGCCCACTGCCCCGGCACAGCGTGATTCCAATAGCCGCCCGCATGGCAACCGTCCCCAGGGCGACCGCAGCCCGGGCGACCGCGCCCCAGGCAATCGCGCCCACGGCGGCGGCCGGCATCACGGCGGTCCACGCGATCATGCGCGCCACGGCGGGCAGGCGCGGCGCCCGGCGCAGGATCGCCGCGGCGGGGGAACAACTCGTTAGCCAGACCTTATAGTGGCTTGATCGACAGGCTGCGCAGGTAGCTGGCGAATTCCGGCCCCAAGCTCGGGTGCCGCAGGCCGAACTCGACGGTCGCCTGCAGGTATCCGAGCTTGCTGCCGCAGTCGTAGCGCTTGCCTTCGAATTCGAAGGCATACACCGGCTCGCGCTGCATCAATCGCGCGATACCGTCGGTCAGTTGGATCTCCCCGCCCGCTCCCTTGCCGATCTTCGCCAGATCTTCGAACAGAGCAGCACTCAGCAGATAGCGGCCGACCACTGCCAGCGTCGACGCGGCCTTATCCGGTTTGGGCTTCTCGACGATGTGCGAGATCTTGCCGATCCGCGGCGCCACGGAACTCTCCAGCTTCACGATTCCGTACTTGTCGGTGTCATGCTTGGGCACGTTTTGTACCCCGAGCACGCTGCCGCCGAAGCGGTCGAACACGTCGACCATCTGCTTCAAGCACGGCACCTGCGCATCGATCAGATCGTCGGCGAGGTGCACCATGAAAGGCGCATTCCCGACCACCGGACGGGCGCACAGCACCGCGTGCCCCAAGCCGAGCGGCGCGGGTTGGCGGATATAGACGCAGGATGCCCAGCTGGGAAGAATACCGCGCAACGTGTCCAGCAGATCCTGCTTGCCTTGCGCTTGCAGAACGCTCTCGAGTTCCGGGTTCGAATCGAAATGATCCTCGATGGCGCGCTTGGAACTGCCGGTAATGAATATCAGTGTATCGGCCCCCGCGGACAGCGCTTCGTCGACCGCATACTGGATCAGCGGCTTATCGACGATCGGCAGCATTTCTTTGGGGCTGGCCTTGGTGACCGGCAGGAACCTGGTGCCCCGCCCGGCGACGGGAAATACGGCGGCTTTTACGGCGGATTTTGACATGGGCAAATGATAGCGGATTTGCAGCGTCCGCGCCGTCGGACGAATCTCACGCGACTGAAAGGCACGCTATCGAAGTTTGATGACCGCGTAAGTCTCGAAGCTGTCCCAAGCGTGGCAGGCCGGGCACTGCCAGTAAAAGCTGCGCACCGAGAATCCGCACTCGCCGCACCGGTACTTTTCCGCGTGCGCCATCAAGGCACCAATTTCCTGCGCAATGCGCTCGTAGTGGCCGGAGCTGGCCTGCCAAACGGCTTGCAGCGCGGGATCCTGGGAGAGGACTTTCTCGATCGACGGGCGCAGCACCGCTGCTCCACCCAAGTCCGCCGCAAATGCGGCGAACACCAGTTTCTTGAGCTCCTCGAAATCGCGCGCCGCGGCGCGCTCCACCAGATCTCTGAGAATCTCATCACGCTGCGCGTCGCCGGCCAGCGACAACAGGTTCGGCAGTTCTGCCTGCAGCAGCGGCGCCGATTGTTTGATCGCGGTGCGCAGCAGGCGCACCGCCAGGTCGCGCTCGCCGGCCCGCCGCGCGATATCGGCGCGCAACAACGCCGCACGCGGGAATGGAGCCGCCGCCTGCGCGCGCGCTTCGCGCAGCAGCCGCCGCGCACCGGCGCTGTCGCCGCCGGCGATCGCCTGCGCCGCAAGCTCGCAAAGATAATGCGCGGCGATGTTGCGGCCGGGCGCGGCCTCGATGCTCGCCAGATCGCGCAAGGCGCCCAGGGCTTGCTGCCAATCGCGCTGCAGCTCGTACACGCCACGCAGCGCATCGAGCGCATTGGCGCGCAAGCGAGGCACCTTGCTCACCTGCTGGAGCAGAGTCTCCGCGCGGTCCAACACCCCCGCGCGCAGATAGTCGCGGGCCAGGGCGAGCAGAGCCTGCTCGCGATGTTCGCGGGGCAACTCATCGCGCGCCAGCAGGTTCTGATGGATGCGGATGGCGCGTTCCACCTCGCCGCGGCGGCGGTACAATGACCCCAACGCAAAATGCGTTTCGATCGTGTCCGCATTGGCATCCATCAGCTTGAGGAACATGTCGAGAGCGCGATCCGGTTGCTCGGTGACCAGAAAATCGAGGCCGGCCAGGTAGTCAGGATGCAGCTTGCTCGACCCGCCCGGCCAGCGCCTGCCCCAGCCGAAATGTCCCGCCAGAATCCCGGTTACCAGCGCCGCGACCACCAACAACCATGTCAGCAGCGAAAGATCGGACATGCAGTCTAAATGGTCAGGAGCCTGTCTGAGTACTCAGTCAGGCTCCCGCTAGTCGCGGATCGGCTGATCCGCACCGTCGTTGACGCGTTCGCGCAGGTCTTTGCCCGGTTTGAAGTGCGGCACATGTTTGCCGGCGAGCGCCACCGCTTCCCCGGTCTTGGGATTGCGGCCCTGGCGGGGCGGCCGGAAGTGCAGCGAGAAACTGCCGAAGCCCCGAATCTCGATTCTCTCGCCCGTCGCCAATGCATCGCTCATGATTTCCAGCAGTTGCTTCACTGCGAGTTCGACATCCTTTGCGGGCAAGTGCTTTTGTTTGGCCGAAATGATCTCGATGAGTTCCGATTTCGTCATTATCGATCCGTGGGCATCACTAGACATAATGGAAAGGTTGGGCACCTTGAATTCGCTGCGCGGCGCCCGCCTTTTGTCCCTCAATCCTGACCGGAAATTTGTTCTTTAAGAAGGTCGCCCAGGCTCGTCCCGGTCGGAGAATCGGTTCGATAATTCTGCATCGCCTCTTGTTCCTCGTGGATGTCCTTGGCCTTGATGGACAGCGAGATGCTGCGGCCCTTGCGGTCAACACCGGTGAACTTGGCCTCGACTTCCTCGCCGACCTTCAGCAGCAGGCGCGCGTCCTCGACGCGATCGCGTGAAAGTTCCGACGCGCGCAGCTGCCCGTCGACTCCATTGCCGAGGTCGATGATCGCGCCCTTGGCATCGACTTCCCGCACCACGCCCTTTACGACACTGCCCTTCGGATGCTCGGCGATGTACGCGGAGAAAGGATCCTTGGCGAGTTGCTTGATGCCGAGGCTGATGCGCTCGCGCTCCGGGTCGATGGACAGCACCATGGCATCGACCTGCTGCGCTTTCTGGTAACTGCGCACCGCCTCTTCGCCCGGCATGTCCCAAGAAATATCCGAAAGATGCACCAAGCCGTCTATGCCGCCGGCAAGGCCGATGAAGATCCCGAAGTCCGTGATGGATTTGATCTGGCCGCTGACCTTGTCGCCGCGGTTGTAATTCTCCGCGAATTCCTTCCAAGGATTGGTCTTG
>Ga0116129_1000914_pt1 | contig 17176 bp, 14 predicted proteins | sample June2015DPH_17_2_FD_89732 | JGI IMG/M metagenome (GOLD analysis project Ga0116129, IMG submission 89732) | Peatland microbial communities from SPRUCE experiment site at the Marcell Experimental Forest, Minnesota, USA - June2015DPH_17_10 | ecosystem: Environmental > Terrestrial > Soil > Wetlands...
ACGATTAACGCGGTCCCATCCTGCCCGTAATACAATCGAAGGATGAGGTTTTCCAAAATCGTGTACTCCACGCCGTGCATCCGGCCGGTTCCTCGGCGACCGTCGCCCTGGACAGCAGCGCTGTGTCCGTGCATCCGACGGCGATGATCGTACGGACACTGCGACGCCTGCTTCGGCCGACCGTGTGGGTAACGGTTGAGAGGGTATTCACCGAAGTCTTCTCGCTGGCTCTCTTTGCGGTGCAGGCTCGGCTGCTCGGGCCACAGGCGTTCGGCCTCATTGCTGCGGTGATGGTTTTCGTCACCTTCTGGGATACGGTTCCGATGAACGTGGTGCTAGAGGCTTTGGTTTCGGTACGCACGATTGACAAGAGTCATTTCGCAACCGGGGCGACCGCGACGATACTGGTCAGTCTGATATTCGGTGCCGTGGTATTCAGCTTGGCCGGACCCATGGCCAACCTGTTCGGCGATCAGGAACTGGCATCCGTCATGCGCGCCATGGCGCTCCTGCCGCCACTCCAGGCTCTTTCCACAGTCCCGCTCGCGGTCACGCGGCGTGACCTCCGCTTTGAGGCCACGACCGTGCGCACCATCGTCAGCCTAATCGCGGGAGGTGCTGTCGGGCTCGTGCTTGCGCTCAAGGGATCAGGGGTGTGGGCACTCGTCTGGCAGGCGCTCGTGCAGCGGCTGGTCGCTGCGATCGTGCTGTGGTCGGCCGTCCGCGTGCCGCTCCGGCCGATGCTCTCCGCCCGCCACAGCCGCGACCTTGCAGTCTTCGTCGGTCCCATCCTGTCGGCGAGCATGATGAATTGGGGCGCAGCACAGTTGCCGCGTCTGTTCCTCGGCATCTACCTCGGTCCGGCCGATCTCGGGCTGTTCACCACCGCCGGGCGGTTTAACTCGATCGTCAAGCTGGTCGCGATGTTGCCGAAGGCGTTTGTCGCGCGGGTAGACCTGCGGCGCTTTGCAACAGACCGGGCGGCGATGCCGCCCGCCGCGCGCAAGGTGTTCCTGCAGATCGGTTTGCTAGGCTTCCCGATCTGCTTCGGCGGTGCGGCGGTGATGCCAACGCTGTTCCATGTCTGGCTCGACCCACGCTGGTACGACGCGATCCTGCCCGGCCAGATCATGCTGCTGGGTTGCATCCCTTTCGTCACCTTCTTTGGTTCATCTGCCGTGCTCTACGCAGTCAACCAGCAAGGCCCGGAAGCTCGTGTCTCGATCACTCTGAACATCGTTACGATCGCCGGCATGGCGGTCGGCATGCTCTACGGCCTGATTGCGATCTCGACGGCGGTCGCTCTGGCGCCGCTGCTGCTGCTGCCGCTGCCGATCCTGGCGCTGCGTCGCACCGGCTATGTAACGGTCCGCGACATCGTCATGCCTCAGGTTCCGCCCCTGCTTGCCGCGGCGGGGATGGGCGGCGCGGTCTATCTGCTGCGGCACCACCTGGCGTCGCATGTGCCGGAGACGACGGCATTGCCGGTGCTGGTCGCTGTCGGTGCCCTGTTGTACCCGGTCGGGATCGCCGCGCTGATGCCGCGACAGGTGCGGCAGATTGTCGCGCAGCTCAGGAGCCGGCGGTGACCTTCGCCGCTCTGGCGCTACCGCCCTGCCGGTGACTGAAACGGGACGCCTGCACCGGGCGCCGAGTCGGAGCGCCCGTGGAGCGTGGTCCATTCGGGAAATCCGCGGTTGAGGATCTCGCTCAACTGATCGACCTGCCGCCGCTGGATCGACCGCAGGAACTCGGTGACTTCGGTAAGGTCGACAGCCTGCCGGCACACGTAGCGGTTGGTGGCCTCGCGCAACTGGGTCTGCAGCCTCCGCGGCAAATGCTTGCTGATGTGCCTGACTGAGGACGACTGCCACAGCTTCCGAGGAAGGCCGTTCCAGATGGGCATTCGGAACGCCTCCGGCGTGACATGCTCCGGATCCTTAAAGCCGGCGACATCGACACACGCCGGGTCGAGGCCCAACCAGCGATAGAGCGTTTCCGCGGTGGTGAGGGGATCCCGTACCAGTGACTCATGGGTCAGCACCATGATGCGGTCGTCTCCGAACCGCTCTCGGAAGGGGGCCAGCTGCATCGCATAATGGCTGACCGCGACATATTGTGGGTCTTGCCGGATGGCAGCCGCGATCGAGCGGCATTCGGAATGATAGCGAACCATATGCCAATAGTGGCTGACCGCACGCTCGACCGGATCCCGCAGCAGGTAGATCAGGCGCGCATCCGGGTTGAACATATGCAGCCGTTCGGCCACGCCGGAGACCAGGGGGATTTTGGTGTAATTTGTGCTGGTCTCGCCAAGAATGGCCGCATCCCCGGCCGACGCAAACAACTGTAAGTAGTTTCGTTCATCGCGCCAGTAACCCCGCGCCCACATCTCCGGCCAGATGGCCTTCAATTCGTCCGGATCGACGAAGTAACTTGGTTCGTCGACCTCCGTCATGAAGATGGAAGGATGACGTCCGAGCAGTTTCCTGAGGTAATTGGTGCCGGACTTCATCGCACCAATCACAAAAAGGCCGGGCAACCGGCCTTTTTTCCACGGGTCGGCTGATGCTTCATCCTTGAGGTCAGAGATCAAGATCTCTCCTAAAGCTGCTTCGCCCTTGAGGCTCGCAAGGGCGACGGGGTCCGCAGCGGAGACAGCGCATTCTTCCGAGCGCTCAGCCAGGCGCGCACCGGCTCCTCATACCAACGAGTCAGCGCCATGGCCACCACGAGCGAAACGGCGGTGCCGGCGGTCATCAGCAGAAACCCTGAACCATGTCCCCTATCGCGCATGAACGTCACGAGCCGTACGAACGGATAATGCACGCAGTATATCGGATAGGAAATCCAGCCCAGAAATTTGGCGACGTTCAGCTCCAGGCCAGGGCGCAGGTGCATCTGCGCGCCGACGAAAACAACCGCCGGTATGATTGTCGCCAGCGCCAGAAGCGGAAAGAGCCCGTGGGCCGTCCTGGGAATATGGAAAATCACCAGCGTCGCCGCGTAGAGCAGGAAGGACGGATAGGGCAACCGTCCAATCAGCGCGCGGATGCGCGATCCCGCGATGTCGTCACGCGCCAGTTGCTGCAGCAGCATACCCAAGGAAAAGCCGAAGCCGACGCGCGGCAGGCCACCGGGCAAATTGCTCGTGTAGTAGCCGCAGTGCACCTCGATCCAGGTCCCGCCGTGGCGGTAATGGATCCCGGCGGCGATCATGGTGACATAACAGAGCACGACGACCACCAAGAGGCTCCTGCGGCTCAGACCGACCAGCAGAAGGAAGGCGCCGCTTGCCACCATCTCGAAGAACAGCGACCAGGCGGGCGGGTTGGCCGGGAAAATCTGACCGGTTTCGTGGTAGAGGGTCAGGGCATTGGGGAATGGGATGTAGAACACGTTCAGCGCGGCGCCGCGCAGGATATCCACCGTCCGATAAGCGATCGCCCCGCTATACACCCCGTAATACAGGACGGCGCAACCCAGCAGCAGACCAATGATGAACATCGGATAAAGCCGAACGACGCGGCCGTACAGATACGTCCAGGGGGACATGCCGCGCCTCAGACGTTCGCCGTAAGAATAGGCGATGACGAACCCGCTCATGATGAAGAACGTGTCGACCGCCATGAGCCCGTTGGGCGCCGAGAAGAGACCCAGAATCAAGCCGAAATGCCCGAACATAACGGCAAGCGCAGCGACGCCGCGCAGTCCATCGAGCGTTTCGTAGCGATGTGCGCTACCGTTCATCCCCATGAGAGCTATTCCTCCGCGGCGGAATGTCTCAGAGAATGACCGGAAATGCTATCGAATGAGTCAATAATCCATAAGCGCTTTAAAAGAAACCAGCCGCATTGGATGTCCCCAGAGCCTCAGTATCCTGTGTCCGGCCGCCACCGCGAACGAGCCGTTTGACGAACCTATAGCCGTGCCTTGCGAGCACCAGAGGCTTGGACAACGGGGTGCGGATCAACGCAAATTTGCGGATGTAATTTTCCACATGCCATTCTGCGTGCGCTCCGGCCGGGAAGAAGATCGTATCCCCTGCACCCAAACGGCGGGCGGTACCTGTCCCGTCCGTGAGGACGACACCGCCCTCGATCACATAGACCGTCTCATCGGCCTCATAGAACCAGTTGAACCGCCCTGCAGTGCAGTCCCAGATGTAGCTTCGTGCGTTGCCATCGGCGCTGACCGACAGCAGCTGGTTGCGTGCCACCGGGTTTCCTTCCAGCACCCAGTTTGGACGGATGGGTGATGGCCTCAAGTCCGCCCTTGCAGCTCCCAGTCCGATGATGGTCTCTACTGACATACATGTCTCCAGGACCCTGGATTCCAATGTCGAGATACCGGCCGGAATTGCGCGCGGACTCCACTGAAACCTCGAGGCCCATCAAATGCAGAGAGACACTAAACGTGACGAAGTTCACGAGTCTGTGCGCTCTCATACATTGGATAGCCCTCAAGGGCCGATTCAGGGTTTACCGCAGGCGCGTCGGAAGACGCGCCGGCTCGACAAGACCTACTTCTGATGATTCTCGTACAATTTGACGAAGTCCCCAAAGGTCACGGGAAATTTCACGTCCTCGACGGTATCGAACGGGTCGAAGCCGAGCGCGTCCTCGAGACGCGCCACGATCAGCGCAAAGCTGAGCGAGTCGAGACCGGATTCGAGCAGCTTCAGACCGTCGGCCAACCGCGCCAATTTCCTCTTCTGCTCGATCGCGACCTGCTCGAACTGCAACGTGACTGTATCTCTTACCGACATCGGTTTGGCTCCATTTACTCTGTGGCTTTGGGCGGCGCAAAAAGGCCGCAGGCTTCATTCTAAAGTGATTTTCGCGGGTACGCCTATGGCCGTTGCGCCCGCGGGCACATCGTGCAACTCGACGGCATTGGCACCGCCCAAATCGTAACTTATTGAACTAAAAGATAATTTAACTCTGTCTCCGCCTCCGGATGGAGCACGATGCCATATAATGCGCGGCATGTTAATCATCTATGCGATGTTTGTTCTGGGGTTTGGTCTAGGAGTCTTGTTTGTTGTGCTCAAAGCATGGCGGCTGCGCACAAGGATCTACCGGTACAATGTGCGCCGCGACCAGCATTGCGATTTTCCGCAATCGGGCACGACCCGGATTACCGGCCGGTTGCTGAACGGAAGCCTCGATATTCAACCGCCGGCCCAATCCGGCGGCGTCGTGTTGCTCGAGCTGCGAATCCGCTCGACGCTGCTTGGACACTGGTTCGAACCCTACATCGAAATACAAACAACGCGCCGAAAGTGGCGGCAGCCGCTCGAGCGGGGCTGCGCCGGGTTGCGCTTCATCCAGCTCAGCCAGATCGCGCAGGATGGTGAAACGACCATTCGGCTGAAAGGCCACTGCCTCCGGATCGGCGATCAGTCAGTCGATCTGCACTACCTGCAGCACGATGTGGATTTCGAGCGGCAAAGGATTCTGGTGTTGGCCAGCCATCCGGACGATGCGGAGATCGCGGCATTCGGGGTTTATTGCGACCGGGACGCCTATGTCATCACGCTCACGGCCGGCGAAGAGGGGGAACTTGGGCCGTTCAAGCGATTCGGAGATCATCATGCTCACCGCGAGAAGGGACGGAATCGAGCGTGGAACAGCGTGACGGTGCCCATGCTCGGTGGCTTGTCGATCGAGCGAACGGCGAATCTTGGGTATTTCGACGGTACGCTGACGGCCATGAAGGAACACCCCGAGATTCCGGTACACTCGCTTCATGCCGACGCCGAAACTCTCGACGCTTTCGGAGCCTCGGGGGATGCGAGTCTCATTGAACCGCGAGGCAATCGGCGCGCAACCTGGCCGAATCTCGTGGCGGATATCGAGCATCTGGTCAAGAGGATAGAGCCCGACATCATAGTGGCGCCCTATCCGCGGCTCGAGGCGCATCCGGACCACAAGATGTCGACCGTCGCGCTCGTGGAAGCACTGAAGAACTTGAATTGGCGGCATGGTTCCTTGCTGCTTTATACCAATCACTTGTGCTCCACCGATCGTTATCCCTTCGGCGATGCCGGGGATTTGGTTTCTTTACCTCCTGGACTCGATGACATTTTCTTCGACAGCATCGTTTCGAATCCCTTGGACGCAGAAAAGCAGGCTCGAAAGCACATGGCGCTCGATGCGATGGTCGACCTACGGCCCGATATTCAGATCGACTCGCTCCGCAGCGTGGCGAGAGCATTCGGGAAAGTCCTGAGAACCACCCTCACCGATGGGCACATGAGCTACTTTCGACAGGCCGTGCGCGCGAACGAGTTGTTCTTTCAAGTGCGTGTGTCGAGCCTGTACGAACCAGGCGTAATCGACAGAATCCTCGGCTGATCAGCCGTGGATTTCGTCGCGGCCGGCGGGGCTCGGCGCGGCAATTCCCCTGCTAAATGAACCTCAGCAGCGTGCGTGCGGCAATTTTGAGGATGTAGAAATCGAGCGCCCCGAAGGTCTCTCGATAGCCCGCCTGCATGGCGATGTAGCTTCGGTTCAAAGCGCCTTTCAGATCCATTTGGCTATGCATCATCGATGGCCCAACCCGATAGTACAAGGACGGGCGGTCCATGTATCTGACACCGAACAGACGTGTGGCCCGCACCAGAAAATCCACGTCCTCCATGATTTCCGTAGCCGCCGGCAGACCACCGAGCGCCACCACACAGCGACGCCGAACCAGCGCCGAACCTCCCACAAAAAGCAGATCCAGAAAGAGAAGATTGGCGGCGAACGCACGCGCCGAACCGAGCCTTTGCAGGCGCGATGCGCGGCGGGCGGCACGCGCGAACAGTGCCTGTTCGTCGTTCAGGGTCTTCGAAGGCTCTCCGAATGCTTCCATACGGCCGAATACCACACCGATGTCGGGAAAGCGGCGAAATTCAGCCAGGGCCTCCTCGTACAGCCCTTCCGGAACCAAGTCATCGTCGTCGGCAAAGTGAATTATCTCGCCGCTGGTGAGCGGCCATCCCACATTGCGAGGTATGGCCGGGCGGCCGTTCGATGGATTCGGGTTGCGCATGTAGCGAACCCGGGGATCGCCGATCCCGAGTACGGTGGTTTCGGCCGAGCCGTCCGGGCAGTCATCGACGACGAGCACCTCCACTCGAACAGCGCGTTGATCGAGGATGCTCTTGATGGCGGCCACGATGGTGTGCGGGCGCCGGTAGGTCGCCATGATGACGGAGATGTCGATCAAGCCCACTGAACTCCCATCAAGTTTTCGGCATTTCTACGCACGGCGGTCCTGATCTTTCGCGCCTTTAAATCCAGCGGCACGGAACTATTGCATAATAGCAAGGCAATCGACCACCCAAAAAACCCGAAAACGTGAACCCGGCGCTGGAAACGATCATGGCCAGGATGTTAAATCTCGCCGGCGGGACAAATAGCCAATAAACCCATGGGCGCTACCCGAGTACCGGTCCAACCAGGTGAATCAACGGATGTGTGGCGTGCACTGCCCGCTTAGGCGGCTTCTCATTGTGTCAGAGATCGTACTCACGTGAAGGTTCTTCATTTTCTCGGAATCGGCCGGTTGCCGAAGCGGCCAATGATTGACGCAACCGGGGGCACGGAACGATCTGCGCTTGAAATCGCCAGAATTCAGGCGCGTCGCGGCCACGACGTGACCGTGGCATCAAACGCCGAGGAGAACTGGCAGGGGACATGGGAGGGCGTGCGGCTCATGCACATCGCGCCCTACTCCTGGGTCAAGTTTTTATCGCTCGGCAAGGTCAGGTGGCCTCACCTGCCTCTGGCGATGCTGGTTCGATCGGGCCGGTTCGATCTAGTCCATCTCCACGAGAACTTGAACACCCGGTTCTTTGCTCGCCAACCCAAGGTGATGCACTTCCACAATGATCCGCTGGGTCATTTGAATGCCGCAGAAGCCGCTCGAGCCGCGCCGGAATACTGGGCGCACGTCGGCAAGAGCGCAGCGCAAATCGCAGTGAGCGAATTTGTCGTCGGCCGGCTGCGTCTGGCCCATGGTCAGGCCGGACCGAACGCCGCGCCGGCGAACATCGTACGGGTACCGGGCGGAGTGCGCTCGAAGGTGCTCGAGTCCGAGCGGCGCAAGCAGGAAAGAGCGCGTATACGGCAAAACCTCGGTTTGAAGGAAACGGATGTCCTATTCCTCTTTGCCGGAGCGCTCCGGCCCGAGAAGGGGGTCGAACTTCTGGCTCGGGCATTCGCAAGACTCTCCCATGAGAATGCCAACGCATTTCTTGCCATCGCCGGCGGGACCAAGCTTTGGGTCGAGGAGGGATGGCTTTGGGGAAAGACGCTCGACACCACCGAGCAACAAGTCCTGAACATTCTTGCCCCGGCGATTTCGGCAAAACGCGCCCTCATGCTCGGCATTGTGCCGCCTGTGGATATAGACGCGTACTATGCCGCGAGCGACGTCTTCATTCTGCCCTCGATGTTCCAGGAGACCTTCGGGCTGGTTCTTCTCGAGGCATTCTCCGCCGGGCTTCCAGTCATCGCATTCAAGTCGGGAGGCATCCCAGAGCTCGTCGATCATCGCACCAACGGGATCATTGTCGCCCAGGGCGATGAAGAAGGGCTCTATCAAAGCATGCGGGAGTTGATGTCCGACCCAGACCTGCGCTCCCGCCTCGGTGCTGCCGCCGGGAGCGTTCCCGCGAACTTCACCTGGGAGAGCACCGTCGATCGGCTCGAAACCGTCTACCACGGTGTTCTGAACCGCTGAACACCGCCAGGGCGGCTCTCTCCTACCTTTCGGCTGGCATGCTCCGCGCAGCGTCGAACCCGCTGCGCACGAAAAGCTCTTCGCTGAGAACGTCTTCCAGCGTCGCCCGCGGGCCGCTGTGACTGAACACATGGTCGCCACGCTCGATTATGTGCAGCCCGCACCTCGAGCCCAGGTGCTTGACCGATGCTCCCACCTCGACTTTCAGGAGCTCCAGACCCGGTTCGCCGTCCGCGAATACGAAGACCACTCGCACTCCGCGTGCTCCAACTTCCTGGAGCTCCCTGACCAGGTCGTGAGGCAGACGAACACCCAGCCGCCGGGCCACGGTGCGAAACATAGAGTGCAGGGGCAGCAGTGAGCGCCAAACGTAGATTCTCGCGATCCGCCAGATATTGACCTGGCCGCTGAGCAGTCTCCTCCAGGCGGTACCCGATGAGATGCGATGGCGGTAAACGGCAGGGTTCTTAACCACCTCCGCAATCTGCAAGTCCGCCAGACTCGCCCCCTTCTTCCAGAAGAAATTTTGCGGGTTCACCAGGAGGATCCTGGTGACCGGCATCCCGGCGACGGCGGCCCGTAGCGCATGGTATGCACCCGAGCACAGCCCAGCCAGCGCGATATCGCGAATATTGTAGCTGGCTTTCAGAAACTCGATCCCAGCGCGAATGTCATCGAGCGCCGCCGGTGGGAATACCTCGTCATCCTGGCTTCCCGGCCGCGTGGCGCTGTCACCAATGCCTCCGAGATCCATGCGCAGGACGAAGTAACCGCGCCGAGCCCAGCGGCGCGCAATCGACACGTGGACCCGGCTTGGCCCCACGTGGTGGTCGGCACCCGCGTTCAGCAAAATAACCGCGCGGCGCCGGTTTTCGCCCTTAACTGGCTCGGTAACGATGCCGAATAACAGCGCCTCGCGACCAAAGAATGCCGGACGCTCGGTCAGCATGGAATTCGGCGAGTGGGAAGCCGTCGGCAAGCTCAAGGTGCCGGTCGATGGAGCAGGAGGAGAAACGGTCGCCCGCAGATCGTCGCGTTCGGTCCGCGCGGGCTTGCGCTGATGCAGAGCCAGCCACTCGGTGAATGCCGTGACCATTGACGGCGAAGTCAACGCGTATTGCGGTGCAGTAATCATCAGCTCCACAACGCTGGGTAAGGAAAAGTACTGGATTCGCCTTCCCAGTTTGGATTGCTCTTCCGCCCAGTGTCGCGCCACCGGGAAGCTGGTGCCATCGATAACCAGGGCGTCGCAGCCCAGTGGCAGCCCGACTTGCGTCAAATCGCTTTTCTCGAGTGTCGAGAGCGTAGCGGCCGATAACGAGAACCCGCTGACCTCCCAGGAGCGGCCATGAACGTTATTCGCGTCATCGGGCGCAGCACTCTGGAGTGAATCTGCGGGGGCGGAACGGAGCAGGCCCGCCAGTCGCGTCGTCCGTAACTCGCGAAGGTAACGTCGACCGCTGATGACCGGCGCTACGAGGATCAGGCCTTCGACTGCTTTGCATCGATGCGCGGCCTGCACCGCCAACAGAGCACCTACGCGGAAGCCTACCAGGCAAATGCGTGAGACTCCGGTATGCTCCTGCATCGCGGTAATGGCCGTCAGAACGTCCTGGGACCAGATGTCGGCTTGGTCTGCTTCAGATTCGATCTCGGCGGAATCACCGGTTCCCAGGTAATCAAAGCGCAATGCAGGTATGCCCAGTTCGGCAGCCGCTTCCGCCAGGCTACGCGCAGCTCGATGCGAACAAATTGCCTCATATCCAAACGGCGGGCAGATGACGAGACCCATGTCGGTTCCCGTTCCAACACTGGGACGGTGCAGCCACCCGAAAAGCCTTGCCCCATCCGGGCCAAAATAAATACTCTCGGCCAAACCGGCGATGCGCGCGCCTTGGGGTCCGATGCTTGGGTCGGCGCTCATGTGCGCTTGATCCGAGGCATTACACTATTGGCTCTCACCCGGCCCGTGCGGTGAACAAGTTCCCAATGAGGCAATGGACCCAGACGGATATGCATGTTAAACGATCAGTAATTTCAATCGGTTAGACTATATTCTCAATAGATCGTCTCACTCGCAAAGCGTTGCCGACCGGCAAATCTGCAGCCTCAGCGAATACCAGAGGTAAAGTTTACACAAGAAATTGAGCTGGGATGTCGCTAGAACGAGACATGGCGCACAGTTTCAGTTCGTCCAACAAGTGCTCCCTGCCCAAGCGTGCGGTAGGCTTGTCGGTCACGTATGCGGTCACTAGGCTGCGGCTGTCTTCGAATAAACAAGCCTCATGCAATCTGCATAGGCTAGAGGCGGCTGCCAGCCCAGTTGCTCATGGACCCGCCGGTTGGAATAGATCAGCGGCTTCAGTCTGGCCTCGAAACGGCGGGGCATCAACAGGCTGGGAAGCCTCTTCACCCGATTTAGACCCGCGCCGTACGAAACTTTGATCACCGCCGATACCAGGGAGTACGCGAGAGGCACACGGATTCCGCCCTCCCCGGAAAGTCTCAGATGATCTCCAACATAGGTCCAGATCCTCTCGCCCGGCCCGTCCACCACATTGAACGTCTTGCCCATCGCCCGGGGATCCGTGGCGGCCTTGGCGAATAGATCGGCACAGTTCTCGACATACGTCAGGGGAAGGTGTGTCGCCGGACCGATGACGAGGTAAAGGCGGCCAATGCGCGCACAGCACACCGCAATATCCGATCTGCCCCGCCCCCAGATATACCCAGGACGCAACACCGTAAGATCCCAGCCGTGTTCGGCAGCGCAGCGCCGCGTGATGCGCTCCTGATGAGATTTTGCCCTCGCATAGGCGTCGCGGAAGCGCAGCCCTGAATCCGTCTCCACCGGGGAGTCCTCATCCAGAACGGAGGTAATGCAGCTCCAGTCGTATACCGCGAATGTGCTTGCCAGCACGATCCTGCGGCAACCGGACCCCGCCATCGAAGCAAGCAATCGCTCCGTTCCGTTGACGGAATCGGCGTACATGCGTTGCTCGTCCCCAGTCACGCCAGCTGCCAGATGAACCAGCACGTCCACGCCTTCAAATGCCGGAGCAAGATCCTCGGTCGAGCTCAGGTCCGCTCGGAATACCTCCACTGCAGAGAAGCCACTCCCGGAGTCGAAGGGCGAGCCTGGTCGGAGCAGAGCCCGGACCGCGTGGCCATTACGCAGCAAGGCAGCCACCACTCTTCGACCGAGGAATCCGCCCGCTCCGGTAATGAGCACCTTCATTCAACCGCCCGCGTCGACGCGGATCTGCGCGGTTGAACCATCTCGATGGGTCACTGCCTGCCGAAAAAAGGCCGCCAGGAACTCGGCGGTGCCCTGCCACGAATACGATTCCGACACCAAAGCACGGCCCGCTGCACCCAGTTGCGCCGCCAGTTCCGGTTCGTTCAGGACCCGAAGAACAGCAGCGGCAAATTGGTCCGGATCATCGGCTATGAGCAAGTGCCGGCCTGCGATCGATTCCAGCCCCTCCGCTCCAAGAGACGTCGACACGACCGGACGGGCCATCGCCCATGACTCCAGAATCTTGAGCCGTGTACCACTCCCCAATCGCAACGGAACAACGACCACGGCAGCCCTCGACAGGTACGGCCGCAGATCATCAACCGGCCCGACGATACTGACGCCGGAGCCTTCGAGCGCCCTCAGCTCGGGCGCAGGATTGGCACCGACCACGAGGAATTTTGCAGCAGGCCGGCCTGCAAGTATCCGAGGCCAGATCTCCCGGACGAAGTACAGAAGCCCGTCCACATTCGGCACCGTCGCTAGCAAGCCGAAAAACAGCACGGTATTGGCGTCCGGAACAGGGTCGGATGGACGCGGCTGCAGGCCTTCGATATCGGCGGCATTCGGAATGACGACCGTCCTTGCCGCAGGAGCGTCCTTGGCCAGGCGCTGCTGATCCGCGACGCTGCAAACACAGACGCCATCGACAGACTCATAGGCCGCAACCTCCTCCCTCTTGAGCTTGCGCCAATTGAGCCGTGCGTGCAGCCGCCGGCCAAAGGAGGCCGTGCTCACTGCAATCTGACGCGCGAGGTCGTAGTGCACATCGTGGGAATCGATGATCACCACGGGTCTTGGCGCACCGGGTGGAGATCGCCGCAACCCGTAATGCGCAAGGTGCGGAAAGTTCACGAAAACGACATCGAAATGGCGTTCCGCCAGAATTTGATCGAGCCGGTTCTGCAATCCGGGAACCATGGAATTCAAGCGCTGGTAGCTTTCTCGTGAAAACCAGGAACGCAGCTGAAGCGCACGGCGGCGCCAACCGGAAGCCCCATGCGGATTACGGATGAAATGAACCTCCTTGCAATAGCTGCGCATGGCTGCGGCACTGCTTTGCGGCGTATCGTCATCGTCGTGCACGATAACGGCGGTAATCTCGTAGCGCCGCGCAAGATTGGTGAGCAGACCGTGAGTACGCGCCTGCGCTCCAAACCGTGGCGGGCTGGGCGCCATCGGCGACAACAAAAGCACTCGCAAAGTCTCAGTTGCCATCGAAATCGCGCCTCCGCGCCGGTTTCGCGGGCAATGCCAGCGAGAATTCAAACGGGCAGCGATACATCATGCGTTCGGCACCAAGCGAGAAGTACATAGATCGACCATACCCGAGACCAGTGCAGGCCCCGTTTCCCTGAGGTGTACGAGTTCCAAAGCGTTCGTACGGTAGCCGGATTGAGTCCGACGCGCCCGATGAGCTCAGTGTCGGTGAAAAGCCGGTCCAATTCGGGCTTGAGGCCCCTTCGGGTCCAGCCGGCAATCGGCAGCACGAAGCCGGACTTCGGGCGGTCGAACAAGGACGGATCCACCTTGCTCAAACCGGCGCGCCGCAGCGCCATCTTCTTGAGCAGGGGTTTGAAACGTTGTCCCGGATCCAGGCCGGCGACGGACTCGCACAGTACATGATCGAGCAGCGGCACGCGAACCTCCAGGGCGACAGCCATGCTGGCAGCATCGGTATCCCTGAGAAGCCGTTCGCCGATGAAGCTCGATAACTCCAACAGTGAAATTGCATGCAGGAGGCCTTGGTCGCGCACCCTGCCGCGCCAGATATCAGCCACTGCGGAAGGGAGACCGAATACCTGTTCGGATTGCTCGTTCCTGACCGCGGAGGATGCCAGGCGCTCCTGAGTCTCGGCAGTGAAAAGCGAGTAAGACACCTGATAGAGCGCCAGCAGATCATTGGCGCCGCGCGCAACGTCTGCCAACTTGCCCCATCGGGTCTGTGGCGGAGCCCTCCTCAGCACATCCCAGAACGTCCCGCCGCCCATCCTGGCTGCGCCGCGGATGACACCGTCCAATAGCCGGCCAGGCAGCCATGATGTTCCCTTCATCATCTTGGGCAGCTCAACGAAGCTTCTGTAGCCCCCAAAGAGCTCATCACCGCCCGTTCCTGCAAGTGCAACCGTCATGCCTGCGTTTCTTGCCGCCCGGCTGACGAAATAGGTGTTGATTGCATCGAAAGTAGGTTGATCGATGGCGGTCATTGCGCCCGGAAGCTGTGCCAGAAAGTCCTCTTCCCGCAGCACCACGTTGGTATGGCGACTGCGGATTGCGGCAGCCACGGCCGCCGCATGGCGCGACTCATCCAGATCCTTATCCTCGAATCCAATGGTGAAGGTATGTATGGCACCAGGGGCGGCCTCGCTCGCCAGCGCTGCCACGGCGCTCGAGTCGATTCCGCCCGAGAGAAAGATTCCCAGTGGCGCATCCGAGACCAGCTGCATGCGCACGGTGTTTGCGAGCACATCGTGAAGATCCTGCTCAGTGGTCGTGCCGGCCGCCCCCGCGGGCAGCTCCCAGTACCGCCTGAGAGATAGGGTGTTCGATTCTCCCGAACTCGGCGCCACGGTCAGTATGCTGGCACCCGGGAGCAGCTTTACCCCCTCGACCATGGTGTTGGGACCCACCACGAATCCCTGGGCTAGATAGGAAGCCACGCCGGCCGGATCCAACCTGCGCGGCACCACCCCGCTGGCCAGCAGCGACCGTACCTCCGACGCAAAGAGCAGCGTCTCCCCGCCCAGCGGTCCGCCTCGCACGATCGTCCAGTAAAGCGGTTTGATTCCCATCTGGTCGCGGACCAGATGGACGGAGCGGGAGCGAGGGTCCCAGATGCCCATTGCAAAGATCCCGCGCAACCGCGGGACGACATCGAGACCCCAACGCACGAAGGCCTTGAGAACAACTTCAGTGTCCGAATTGGAAGAAAAGCTCTCGCCGCCGGACTCCAGCTCCCGGCGCAACTCCTGGAAATTATAGATTTCGCCATTGAATGTGATGGCGCACCCTGAGGCCGCATGGACCATCGGCTGCGCTCCGGCCTCGCTGAGATCGAGAATGGCAAGCCGGCGATGCGCAAACACGACTTCGCGACGTTCCGTAGACCAGGTGCCCTGCCCGTCGGGACCACGGTGACGTAGTGCGTGACTCACCCGCGCCACGCACTCAGCGACTCTTTCGCCTATCGATACGTCGCTGGATCGGACGAGCGAAAGACTCCCAACAGCACCGGCTATTCCACACATCTGCTTCGTCCCTTAATTCGACTGCACTCTGGAAAGGCGCTTGCGCGCCCTTGTACATGGGCGCTCAACAAGATAATGCACGAGCGTCGCAAAGATCACGGCAGCGCTGATGCCCGCAATGCCCGTGAAGACAGGTCCGATCACCCAAACTCTGCCGATCGCCTCCAGGATGATTGAGTGGCACAAGTACAGCGAATATGAAAGAACCCCCAGGAAGCGGACCCAGGCGAGATTCAAAATTTTGACCGCCAATGAACCCTGGAACCGGATCGCAGCAATCAACAGCGGCATCAATGCCACGCCCTGGAGAGTGTAGCGAAACGTACTGCGAAAGGCCTCGCTACGGTACAGAAATGTGGCAATCAGTACTGCCAGACTCGCGGGCACCAGCCAGCGCATCTGCCGTACCAACAATTCATAGAGCGGATCACGCAGTACAGGACTTGCTGCGATTGCAAGGACACAACCCAGAAGTATGGAGTCGAATCGCGTATCTGTCGCCAAGTAGATCCGGTCGAAACTCGAATGAAAATGAAAGAAGAGCAGGCACCTCCAGGCGAGCGCAAGCGCACAGAGCATTAACAGCACCAATGCCTGGCGCATGCTGGTAAACCGTGGACACATCCAGACGTAAAAAAGCGGGAACAAAAGGTAGAAATGTTCCTCTACGGCCAGAGACCAAAAGACACCGGTTCCCGGCATAGCCACCGGGTTCTCAGCATAGATCTGGTAATAGTTGGCATACTGCAGCGCCTGCGATAGCGTTCCCCAGAATGGCGTCCCCGTGGCGACCTTTCCGAGCGTCACCAAAAGCATGGACAGCGCAAGCGTCACGTAGAGTGGAGGTAGAATGCGCAGTGCACGCCGAAGGTAGAAGTCTTTCAGACTGATGCGCTTGAAGCGCAGATACTCCAGCCGTAGCAGAGTCGTTATCAAGAAGCCGCTCAACAGGAAGAATATCGTCACCCCGAAGCCACCGGGGACCAACACTTTGCCGAGACCTGCATGGGCAAAGAAGACCAGGAAGAATGAGATGGCCCTGATTCCATCGAGCGAAGGAACGTAAAACCCACCTTTGGGCACAATCGTGTCGCCAGAAGGTGCAGTCACGCCGGCGACTTTCCCCTCGAGCACACTCGACCGCTCATTCACGGCCGAAGCCGCATTCACCTTGGCCATTCAACCGCCCAACATGCCGGAGCATTTCTATCTACGCCGCAGCGCAAGCACCCGGAGCAATGCCGCCGCATCGCAGAGACAGTTCACACAAGTGAAATACGGCAGGAACCTATTGATATATACAGTGCCTGGTCCGCAACGATACTGGATCTCCACGCATTAGCATAGCGTACGTCGTCTCATATTTGACGCCTTATGGCATACCGGCGAAGGAACATGTTGCACGTTGCGATTTGACGGCGGCAATTCACCCGCTCCTCAGCATTGGTTAGGACGCGTTAGCGGAAATTCCACTCTTCGCCAACGAGCCCGGCTATATCAGATTTATGTTTAATTGAGCGGCGCCGCGAGTGCGATTTACCGATCACTCGAACACCTCGATGGATCAATCGTCTCCGCTCGGAGACAGGCCATCCCAACTCATGTCTCTGCGTCGCGACGGTTTGCATCAGACGCAAGAGCGACGTTTCATGATGGCCAAATTTCGATCAATCAAACAGCGGCGAATCGATTAAATCTAGGATTTGCGCTGCATGAGTGAAGGCTAAACAATGTTGAAGCGAGACCACATGAACAATTTGATTCGTCGCCACGCATCCCCCGCCGGTGTGCCCAAGCTATTTGCAGGGTGCGTACTCATGGCCGGTGCCCTTGCAGGCTGCGGCGGTGACTCGACAGCGGTCCCGCAGCAACCAGGACAATCGGCAGCACAAAC
>Ga0116129_1000917_pt1 | contig 17138 bp, 15 predicted proteins | sample June2015DPH_17_2_FD_89732 | JGI IMG/M metagenome (GOLD analysis project Ga0116129, IMG submission 89732) | Peatland microbial communities from SPRUCE experiment site at the Marcell Experimental Forest, Minnesota, USA - June2015DPH_17_10 | ecosystem: Environmental > Terrestrial > Soil > Wetlands...
CGCGAGCGCCGTTACGGTGAATTTGGGCGTCTTGCGCAGCAATCGGGCAGCGTGGCGCAGTTGCCTGATCAGTTCATCGACCAGGTTGAGCCCGCGCGCCTCGCGGCATTCTTCCTGGGCATTATTCAAGCTGCCGAACTCCATCCGTGCTCGCCGTGTCGCTTCCTGCGGCGCCATGCCGGAGCGCACCAGGTCGTCTGTATATTGCTCGATGTGAAATCGCAGCTCCTCGGTCATGCCCTTTTCGAAGTCGCGGCGTGACTTGAGCGCGCGGAACAGGGAGCGAAGGCGTTTCAGCACCTCACACCTCCTCTGGCGTAGCGTTCAGGGCCGCCGCCATCGCCGAAGCCAGCCTGTTCCAGCCGGCCGTTTCCACCTTCAGGCGGCCCCAGCCGGCGTCGGTCAACTTGTAGTATTTCGCCCGGCGATTATTCTCGCTCACACCCCACTCGGCCGCGATCAACTCCTGGTGCTCTAACCTGTAAAGCGCCGGATACAAGGATCCCTGCGGAATTTCAAGCGCATCGCCCGAAATCTGCTGAATACGCTGCAACACGCCGTATCCGTGCAGCGGTTTCAACGACACCGCCTTAAGAATCAGCACATCGAGAGTGCCCGGCAGCAGTTCGGCAGTTTTGCCCACGATAGTTCCTCCTAGCCTAACTAGGAGTATACCAAACTTCTCCTAGTTTAACAAGGGGAGAAAAAGCCGGTAGAGCGGGGCCATGCCCTGCGAGAGATTTTTTCCTGATACCGAACCGCCGTGCGTAAGCATGCGGGCGGGTGGAGATCAGCGATACCGCTTCAGGTGGCGTACCGTTTAAATGTGCTTACCCGTCTTGCCAGAGTCGAAGCATCACCAACATCTCCGCCGCCAATCATGGCCCCCAAGGTTACTTTCTTCAGTAAGCCGTACGCCGTGAAGCCAGCTTGGACGGCGCCCTCCATAGCCATGGGGCACCATATCCGCATCTGATCTTTAGCATTCGTTCCATGAGACAATTCCACCTTGACGTCAACATTTTGACTACCACTGGTAGCAATGATGGAGGAATTCAACTTCACGGAACAATGGTATGTATCGAGATTCTCGAGCCACGCTTCACTCATTTTGCCCATCATTTCCTTTGTTATTTTCGACGGAGTGGCCCAAGTCGCCGTCGTCGCCCCGGGCGATCCGACCAGCACTCCCTGGTGCTCATAGATACCGATGGAAGTGCTGTTTCCAACCCATACCCTAATCCAGGTAGCGCCAATCCCTCCCTTGTAAACCCTCGTATCGACGTTGCCGCCACCGCCGACGATATCAATACCGATATACATGGACATGATCCCTCTCACTAAGTGAAATTAAGTGACCGGAGCACCGGCCGCTCTTGAACTCCGTGAGTCCTATACAAAAGAGCCGCGCAAAATCTCCTCGAAGTGCCTCACAGCCAAGGCTACGGACCTGCCGGGTGTTTAGAGAAAACCGGTGACAGAAAACCGCTGACGGACGAGACCGTCCCGCACAGCATAGTAAAATCGATCCATGTCCGATCTTCCGGCCCTCTGGCAAGAACATACCGAACATGAATTCGTCACCCGCGACACTGAAGCCACCCTCCGCACCATGGTCGATGACGCCTATGTCAATCACGTACCCGTGATGACCGGAGGGCGGGGTAAGGAAGCCCTGCGCGCGTTTTATTCGCAGGATTTCATCCCGAAAATGCCGCCCGACACCACTCTCATCCCGGTGTCCCGAACGGTCGGTGAGAATCAACTCGTCGACGAAATGATTTTTTGCTTCACTCACACCGAGGAAATGCCGTGGATGTTACCAGGGGTCGCGCCCACCAATCGCCCGGTAAAAATTCCGCTCGTCGTCATCGTGAAATTTCGCGACGGCAAGCTCGCGCACGAGCATATTTACTGGGACCAAGCCTCGGTGCTGAAGCAAATCGGCCTGTTGACAGATCCGTCGCTGCCCGTCTTCGGCGTGGAAACCGCCGAAAGGGTAATTAGTGGTGGAAAAGCAAATGCCTTTTAATCCAACGGCCTACATCCGGCCCCAACTCCGGCATAAGATTCGCCAGTCCTGAGCCGGCGATGCCGGTTCCCAGATTCGTGAGCGAGACGGACGTGGTTCTGCTCACTCCGGGATAGTATGCGTTCGAGAGTCCGGCGCTCATCGCGGCGCCAAACACATTCGCGCAATTGAACGTCGGATCGCCGGCATCGGTTCTGGTGATCACCGACCGGCTGATGGCGTACCCGATGCGCGCCAATGTTTTGCGGGTTGGGCCCATCCGGTGGTACCGCGTATCTTCATGAAAAGCGGAAGCCAACACAAAATCGCCAAAAAAATTCTGGCTGACAATATCTCCCAGAGCCGCTCCCACGCGTTTCGGGTAAGCATAATCTACCCAAGGATGCCTTCCGAACAATGGAGCGGAGCGAGTAATCTGCGAAACGCCCCCATTAAATCCAGCCGCGGCCAGCGTGAACGGCGCCACGGTTTCACTCTCGAAGAGATCCCATTTCTCCGAAACAGATGGTGGCGGGTCCTGCGCTAGGGCGCACTGGATAACCAGAAAAAATACCAAGCGCATTGCTTTTCCTCACCCCGTATGAAGAAAACTCCACTTTAGCACGGCGCTTGTGAGAAAGTAATTCCATGAGCCCCTTTGATTCTCTGCAACTTGCCCAACCGCCGGTCGCCGTTTGTTTTTCCGATTCCGTTCCGGAGGGCGTGAAGATCTACCCCGGCGCGGTCCCGGCCGGCTGCCGTTTCTGGCAGGAAGCGGCAAATGGCGTGTTTGCTACTGTTTCGAGCAATCACGATCTGTGCTCAATTGGCGCCTACACTCACAATCTGGAAATTCCGCAGCAGGACCTGGGTGACGCTCTCAAAGTTTTTGCCGATCTGGGGTACGTGCGGGAGCAGGATCTTCCTCTGATTCCGGTACTTAGCGCTAGACCGAAGGTCGTCATTTATGGGCCTTTGGAAACGATCCCGCTTCCGCCGGATGTTGTCTTATTATTCGTTAAAGCCGATCAAATTCTTATACTTACGGAGGCTTCGCAGCAGGTGGAAGGAGGGCTGCCGCCGGCCATGGGACGGCCCGCTTGCGCGGTGGTGCCGCAGGCGTTTAACAGCGGGCGCACGGCGCTGAGCCTCGGGTGCTGCGGTGCCCGGGCCTATCTTGATGTCCTTAAAGAGGATATCGCTATTTTCGCGATTCCAGGTCCAATGCTCGAAGCTTTCGCCGGGCGGGTCGACGCACTGGTCAAGGCGAATTCCGTATTAACGACGTTCCACGCGATTCGCCGCCGCGATGTGGAAGCCGGCCAGCATCCGACGGTACAAGAATCGTTGCTTGCGATGGCTTAATCGACCATAATCTAGCCAAATGTGCGCCCGATGGAGCCTTAAATGAGGATAATTAACTGGATTGCGGTGATCCCCTTCACCATCGTCCATATAGGGGCTATCGCGGCGTTGTTTTACTTCACCTGGCCCGCTTTCTTCACTGCGATTGCGCTTTATTGGGTCGCGCTAAGTCTCGGAATCGGGATGGGTTATCATCGCCTGTTGACGCATCGTTCCTATAAGGTCCCGAAGGCCGTCGAGTATTTTCTGGCGGTCTGCGGAACCCTGGCGCTCGAAGGCGGGCCGCTTTTCTGGGTGACGACGCATCGCATCCACCATCAGTTCTCCGATCATCACGGCGATCCGCATACGCCGCGCGATGGGAAGTGGTGGTCGCATATTACATGGATGCTGGTGGGAAACGCGACCAAATGCAGCCCCGCGGATTGCCAGCGTTATTCGCCGGATTTACTGAAGGATCCTTTTATTGTCTGGCTATCGAAAAATAACGCGGTGCCGGTGTTGGTGCTATCGGCGCTGCTACTGATTTTCGGCGGGTTGCCATTCTTTTTATGGGGAGTCTGTTTCCGGATTACCGCGAATCTGCATGCGACTTGGATGGTGAATTCCCTGACGCATTTCTGGGGCACCCGGCGTTTCGAAACGCGCGACGATTCCAGGAATAACTGGTTCGTCGCGCTGCTCAGTTTCGGCGAAGGCTGGCACAATAATCACCACGCCCATCCGACGTCGGCGCGGCATGGATTGGCGTGGTATGAAATCGATATGAGCTGGCTCGCCATTCGTTTCCTCGAAGCGATCGGCGTCGCGGAGCGGGTGCGCGTCGCGCCAATGAAAAGGTCATGAAGGCGTCAAATCCCCTGGTGACTGAGGCGGTCTCGAAACAGATTGAACGCCTCAACCGGCTCGGTTGGTACCACTCGATTGAGCTGCCGGATGGCTCCGTCATCGAGGGACTTCAGACCGTCAGTCAAATGAAACGGCGGGTTGCCCAGTTCGATCTTCCGGACCGCATGGATGGACTTCGGGTTTTAGATATCGGTGCCTGGGACGGTTGGTTCACATTCGAGATGGAGCGGCGCGGGGCATCCGTTACGGCGATCGATCTGTTCCGCAATCCGAGATTTGAGGAGGCGCGCACGATTCTGGGGTCGAAGGCCGAGTATTTAAAAATGGGCGTCTACGACCTGGACCCGAAACGGGTGGGACAGTTCGACATCGTGCTGTTTCTGGGGGTGCTTTATCACTTAAAACACCCGCTTCTTGGACTGGAAAAGGTTTGTTCGGTAGCAAAGGGCTTGGTTTGCGTGGAGTCGTTTGTCTCGGACCATGGCACCGATCCGAACGGGCCGCCGACGATGGAATTTTACGAGAACACCGAACTTTGCGGGCAGTTCGACAACTGGGTGGGCCCCAACACGTCGTGCCTGCTGGCGTTTTGCCGCACCGCGGGATTCGTGAACGTGGAGTTGAAAAGCGTGATCGACCAGCGCGCCCATATTCAGTGCGACCGTCAATGGCGCGAACGTCCGGGAAGCGCAACGGCTCCCATCCTCATCGATGTGGAGAACGCCACGTCGCGCGACAGTTCGTTTCAGACATCGGAAGACCCGTACGTCTCGTTATGGTTCAAGACAACGCAGCCGGTTCAACGCGGGCTTATTCGGGGGCAGTTCGGCGACTTTGCCGCCAGTGCCGTGTCGGTCCATTCGACAGGAGGCGACGGCTGGCACGCAGTGTTCAAGCTTCCCCCTGGTTTAGCATCCGGCTGGACGCCGGTGAGCCTCAGACTGGACGATAGCCAGGAGAGCAACAGGATTACGATTGGGATCGACGTTTCAGAAGACGAGCGGCGGGAACGATCGTCCGCGGCGACTGCCGATGACATTGAACCGCCGGTAATCGAGATCCTTGCCGATGGATATACCTGGGAGCGCAACATCATCCAGATGCGCCCAGGAGCGGCGATGTCATTATGGGTGCGTAATTTACCAGAAGGCATGCAGACCTCCGACATACAAGTGCGGATCAATGGCACCGATTTCCCCAGTTCTTATGTATCCGCGCCGATCGATGGCTTGACGCAAGTCAATGTGCTGCTTCCTAACGATTTCCCGGATGAGAAACTGGTGGTCAGTGTGGTGAATGGCCAGAGAGTTTCTGCGTCGAGGGAAGCGGCTGCTAAGGAAATATCAGCGTCATAAACATGTCGTCGACACGGCACGCGCGGACAGCCTGGTCGCCCTCAACCCGGATCGGTTGTGGGCAACCAGATTTGAAACGTGCAGCCGCGTCCTTGTCTGCTGAGCAGGCGAATATCCCCGCCGTGGACTCGAACAGCCCAGAGAGCAATGGAAAGGCCCAGGCCCGCGCCGCCCGCCTCTCGCGACCGCGATTCATCGACCCGATAGAAGCGATCGAAGATCTTTTCCGAATGTTCGGGCGCGATCCCCGGACCGCTATCAGCAACTTCCACGCGAATGCCCCCAGCCGGTTCCTCCTGAACTCTTACGGCAATCGCACCCCCAGCCGGTGAATACTTCACAGCATTGTGGATGATGTTCACAAGTGCCTGCCGCAGAAACAACCGATCCCCCGTCAAGGTAATATCTTCTGGTCCCGCAACTGCAATCTGCTGGCCTTTTTCCTCGATCAGCACCTCAAAGAGCCCGGCCGCTTCCCGTGCCAGCACCATAGCCGAAAAGGCCGTCGGATGCAATTGGATGCTGCCCGAATCCGCACGCGAAATCGTCAACAGACTATCGACCAGCGCTGTAAGACGATTCACCTCCTCGAGCATACTTCCGATTGTGTCGCGGTACTCCTTTCCGTTGGCGTTCTTCTGAAGGGCAACTTCGCCGACGCTCCGGATCGATGTTAACGGCGTGCGCAACTCATGAGACGCATCCGAGGTGAAACGACGGAGTTGCTCGAAGGATTGTTCCAACCGGGCAAGAAGGTTGTTGAACGCCCGCGCAAGATGGCCCAGTTCGTCACCGGGTTCGCCCACTGGAAGACGTTCACTGAGACGCTCCGAAGTGATTTGTTCAGCGCGGCAAGCCATTTCCTCAAGCGGGGCGAGGGCGCGTCGAGCCAGCATATAACCGGCAAGACCAGCCAATACCAAGACAACCGGTAGCGCCAGCAACGACGCCCCGGCCAATTCGTCAACGCGAGCCCAGATCGGCCCCTCACTATAGCCCAGTCGAATCAGCAAAGGGTGGCCATCCAGCGTGTGGCGCCGGCTGCTCACTCGAACCGAGGTTCCGTCGGCAAGACGCACTGATCGAATTGAGTATCCACCTTCGCCTTCCTCTGACGCCGGATTGCCGCCGAGCTTCTGATCCCCCAGCCTCTTATTGCGAAATAGAACACTCCCGTCGGCTGAGCGAATCTCCACCAGCCGTTCTAACAGTTGCTTGGATTCCGGATGATTATGATAGTCTTCGCGCAGCGTCAGGCGGCCGTTCGCGTCAAAGGCCAGAAGACCCTCCACTGTCTCGATGTCCTGGATCAAGTAAAGGTTCAATTGATTCCGCATCTGAAGGAACAGGAACGAGGAAGTAAGACCCCAGGAGAGCACCAGCACGCCGGCCAGCACCAGAACGTACCAAACAGTTAAGCGCGTGCGAACGTGTTTAGGATGAAACTTGCGGTTCACCCGCTTTCCGGTTTCAATATCCGATGGACGAATCATCCACACCTCTCCCTTATATAGCGTTGCTTTCTCTCTGGTGCAACTGACGATTCACTGAACTCTCTCTGAATCCAACGTCAGAAAAACGTCAGAAACTCTTAAGGCGCAAAGCGATGGTTTCGATGTTAAAAACTAGACGTGAACCAGCGGCGCGGGCGCTAGCGGGTGAATTGAAGGAGTGAACTAATCATGCGAATTCCAGGGTATAAATTACTTTCTGTAGTGCTTCTAGCGGGGCTGACACTGACGGGGCCGTCCATTTATGCAAAGGATAAGAAACCCAAGGTCCCGCCATCCGCCGCGAAAGATGAGATTGAGATTGTGGGACACATTCCTTTGACCGGCGGGCCTGTGAAGCGGTTCTTCACCACGCAGCACTATAGCAGTTATTATCTTTATGCGGAACACGGAGCGGGCATTGCTTTGACACTGATTGATGTAACCAAGACGAACCGGCCATCAGTACTTGCCGATGTCGCCTATGCTCCCGGCAATGCTCCCGGCAGTGGGCCTGGCAACGTGGCCCTGGTTGCGGGTACCGCTGCGCTAGTGACGAGTGAGCCGACCGCTTCCACGCCGGCCTCTGGGCCCCAAACTGTCAGTATTATGGACTTTTCGGATCCGCAAAATCCGAAGGTCTCCCGGGAGTTCACGGGTGTCACCGCCATGAGTAGAGACGATCGCCGAGGATTGATATTCATCGCAAACGCAGAGGGTATCTGGATCCTGAAACAGCACCTTGCCGAGGACCCGGAAGTGGAAAAGGCATACGCGCACTACGTTCTATACTCACATTGAACTCTTAGTCGAGTGATGAGCCGCCTCTGTCAATGAGGCGGCGCGATTTCAGCGGATAGGGCCAGCCTCACTGCTCGTCCTGATGAGCAGATAAGTGCCATCGGCGAGGCGCCCGCGTACACATCACTCTTGTTCTTCGCGCACCACAAAACCCACGCCGCGTACCGTATGCACGAGTTTTTGATCGAACTGATCGTCGACTTTCCGCCGCAATCTGGCCAAATGAACGTCGATTACATTATCCAGGGGTGTGTGGCGTCCGGCTTCTTTCCAGACATCGCGAGTCAACATTTCGCGAGAAACCACGTGTCCCCGGTGACGCACCAGATACTCGAGAAGCTCAAACTCGCGAGCCGTAAGGTCCAGCGCCTGACCGCATCGCACGACCGACCTACCTACCACGTCGACGACCAGATCCCCGACTTGTAGTCTGGGGCTAACCTCAGGGCCGCCTCTGCGGCAGAGCGCCCGAATACGCGCAAGTAACTCAGGAAATGCAAAGGGCTTTACCAAGTAGTCGTCGGCTCCCGAATCCAGACCACGGACCCGATCTTCGATCGCATCCCGGGCGGTTAGCATGAGGACAGGCATTTTGAATCCATGCTGGCGCATGGTAGCTAGAATCTCGAACCCGCTTCTTCCTGGAAGCATCACATCCAGAACGATGAGATCGAAGGGTTCGGTCTCGATCAAATAGAACCCCTCTTCGCCGGTGGAGGCTAACGCGACTCCATAGTGTTCGCCCCGCAGGCCTTCCTGCAACGCCCGGCCAAGCTTCGGTTCGTCCTCGATCACCAGAATCCGCACAAGTTCGCCCTCTTAATTTATATTCCATCGCCGGAGCAGCGCCAACTGAAGATTCTCTGAAGATTCCCTGACGTGGCCGTCATGAAAATGTCAGAAAGTCTTCAGTGGCAATTTGAGGTTATTGACGTTATACGTAGTACTGTAGCTGGAAAGGAATGGAGTGTGTGCTCGAGCTTGGCCCGGCAAAAAAAGTAACGATTCATTTGAACGAGGACACCAGCGCCACAAGCGACTTCCTGAGTCATGAAATTATCGCCTTCCTGCTCCAGCAAGGCGTGGCGGGCGCGACCGTATCTCGTCCGGCGGCGGGCTTTGGGTCCCACCACCGGGTACATAGCGACAAGGGCGGAATCGATTATGCGGAGCATATGCCGCTTCGTATCGAGTTCATCGATTCAGAGCAGAGGATTCAGTCGCTCATGCCCGCACTCCAGGAATTGGTGACAGACGGGGTGATTGAAGCTCAGGACACGGTAATCCTCAAGGCAGCTATCGGAAAGTCTCGATGAACGCTCGGCGTCAATTTGCAGATGTCTTTCTATACAGTGTCCTGATATCCGGATCGGTACTGGCGCAGGTTCCTGCCACGATGTCTCTCAGTCAGGCCGAAGAGACTGCGGTACGGAATCACCCTCGAATCGCTTCGGCTGCCCTGGCGGCACAAGCTAGTGGATTTGCAATTAAGGAAGTTCGATCCGCTTACTATCCAACAGTCTCCGGCAATGCAACTGGGGTCGGGTCACAACACAATTCTGTTCTATCCGCGGGCGCGGTGACGACATCGAGCATCTATAGCCGCGCCTCCTCAGGAGTGGTTGCAAATCAATTGTTGACGGACTTCGGACGCACTTCCAGTCTGGAGCAGAGCGCGAAACTGCGGAATGCATCGCAGAATCAAAATGTCATCAATACTCGCGCTGAGGTGCTGCTTGAGGTTGAGCAGACATACTATCAGGCGCTGGCAGCGGAATCTGTTCTGAAGGTGGCGCAAGCGACACTCGAGCTTCGGCGTCTGACTCTTCGGCAAATCAACGCGCTGGCTCAGAGTTCTCTCAGATCGACGCTCGATGTTAGCTTTGCGCAAGTTAACGTCTCCCAGTCGGAGCTCGACCTATACCGGGCTGACAACGATGCAAAAGCCAGTCATGCACGGTTGTCGGCGGCGATGGGTTACGATCGGGACCAGCCCTTCACATTGATTGACGAACCCTTGCCTGCCGCGCCGGCACCAGACGTGGATGCTTTGATTGCGCAGGCTCTCAGAGAGCGGCCGGATCTGGCTGCCTTGCAACTCAATCGCGACGCGCTGCAGCGTTACGCGGAAGCAGAGAAGCGGCTGCGAAATCCGACGATCGCCGCCGGGGCAGTGGCGGGCGCGGCTCCATTTCGCGATGAGCGGCTTCCTGAGAGTTATAGCGCGGTCGGTGTAAATGTCAACATACCGATTTTGAACGGCGGACTCTTCAAGGCTCGACGTGAAGAAGCAGAATCGCGCGCCGCGGCGGGGGGCAAGGATGTACAGGATTTAACGGTTCTGATTGGCCGCGATGTACGGGTAGCCTGGCTGGATGCGAACGACGCGCTCCGGCGTTTGGATGTGACGGCGCGCCTGGTGGCACAGGCAAACGAGGCGCTCCGATTGGCGCAGGCGCGCTATGACAACGCTCTGGGCAGCATCGTGGAGTTGAATCAGGCCCAATTAAATCAGACTTTCGCGGAAATTGTGGCTGCCTCCGCGAAGTACGAGTACCTCAGCCGACGGGCGGCGCTTGATTACGCAACGGGTACCCTACGATGAGCGACATGAAGAGAATACCGGATAGACGCTATTTGTTTACAGCAGCAATCTTCGTTTTAGTAACGGCGGTCACTTCCTGCTCGCGTAGCGGCGCGGCGGACTCAGTTCAGAAACCCGTGGCGCCGCCTACTGTCGCGGTGGTGAAGGCAACACGCAGCGATCTATCGAGTGACTTAGTCCTAACCGCGGAATTTGAACCCTACCAGGAAATCGACGTTATGGCTAAGGTATCCGGTTATATACGCCAGATTAACGTCGATATCGGCGATCGTGTCCGGGAGGGGCAATTGCTGGCGACCCTTGAGATCCCGGAAATGCAGAACGATATGACGCGCGCGGCGGCCGCGATCGACGAGGCAAAAGCCGAACTGGCCACGGCTCGCGACGAATTGCAACGGGCGGAGTCCGCTCATCAAATGACACATCTGTCTTATTCCCGAATCCAGGATGTCTCTAAGAAAGAAGTGGGATTGGTGCCGCAACAAGAGGTAGATGAGGCACACTCCCGCGATCTGGTGGCGGAAGCCCAGGTATCCGGCGCCAAATCGCATATAATCGCCTGTGAGCAACGGATCCGCGTTTCTCAAGCCGAGCAGGCGCGCATCCAAACACTGTTTCAATATGCGGTCATCAACGCGCCTTTTGCCGGCGTCGTGACGAAAAGATATGCGAATACCGGCTCACTGATCCAGGCGGGAACTTCTTCTCAGACCCAGGCTATGCCGGTGGTTCGGCTTTCCGAGAATGGCCGGCTGAGGCTTGCGCTTCCGGTGCCCGAGTCCGCTGTTCCTCTCATTCACCTGGGCGAGCCCGTTGACGTTCGGGTATCGGCAATGAATCGAACCTTTCCGGGTCGAGTTGCTCGGTTTGAGGATAAAGTCGACCAATCCACACGAACCATGAAGACGGAAGTCGATGTTCCAAATCCTACGCTGGTACTCATACCAGGTATGTACGCGGAAGTTGATCTCACTACGGAGCAGCATAGGAACGTGCTCACGGTTCCGGTAGAAGCTATCGATGGCTCCGGAGACTCTGCTCACGTGTATATTGTCGACCCCTCGGGAACCATACAAATCGTTCCCGTGCGCCTAGGTATCGAAAATGCGCAGCGGATTGAGATTCGATCGGGTGACTTGAAGGAAGGCGATAACATCGTCGTTGGATCGCGAGCCGGCCTGAGAGCAGGTAGCAAAGTGCAAGCCAAAGTAATCAACCTGGACGCCGATTCGAAATAGTAGGAACATCAATGTCGCGATTCGCCATCAAAACACCCTATCTGATCATCGTTGTGTGCCTGATCATTGCCATTCTTGGAGCGGTCAGCGTCGTCCAGATGCCCGTCGATATGTTCCCCGCGATGAACATTCCGGTCGTTGTTGTCGCGACATTCTACGCGGGAATGCCTCCCGAGCAAATCGAGGGTGACATCACTTATCACTTGGAACGATTCTTCACCCTCGCAAGTGGCATCGACCATATCGAGTCTCGATCGCTCAACGGAGTGAGTATTATCCGCGTCTACTTTCAGTCGAATACTAATGCCGACATTGACGCGGCGACCATCGCCAACCTCGCGGTTTCGGATATGAAAGACTTGCCGCCAGGCACGTTACCGCCGGTCGTGCTTAAATCCGACGCATCGAGCCTCCCGGTCTGCCTGGTTACCATGAATGGAGACGGAATGAGCGATGGCAATCTTAAGGACATCGCGCAGAACTTCGTCCGCAACCAACTGGCTAGTGTTCCTGGCGCGTCGATTCCACAACCATTCGGGGGACCGTGGCGACAAATTCAGTTTTATGTCGATCCCTTCAAACTCGAAGCTCGGCAAATCAGTCCGATGGACGTTGTTCGATCGCTAAATCAGGCGAATGTGATTCTCCCCGCCGGTGACGTTCAGATCGGCAACCTGGACTACAACATATATTCGAACGCGCAGTTCAATTTAAAGGATGCCGGTCAATACCCTATCAAAATGAACGGTGAAAATCCGGTGTTGATGTCAGACGTGGGAACGCTTCAAGACGCTCACGCTCTACAATATAACGTGGTCCATGTCAACGGGCAGCGTTCCGTATACCTTCCCGTGATGAAACAGGGCGGCGATTCCAACACCATAGCTGTCGTCGATGGCGTCCGCAAGACCGTCACTCATTTGGTGGATGTGCCTCCCGCCATGAAAACGAATGTAGTGTTCGATCAGTCGCGCTTCGTGCGTACCGCCATCGAGACTCTATTGCATGAGGGAGGGATCGGTCTATTCCTTACTTGCGCCATGATCTTAGTGTTCCTGGGGAGCATGCGAGCTACTCTCGCGGTCTTCTTCTCGATCCCTCTGTCTATCTGCGCGACCTTTTTTGTCCTTCAATTAGGCGGATCCTCCGTGAACAGCATGGTGCTGGGTGGACTGGCTCTGGCTTTATCTCGCCTGATCGATAACTCGGTAGTTGTCCTCGAAAATATCTACCGGCACCTTGAGATGGGAGAACCACCGCCGGTTGCGGCTGAAACCGGAGGCAAGGAGGTCGCTCTGCCGGTGCTTGCATCGACACTGACGACCGCGGTGGTGTTTTTCCCGGTAACGCTGCTGGCCGGCGTCAGTAAATTCTTATTCTCGGCGATGGCCTTGGCTGTGGTGGTTTCTCTCTTTGCTTCTTATATAGTCGCCATGACGGTGGTCCCTCTCTTCTGCGCGCGATTTCTCAAACTTGAGAATCCCGCCCATGCCAGCGAGACCGACTCTGCTGTGAAAGTTAATAAACCTGGGTGGGGAGCACGATTTAACACAGCGTTCAATTCCGCCTTCAATCGAATGTTGGGATGGTATGAAGTGATCGTCTTGCGGGTACTCAAGATCCCGGTTACCGTGCTGGTGCTATTCTTCCTCGCGTTTGCGGCGAGTCTCCTTCTTTATACCCAGCTAGGTTTCGCCTACTTTCCGCGAACCGACGCGGGTCAGTTTGTGATCACCTTCAAGGCTCCCTCCGGGACCAAGTTGACAGTCACAGAAAAAGAGGTTGCAAATCTTGAAATTTTGATTAAGGACATCGTCCGGCCCGAAGATCTTAATATTATCGTCGATAATATCGGTGTCGATAATGGCTTCTCTGCCGTGTATACATCTAACGCCGCGATGCATACAGGATTCGTTCAGGTTGGTCTGCAACCGGATCACCGCATCGGCAGTTACGAATACATTCGTCAGATCAAAGAACGAATGGCGCAGGAGATGCCTCAGATCACACCTTTCTTCTCCACCGGAAGTCTTGTGGACGCTGTTGTCAGCATGGGTGCTCCGGCTCCCATTGACGTACAGGTTGTAGGAGCCAGCCTGGAGGCCGACAATAAGGTTGCTCAGGAAATCGCCAGTAAGTTACGACTATCTCCGACGATCGCCGACGTGTTTATGCCTCAAGATTTGGACTATCCGTCTCTGCGTGTGGATGTCGACCGTTTACATGCCGCGAAGCTGGGACTGACAGAGCGTGAGGTACTCACTAATGTCATCACTTCGCTTACTTCCAATCAGATGATCGCGCCAAATCTGTGGATCGACCCGCGCAACGGCAACAATTATTTCCTGACGGTTCAGTACCCCGAAGCGCAAATCCGGTCCCTCCAAGACTTAAAATCGATTCCTCTTCACGCGGACGGGACAAAGCAGGCTACCCGCCTGGATATGATCGCTAACATTGAGCGCATTAAGGCTCCTACGGAGGTCGATCATTATCAGATCCGTCGCAAGCTCGATATCTATGCGCGTCCTTCGACCGAAAACCTCGGAGTCGCCGCAGACTACGTTCGCAGCGTGATCGCCCATCTGAATCTTCCAGGAAACGTAAACGTGGCGATCCGGGGAAGCGCGGAGGCGATGGATGCTTCGTTCAAGAGCTTTGCGATCGGTCTGATCCTGTCGGTTGTTTTGCTGTATCTGATTCTGGTGGCGCAATTCAGGTCTTTTATTGATCCTTTCATTATTCTATTGGCTCTTCCGCCCGCGATTTCCGGTGTGTTGATTGTTCTTGTCCTTACAGGGACGACGCTCAACGTCATGTCTCTGATGGGTGTAGTGATGCTGGCCGGAATTGCGATGTCCAACAGTATTCTAATCGTCGAATTCGCTCATCATCTCAGGAATGAAGGCCGCGGGGTGGGTGAAGCTGTCGTTGAGTCCTGTCGAGTGCGTCTGCGGCCGGTGTTGATGACATCGCTCGCCACGATCATTGGCCTGATGCCGATGGCCCTAAAGCTGGGCGAAGGGAGTGAGTCATACGCTCCACTAGCTCGTGCGCTGATCGGTGGGCTTCTGATGTCCGTCGCGCTCACAGTGTTCCTGGTTCCGGCCGGATTCTTCCTTGCCTACCGCAACGCGCCGGCCAGTTAAGGCAATATGAACCGGAAGAGCAACAGCGAGCAACTGACAGAGTTCAAGAAGCCCTCATTTACTTTAATGAGTTCGAGAACTGCAACGCTGCACGTCGGTGCGGCGACTTGCTACAGCCTGCAAATCAGCAGTTCGCGTTCGTAGACCATTTCCGACGGAAGATGGTCGTGGAGTTCGATGAAGAGTTCTTCGTGGCCGATGACTTCGGTGCGCCAGGCGGCTCGGTCGAAGGCTTGCATCTTGTCGAATTTCTCTTGCGGATAGTCGAGACCTTTCCAATCGATGTCGTTGTACTGGGGCATCCAGCCGATGGGAGTCTCTTGGGCCATGCCGCGGCCGTGGGCGCGGTCGACGATCCATTTCAGGACGCGCATATTTTCCCGGAAGCCGGGCCACATGAAGTTGCCGTCGGCGTCCTTACGGAACCAGTTGACGTGATAAATGCGCGGCGTCACGGTGAGCGAGCGCTGCATCATAATCCAGTGGCGGAAATAATCGCCCATATGATAGCCGCAGAAAGGCAGCATCGCCATGGGATCCCGGCGGACCTTTCCGACGGCGCCGGCAGCCGCGGCCGTGGTCTCCGAACCCATTGTGGCGCCTACATAGACGCCGGCGGTCCAGTTGAAGGCCTGATAAACGAGCGGCATCGTCGTCGCGCGGCGTCCGCCGAAGATAAAGGCGCTGAGGGGCACGCCGTTGGGATTCTCCCAATCCGGATCGATGGTGGGGCACTGCGAGGCAGGCGCGGTGAAGCGGGCGTTGGGGTGCGCGGCTTTGGCGCCGGTCTCCTTGGCGATGGCGGGGGTCCACTTCTTGCCTTGCCAATCAGTACATTCGGCGGGAGGCTGATCGGTCATGCCTTCCCACCAGACTCCTCCTTCAGGAGTGAGGGCGACGTTGGTGAAAATCGTGTTCTTCGAGAGCGCGGCCATCGCGTTGGGATTGGTTTTGGCCGAAGTGCCGGGGGCGACGCCGAAGAAGCCGGCTTCGGGATTGATGGCGTGCAGGCGGCCGTTGGCGTCGGGCTTGATCCAGGCGATATCGTCACCGACGGTCCAGACTTTCCAGCCTTCAAACCCATCGGGCGGGATGAGCATCGCGAAGTTGGTTTTTCCGCAGGCGCTGGGGAAGGCGGCGGCGACGTAGGTTTTTTCACCCTTGGGGTCCTCGACGCCGACGATGAGCATGTGTTCAGCCATCCAGCCTTCATCCCGGGCGATGTTCGAGGCGATGCGCAGAGCGAAACACTTTTTCCCGAGCAGAGCGTTGCCGCCGTAGCCTGAGCCATAGGACCAGATCTCACGCGTTTCGGGATAGTGGACGATGTATTTTTCCTTGTTGCAGGGCCATGGCACATCCTTTTGGCCTGGAGCGAGCGGCACGCCCACGCTGTGCATGCATGGGACGACGCGTTTGACATCCTTATCAATTTCCTGGAAGACGGGGAGGCCGATGCGGGCCATGATGCGCATATTGACGACGACGTAGGGGGAATCGGTCAACTGGACGCCGATCTGCGACATGGGCGAGCCGACCGGACCCATGCTGAAGGGCAATACATACATGGTCCGTCCCTGCATACAGCCCTTAAAAAGGGCCTTCATCTTCTTGCGCATCTCGAAAGGATTCACCCAGTTGTTGGTGGGACCGGCGCTGTCCTTCGAGAGGGAGCAGATGAAGGTGCGGTCCTCGACGCGGGCGACATCGTTCGAATCGGAGCGGGCGTAGAAACATCCCGGCCAAAGTTCTTCGTTGAGCTTTATGAAAGTACCGCTCTCGACCATCTGGGAGCAGAGCTCCTCGTACTCAGCTTGGGAGCCATCGACCCAATGAATGGAGTCCGGTTTGGTGAGATGAGCCATTTTTTCGACCCAGGCGAGCAGGTGCGTGTTGTGGCTGAGAGGTTCAGAAACGGAACGGGCTAACGTGGCTGAGGTGCGGGAGGTTTTCATAAGAAAAAGGTGCGGATAGTTTTATTTTAACGCTGCGGGTGTAGGAAAAGAAGAGCCGCCTGAAAAGGGCGGCTGCCGCCAAAAATGGCGGCCCCACAAGAGGGCATTTTTTAGGTGTTTTCAAGACACACTTCGGCATTACGAATTTTCGTAAGCGACCGGCTTGACCCCTGGCTCAGACCGGCCGCTAGTGGATCGAGAAGTCTCTCACATGGGGCCCCGGCTTACGATCGCGTCTTGGTTAAGGACTCACGCATCCGGTATTCCATGCTTCGATGCACAACTCTCTGAAATCCTCGGGTGCGGCAATCGGCGCTATC
>Ga0116129_1000918_pt1 | contig 17131 bp, 16 predicted proteins | sample June2015DPH_17_2_FD_89732 | JGI IMG/M metagenome (GOLD analysis project Ga0116129, IMG submission 89732) | Peatland microbial communities from SPRUCE experiment site at the Marcell Experimental Forest, Minnesota, USA - June2015DPH_17_10 | ecosystem: Environmental > Terrestrial > Soil > Wetlands...
GCTGGCCAGTCCCGAGACGCGCCTGGAAGAGTGGCAGGTCATCAACACCACCACCTGGCATGCCAACGATAACCTGACCATCAAGAACATCGGCAGCTATGGGGTGCTGGACGAAAAATATCGCAGCGCGCTGTTCGGAACGAACTTCTTCGCCCCATCCGGCGCTCCCTTCAACTTCGCCAACAGCATCCCGATACCGGGTGGTTCGACGGCTGACGAGAGCACGGCGACGGAGGAAATCCAGTTCCAGGGCAACGCCTTCAACAACAAGTTCACCTGGCAAGCCGGCGGCTATGTCGAGGATGAGGAGCCCTTGGCCGTGGTGGGCTCGCAGTCACCCGCGTTTATCAATTGCATCAATTCGGATAATTTCAACTGCACGAACCCGCTCGGCATCGGCAGTGTCGGCAACACCTCCGGGACGACCTATTTCAACGACTTCGCCTTGTACGAGCAGTCGAGCTATGCCGTGACGGATCAGTTGAAGCTCACCGAAGGTTTCCGCTATACATGGGATCGCACGCACTCCAACAATTCGGAGATCAGCTATGACGTTCCGGAACCCTTCGTTGCAATACCGCATTGCACGGAACCGAATTTCGTCCTTCCCACGTGCACTGCGGATTACCGTACTCAGTCCAATGCGCCGACTTGGTTGCTGGGAGTGGACTACAAGCTGACCGAGGATGTGCTGCTGTACGGCAAGTATACCCGCGGCTATCGCGCAGGCGGAATCAGTCCGACTGTGCCGAGCCAATTCGCCATCTTCCAGCCGGAACGGGTCGACACCTACGAGACAGGCTTCAAGACCAGCTTTCGCGGGCCGGTGAGCGGCACGTTCAACGTCTCCACGTTCTACAACAACTTCAGCAATCAGCAGTTGCAGGTCGGCTTCGACCCAGCGCCCGGCGCGGGGGTGTCACCGGCTTCCGGCATCGCGAACGCCGGCAAGTCGCGCATTTGGGGTGCGGAAATGGAGTCCTCGCTGCGGCTCTTCGAAGGATTCACCTGGGACGTGGGATACACCTATCTGAACTCCAAGATCAAATCCATCGCGCAGGCCTCGCTCCCCGCCAACAGCCCCTACATTGTCGAGCCGGAGGCGCACGCAGGGGACACGACGACCTTGACACCGCGAAGCAAGGTCAGCACGACCGGCACTTACGCATTCCCGCTGCCGGACACCATCGGTCAGGTCGCCCTGTCGGCGACCTTCACGCATACCAACCAGGAACTGGTGAACTACGCCGACAGGTTGGCCCCGATTCCCAGCGTTGCGCAGTTCAGCGTTCTGCCCGCGCTGAATCTCACCAACATGGACTTGAGCTGGAAATCGGTCTGGGGGTCACACGTGGATGTGTCCGGGTTCGTGAGCAACCTTTTCAACAAGGACTATTACAGCTTCGCGGCCGGCCTGTACTCGTCGTCGCTTCCCTTTGAAACGGCGGTGCTGGGGCAGCCGCGTTTCTACGGTTTCCGGGTGCGTTACTCCTGGTAGGCACCCTGGCGGGGTGCGCCCGGGGGCAAAGGCCTCCGGCGTTCCCGGGGCCTTGGGACTGAATCAAAACATTGCAAACTCATGCCTGCGACCAGAGTGCTCGTTCTTTGGCCTGCGGATCGTCGGCAACTCGCGGTGGAATGTTGAAGAGCATCGTCTCGCGCTTTTCCAGGGTGTAAACGGGCCAGGCTGGGATACCGCGATGATCAGGCTTTCCCGTGCGGGCAAATGCCACCCACGCCCGGCTCATCATGTCGGCCATCTGTTGCGGCCGAGGCCCGGTCCCGTGCAGACCCGCGGCGCCGGCGACGTTGTCGAATACCAACGCCATGTCTTCACCATGGCTCGCGCGCAACGCGCCATTATGGGCGGGCACCTCGTAGGTGACGAGGTACATGAACAGCGGCGCGCGCCCCTGCTTCACCTTGCGTTCGGCGATCGTCACGGTGCCCTCGCCCATTCCGTGGTCGGTCATGATATCGGCCCAGATCTGAATGAGCGTGGCGTTCGGCCGCAGTTCCTGGTACGCGGCGATGAGTTGCGTGCTGCGGCCTTTGGCGATTCCCTCCACGCGCTGCGCCAGTTCGGGCTCGGTCAACTTGTTGTCGAGAATCTCCGGCACCATCATCATCGCCATCTCGTCGCGCGTGTGACCGATGATGATCGGTACGGTCGCCGAAACCTCCGGCGCCACCGGATCGAAGGGGTGCGACGGCAGGACCACACCATCCACCACGGGCGAGAAGTTGATGCCCATTCCCGGTCCTGCCAGCGGCATGCCCGTGGCCTTGATCAGATCCTGCATCGGCAGGGCCCGCAGTTTTTCGACATCGGTTCTTCCCAGGCCAAGCGCCGCCATGAGTTTGTTGGTGCTCTCTTCGGCCTTGTCGCGCTCGGTCATTCGCACACCTGGGCCGCTCATGATGATCGCCTTGTGAAACAGGCCCTTCGCCGAAGGCATCGCCAGCATCGCGCTGACTTTTGAACCACCACCGGACTGCCCGAAGATCGTCACGTTCCCGGCATCGCCGCCGAAGCGGCCGATGTTGCCTTTCACCCATGTCAGCGCCTGGACCAAATCCATCATCCCCACGTCTCCGGATGCCTCGAAGCTGGGTCCTCCGATGTGCGCCAGATAGCAGAAGCCGAAAACGTTGATCCGATGATTGACCGTGACCACGACCACGTCGTTCTTTCGCGCCAGGTTGGCGCCGTGATAGTCGGGCTCCTGGCCCGATCCCACTGCGAATCCGCCGCCGTGAAACCATACCATCACGGGACGTTTGTTGGCGTCGGCCTTGGGCGTCCACACATTGAGTACCAGGCAGTCCTCGCTGATGGGCTCGTGAGCGAAAGTAACCAGGCTGGCCATGGAAGGGGGTATCGCTCCGGGCGGGGCTTCGAACTGCGGCGCACGCGGACCGAATGCCACTGCCTCGCGAACGCCGCTCCACGGGGCCGCCGCTCCCGGCGGCATGAAGCGCGTGGCCGACCCGTAGGGAATGCCGAGGAAGCTGCTCACTTCCGGCATGCGCCTTCCACGCAGTTTGCCCGTCTCGATCTCAACTACGACCGGCTCACCGCCCTCTCCCATGGCCGCAGCATGCAGCAGCCTCATCGGAATTGCCAGCGCTGCCAGCGCGGCTGCGCCCTTCATCATATTGCGTCGATCTTGTCTCATAGCCTTCATGATGCGATTTCCTTGTTGGTTATTTGGATCAGAAGTTAGCACATGATTCGCGCGCCTCCAGGCGGAGGCATCGCTTAGGCCAGCATCAGCAGGCGCACCCGTCCGTAACTTTTTGCGAGACTCGTGGTTCCCACGTAAGAGCAGTGGATATTTCCGGCTCCATCGAGACTTAGTTGAGCCGCGAATGCTTCGGTGACAAAAATGCCCCCGGGCGGCGCGACCGGTACAATTCGGGCTGCGAACGATAGCTGCGGGCCAAATATGGACTGCGTCTCCTCCACCGGATCGAAGCCACGATCGGCGGCACCATAATGAACGGCAATTCGAAAGCTCAGGCGGCGACCCTGCTCCAGCTCCTCGGCGAGCTGCGCCGTGGCGGCTTGCATCTCCAGTGCCGCGGACGCTGCGGCCGTCGCGGTGCGAAACACCGCGTGAATGGCATCCCCCCACGTCTTGCGCAAAACGATCGATTCGGCATGGCGCCGTAACACCGGGGCCGCCGTCGCGGGCAGTAAGCGCGCCCAGTAACGCCGCGTGTCAGCGGCACTCAACGACGAATAACTGACGGCGTCCGCAAACAGAAATCCGTACCGCGAGCGGTCTTGTTGCGCGCTCCCCTTGGAGGCAATCGCGGCGCGTATCGAAAGGCGATCGGCGTCGCGATGTGCATGCCAGCGGCCGCCGGATCTCGTCAGCAGCACCCACGGAGCGCTGAGAGCATCCGCATGGCCGAGCGATAATCCGAGCGCGGCCTCAGCACAGACCCGGTCGTGATCCTCGTTCTCGTCCAAGAGCAGACTCGACCAGGTATGCGAATCGCAATGGCCCGACGCATTGCTCTCGGGCAGCAGCGTGGCTGAACCGGCCTGCGAATACCGTTCCGGCGTATCTGGATGGATGGCGTGCAGCTGGACTCCCAGCGCCGCAAGTTCCTGCCCGTCTCGCTTCTGGTCGCAGCCAACGCAGTATGCGAGCGCGGGCAAATCAGAGCTTGGGGTACTCTCCCCGCAGGCCGATGAGATCTCGGAGGGAAGCAGCAGTCCTACCGGAGGTCGATACCAATTTTCGATGACGTCGGCGCAGTCCGCACGCAGACTGCTCAAACGTCGCATCTGCAGGAAAGTCCGCGAGCGAGCCCAAGAGTTCTGGCGGCACAATGGATTTGCCGCGGCGACCGCACCCGCGAGCATGGCTCGGTCGCCCAGCACCAGGGCAGCCTCGGCCAAAGTGGCCCAATGAAAATAGGCCGCCTGCTCCTCCTTTGGAACGTTGCCCTCGGTAACTCGCTTCGCCACCGTACCTGCCAGGTGGATCGCCCGCTCCACGTCGCCCGCCAACATCCATAACAGGGCCGCGTTTTGGCGGCTGTATATTCCATCCGTGCGGTGCGCGACGCGCTCATAGGCCGCTGCCGCCTCAACCAGCATCGCCGCGCCATTCGCCCGGCCGTTGAGAGCCAAGTCCTTGAGCAATCGCGCCTCGAGCGCCAAAAAATCCTCGTCCGGCGCCGCACTCAACGAGCTCGCGCGAAACGTATCGAATGCCGCCTCGGTCGAACCGCACGAGGCCAGTGCCAGAATCGATAGGTGCTGCAGCGCCTGAGAGTGCGGCCAGCGACGCAACGCCCCTTGCGCGAGATCGAAGGCCGCGACGAAGTTGCCGGTCCGCTGCACACGCCAAGCAGCGGCCAGTGCAGCCCGCTCCTCTTCACTTGAATCGATGGACACCGGACGGCTCCTCAAAACGAATCGCAGCGTACAACGGCACGCCGCTTTGCGCATCATCTGGCCGGTGGGCGCGGCGCATCGGCCCCGCGGCCGATGCGCCTCCCACCCGGGCGTCAACGCGTGGAAACTACGTTGATGGGCTGCGCCACGCCGAAGTGAGCGTTATACTCACTGGTCAGCTTCGGGCTATTCACCGATTTCACGCTCGTCAAGATGGCTCGATCGACGCATGCCTTTGCAGCCGCCGCCTCATTCAGCTGCCGCGAGTCCACATCGCCGCAGACCAACGCCGCTGCAGCCCTGATGCGCTTGTACAGAACGGCGGCGCCCGCCTGAGTGTTGAGGTTCAGGTCCGAGTAGTGCACCGTGCGAACCGCTACGACATTGGCCGTCTCGTCCGCCCGCGCACCGATCGTGACACAGGCGAGGCAGGCGGCCAGGAAGGTGGTCAGCACGACTTGCTTGCTGTTGCTCAGTGTGTTCGTTTTCATGACTTTCTCCTGAGATTTAAGTGGTTTGGTCGTCGGGAGTCATGATGAGCGTGTCGGCGCGGCTCTTCTGTCAACGCGTTGACACAAGTACAATCGAAACGCCCCGCCGCCCGGAGCATTACCTTGGCCATCAACGCGCGCGCCCTCCTCGAGCGAAATCTGCTGTTTCGCGGCCTCTCGCCGCCGACTCTTGAACAGATCGCCCAACTCTGCACGCGCCGTACCTATGCACGGGACGCCGTGATCTTTTCGCAGTCGGACCCCGGCGACGCCCTTTTCGGCGTGGTGACGGGCAGAGTGCGCATCAGCGCAAGTTCGGCGGGCGGACGGGAGGTGTTCTTGAACATCATGGAGCCGGGCGACACCTTTGGTGAGATCGCACTGCTGGACGGCCGGCCGCGCACCGCCAGCGCGAGCGCGATGGCCACATCGGATCTGTTGATCATCGCGCGTGTGCAGTTTCTGGGCCTGTTGGCGCGCGAACCAATGTTGGTCGAACATTTGCTTCGGCTCTTGTGCACTCGTCTACGCTGGGTCAGTGGCTTCGCGGAGGAATCCGCGCTGCTTCCGGTGGCAGCACGTCTCGCGCGCCGGCTGCTGTCGCTTGCCAAGCTGCACGGCCATGACACGCGCGCCGGGATCGAACTCAAGGTGTCGCAGGACGAAATGGCACGATTTCTCGGACTCTCGCGCCAGATCGTGAATCAATACCTGCAGACGTGGAAGGCGCAGCACTGGGTCGACCTGGGACGAGGCAGGATCTTGATTCTGGACAGTCGCGCCCTCGAGGCGGTCGTCGCCGTCGAGCACTCTTGAGCAGCCGCGGTGGCAGATCACCACGCACTCACAAGGCAGGTCTAGCGGACAATGCGACACATATATCTGGACTTTAACGCCAGCACGCCGATCGATCCGCGCGTGGCGGAGGCGATGCGCGCGGCCATGGACGAGAGTTACGGTAACCCATCGAGTGCGCACTGGGCCGGGGCGCCTGCGAAGAAGATGGTGGAAGCGAGCCGACAACAAATCGCCACTCTCCTGGGGTGCGAGCCTGGGGAAATCGTCTTCACAAGTGGGGGTAGCGAGGCAAACAACTTCGCACTCAAGGGCGCTTGCTTCGCCCGGCGCGATCGCCCCGCCCACATCATCACGACACAGGTCGAGCACCCGTCGATTCTCGCGCCCTGCGAATTTCTGGAGCGCCAGAACACTCGCGTCACATATTTGCCGGTCGACGGCACCGGCCTCGTCGATCCCGACGACGTGAACCGCGCCATCACCCCCGATACTATTCTCATCAGTGTGATGCATGCGAACAACGAGACGGGGACGATTCAGCCGATCGAAGCGTGTGCGCGCGTAGCGCGGATGCGCGGTGTTCTGTTCCACACCGACGCCGCGCAGTCGGTCGCAAAGATACCGACTCGCGTGGACGAGCTGGGTGTGGATCTGCTGTCCATTGCCGGCCACAAGATCTATGCCCCGAAGGGCATCGGAGCGCTCTACATCCGCGCGGGAACCCGCTTGGAGCCGCTGATTCATGGCGCGGGACATGAGGGCGGGCGACGCGCCGGCACTGAGAGCGCCATGCTGGCCGCTGCGCTTGGAACTGCATGCGCCGTGTCTGGGAATCTGGGTTCAATGGAGACCGTGCGTGGGTTACGCGACCAGTTGTGGGCATCGCTGCGGGCTCGTCTTGGCGAGCGTGTCGTGCTCAACGGCCACGCCGAGCGGCGCCTGCCGAACACACTCAACGTCGCGTTCGTCGGGCGCACCGGAAGCGACATCCTGGCGGCCTTGGACGGCATCGCCGCGTCGACCGGGTCGGCATGTCACTCCGGGCGGGTGGAACTGTCACCGGTGTTGCGGGCGATGGGCGTTCCCGAACAGGTAGGCATGGGTGCCGTTCGATTCAGTCTGGGTCGCTCCACCACGACCGACGAGATCGCCGAGGTCGTCGAGCGTATCTCGGCTTTTTTGCAGCGCTCTTGACGGCTGGACCAGCAGCAGCGTGGCGCTGCTGCCGCGATGTCACAGACCCGCTACGGCAGGGATGATCTCGCGGCCAAACACTTCCAGCGGTCTGATCTCATGGTCGTTGGGCAGATTGAATATCGCCTGCTGCACACCGAGCGCCGCGAGTGCCTTGCATTGCGCGATCACGTCTTTCGAAGTCATCTTGCCGGGTTGCAGGTCTACGATGCCCAAGGTGGTCTTTTCGATTGAGCCGTAATCCCTTCCAAGGGTATCGCAATGCTGCCTCAGTATCGCCAATTTGGCCCTCACCGTCTCAGGCGGCCCGTATAGATTGCAGGCATCTGCATACTGGGCCACCAGTCGCAGCGTCTTCTTCTCACCTCCGCCCGCAACGAGAATCGGCGGATGGGGGCGCGACAGGGGTTGCGGACTGCACAGGGTTTCTTCAAGGTGATTGTGTTTGCCGTGATAAGCACCGTTATTGGTGGACCACATTTGCTTGGCAATCTGCAGCGCTTCTTCCAGCAACTCGAAACGCACGGCAATCGGCGGAAACGGCGTGCCCAGCGCCTTCGCTTCCTGTTCGTTCCAGGCGGCGCCGATCCCGAGGTAGGCGCGACCACCCGAGAGCACATCGAGCGTCGTGACGCTCTTCACGAGAATACCGGGATAGCGGTAGATCACACCGGTAACCATGGCGCCGAGTTTCACTCGACGAGTCACGGCGGCCAGGTAACCGAGCGCGTTATAACACTCCAGCATTTCAAGCTCGTGCGGACCCACCATGCCAATCTGGAAGAAGTGGTCCATCACCCATACGCTGTAGAAATCCATATCATCGGCGGCACGAGCAATTTCCGCGAGCTTGGCGGGGATCTGCGCCGGCCCTCCGGGCCAGGTGAAATTGGGTATTTGCAGGCCGATCTTCATGACGGATTATCCTAGAGTTGAGCAGACACTGATTCTTCGCGCACCGTTCAACGCGCGCCCATCTCGAAAGTCGCAGGGTCCGGTCCCGCCCTGCCGTCGGCGCGGTCCAGTGCCGACAACGCGGCGAGATCAGCGGCGTCGAGCTCGAACTCATGAGCCGCCAGGTTCTCGACCAGATGCTTGACGCTGGTCGCCTTGGGAATCAACGAGACACCGCAGGTCAGGTGCCAGCGCAGCACGATCTGGGCGGGAGATCGCCCGTGCTTCTTGGCGACCGCGCCCAACGCAGGCTCTTCGAGCACTTTGACGAAGCTGCCCCCGAGCGGGCTCCAAGCTTGCGTGACGATGCCGTGCCGGGCGTGGAAATCACGCAGGGCGCGCTGCTGGAAGTAAGGATGCATTTCGACCTGATTCACCGCGGGTGCTTCGCCGGTCTCATCGATGAGCCGTTGCAGATGCGCCTCGGTAAAGTTCGAGACGCCGATCGAGCGCACACGTCCTTCCTGGCGAAGCTTGATCATCGCCCGCCACGTATCGACATAGCGGTCGAACATCGGCAGCGGCCAATGCACCAAATAGAGGTCCAGATAGTCGAGCCCGAGCTGCTGCATGCTGGAGTTGAACGCGCGCCGCGGCGCCTCCGTGCCGTGCGAATCATTCCACAGCTTGGTGGTGAGAAACAGCTCGGGGCGCATCGAGGCGAGTGTGCGGAAAGCCTCGCCGGTTTGTCGTTCGGTGCCATAAAGGGACGCCGTATCGAACAGCCGATAGCCCGCCTGCACGGCATTGTTGATGACCGTCGCAGTTTCTCCCTCGCCGCCGAAACGCATCAGCCCCAGGCCCAGCTGCGGCATCGATCGCCCGTCGTTCAACTCAAGCGCCGGGCTCGGGCCGGATGTGGACGCCGATGCACGTTGCATATCAGGTGGCCTCCACGCGGATGCGCGTGATATGGGTGGTCTTGAGTTTCCAGGCTGTGCCTACCTTCTCGTACGTTTCATGATAATGACCATATCCCGTCATCAACGAATAATCCCAGCCCGGCGGAAACCACAGGCGGTCCGTCATGGACCAGATGACCTTGGCGCTGGTGTCGCCGGTGAACCACACCTCGAAATTGTGACCCTGATGAACGCTCACGATACCAAGCTTGGACATGCCGTCGGATAGCCAGGAAGCGCGGCCGCGCAGCACGACATTCATGGCGGGAATGAAATCCCTGCCGGTCGCCGGATCAGTGCAACAGCCCATGAAATCCAGCACGCAATCTTCGGCGAGAATCCCTTTCACCAGATCGCCGTCACAGGTATCCACGCCGCGGAAATAGTGGGCCTTCAATTGCATGATCTCTTGGGTGGCGCCGAGGCGCTCGGATTCGTTCATGAGATACGGCCCCCAAACGGTCAACTATTCACGTCTGCCTTGCCGAGTCTTTCCGCACCCATGCCCGAGAAGCCGATGCAATAACCGCCGTCGACAGGCAATACGTGGCCGGTGATATAGGACGATTCGTCGCTTGCCAGGAACAACGCGGCCGCAGCGATCTCGCGAGCCGTGCCCCAGCGGTCCATCGGGATGCCAGGCAGCCGAAAATAACCGGGAGGCGGTTCAGGATGTTCCTTGGACGCCTGCACCAGCCCGGTCCAGATCGTCCCCGGGGCGATGGCATTGATACGGATTTTATGATGGGCATAATCGAGCGCGGCGCTCTTGGTCAGCTGGTTCACGCCCGCCTTGGCCGCACCATAGATGCTGTGGTGCTTCCAGCCGACGACACCCGAAGCTGAAGTTGTATTCACGATCGCGCCCCCGCCGGACTTCATCATCGAGATGACGGCGTATTTTATGCCAAAAAAGACACCGCGAAGGTTGGTCGCATGGATTCGGTCCCAATTCTCGGTCGGCTGTTCATGCAGCGGCGCCATACCGCCGCCGAAGCCGGCGTTGTTGCACAGAATGTCGATGCGCCCGAATCGATTCTCGGCAAAAGCAATCATCTCGCGAATGTCTTCCTCCTTGGCGACATCGACGTGCAGGGGCACAGCGGCGGCGCCGATGGCAGCGGCAACCTCTTGCTCCTTCCCGCTGATGTCCGTACATACGACTTTCGCCCCTTCGGCGCTGAACATTTCGGCCATGGCCCTGCCCATGCCCGAGCCCGCGCCGGTGATGACGGCAATCTTATTGGCTAGACGTGTTCCCATAGTGTCCTCTCAACTCTGTTGGCGCGGCGCGAGCGGGGTGATTTGCATTGAGCCTGCCCCGTGAGTACATCATGAGTGGCGCCTCCAATTCAATGCGAACGGGCCAGACATTGAATGATGGACTGCGCCCGGTTCAGGCTTAGCGCGGGCGTGAGCCTTATTCAATGCGCCTACCCTTCAGGCCGGGACAACAGCCGAGAAAGCTGGTGAATCTGCTTCGCAATCGCCCTCCTCTTCATGACGGGAAGGCTCGCGAGCCGTAGATCGACCGCCGCAAATGCACGCTCGAAGCCGGTCTCCAGATGCCTGATGGCCTTTGCGGACAGGTGCAGTTCTATTTGCCGCCTGTCGGTGGCATGGGGAACTCGCTTGAGGAATCCGCCCTCGACGAGAGCATTGATCATGATGGAGGTGGCGGGTTGGCTGATTCCAAGGGCTTCCGAGAGTGTGCCGACATGGCAAACGCCCTGTCTGATTTTGTCAAGCATCCCGAATTGAGTGAGCGTCGGGGCATTTGCGCCCGATTCAGCCTTGAACTCGCGCCTGATGATCCTCTTGAGCACCGCGACGAGATCCACCAGTTCGCGAGAAAGTGATGCGGGCGATTCCATAGATCATATAATAGATATACACTATATGTATATCAAGCGAGATGAGGTAGCCATGAAAATCGATCCCAAAAAAACCGCGGTGTTGAGCCTGGATATCCAACAAGGCGTTCTCGGGTTTGCTCCAGGAGCCGAGTCGGCCATTCCCAACGCAGCACAAGTTGTGGAGTCTTCCCGGCAAGCTGGACTGCTGCTTCTTCATGTTGGAGTTGGATTCAAACCCGGATATCCTGAAGTCAGCCCAAGCAACTCAATTTTTTCAATGATCAAAGAGCGTGGACTCTTCATCGAGGGATCCGCGTCCGCCCGCATTCATCCGGCTATTTTCAGGTCCGGAGATACCGTGATCTACAAGCACCGCATAAGCGCGTTTTCCGGGAACGCGCTCCAAATGATCCTGCGCTCGAGGGGTATAGAAACTTTGGTGCTGTTTGGCTTTGCCACCAGCGGCATTGTTTTATCTACGCTCAGGGCGGCAAGTGACCTGGATTTCAGATGCGTGGTGATCAAAGACGCGTGCTTTGATTCCGATGAGGAAGTACACCGGGTGCTGACGGAAAAGGTATTTGCCTCCCAAGCGGCCGTCGTGGCCGCAAAGGAGTTTCAAACGAATCTTGCCGGCGTAGGCATCGCCAAATAGATGCCGATCCGCGTCCCCGCAATATGGCGCTGGATGCGGGTGGAACACTTATGGCTGCTCCCTTCATTTGAGGGGACCAACCTTACCCACCGGCGCCCCGGGAAAACTGATACATTTTCTGGGGTTCCCATCCGCTTAATGGACAAACAAGCGATCAGCCGTTACGGCTTCTAGCCGATAAACCGATGTCACAAGATTACGCCGAACAGATACTGACGCGGCTCGATGAGTTGGCGCACGTGTTTCAAGCGCATGCGCACGAGGCTGACCAGCGGGCGCAAATGTCCGAGCCGGTCGTTCGGCTATTGAACGAGCTGCGCCTGTTCCGGCTATGGATTCCGCAGCGTTTCGGCGGACTTGAACTCGAGCTTCCGCAGACGCTGCGCATCTACGAGGCCGCTGCGCGGGCCGACGGCTCGGTGGGCTGGGCGGTCATGATCGGTGCGGGTGGCGGCTTATTTGCCGCATACCTCGACCCGGCTGCCGCCGGGGAGATCTTCACTCCGCACAATGCCGTGGTCGCCGGCTCGGGCGCGCCCGATGGGCACGCAGAGCGTGTTGTCGGCGGTTACCGCGTCAGCGGCCGCTGGCGGTATGCGAGCGGCGCTCACTATGCAACGACATTCACGGCCAACTGCACTGTTACGAACAATGGGCAGGATATTTGCGGCGCGGACGGCGGGCCGCTCATTCGTGCGATGTCGTTCGTGCCTTCGGACGTCACGATTCTGCCTGCGTGGGATACGAGCGGCATGCGCGGCACGGGAAGTCATGACTTCCAGGTGCAGGACGTGTTCGTGCCGCAGGAGCGCACCTTTTCTGTCTTCACGGATAGCGCACGCGAGCCGGGACCGCTGTATCACCTACCGTTCACAGTCTTGACGGAGCTGCCGGTGGCCGCAGTGGCGGCAGGCATCGCCCACCATGCACTCGACGCCTTCGCTGAACTTGCGAGATGCAAGAGGCCTCGGGCCTCGGGCACAGCGCTCGCAGAAGATCCGCTCGTGCAGATCCAGTACGCCGACAGCAATGCACGCTGGCAGTTGGCGCAAGCGGGGCTCACGGCGCTCGCCGCGCGCACATGGCAGGTTGCGCTCGCCGCTCGGCCGCTCACGTCGCACGAGCTTGCCGCGATCGCTTCGAGCTGTGCCGTATGCGTCGCGGAGTTCCAAGTCGCCATCGGCGAGCTGGTTCGGCTTGCCGGTATGAGAGCCATCGCTCACGAAGGCGAGTTCGCGCGAGCGTGGCGTGATCTGCAGGCGCTTGCCGCCCACTCCGCAGTATCGGCGCGCCGGCTCCTGCCGGCCGGCCGCGTTCTTCTGGAAGCCGATCGTCCGTGACGGTGCGACAATGGTGCCGGTGGGCCGTGTTCGAGATCCGCGTTACGAAAATTTAACCGCCGGGAAAGCATTCCGGTCCGTGGCACCGGATATGTTCACGTCATCCTTAGTGCCCCTCATGCGTTGCATGGTGTACGAGGCGTAGTAAATCGGAGGCTTCATGGACTCATTCAAAGCATTCAAGGCTCTTGCCGCCACGGCGATTTTGTCGGGCTCCCTGCTGAGCGGCTGCATCGTCGCTCCACCTCCGGGCTACTACTACCCCGGCGGCTACGTCGCGGTCGCCCCGCCGCCGCCGCCCGTCGAGGTCGTGGGTGTCGCGCCAACGCCCGGGTACATATGGTTCCCAGGATTTTGGGGGTGGGAGGGTGGCGCTCATGTCTGGCACGCCGGATATTGGGGCCCGGGACGTCCGGGCTATTACTGGGCGCCGCATGCCTGGGTGCGTTACGGCGGCGGATGGCGCCTCTCACCGGGACATTGGGTGCGGCGCTAGCAACGCACGGTCTGAAGTTGAAGTGGCGGCTCGCGGGCGTCCTATTTGAATACAGGTCCGTGAGCCCACGCCACGAGCGACGTGCGCACGCCGCTCGTCACCTCGGTGACCCGATGCGCGAGAACGGCCGGAAAGACGATGATGGTGCCGCGCCCTCGCATCGGGTCGCTTATCGAGCAACCGCTGAATTCCAAGTCGCCGCCCTCGTAGCTCGCGGCGTCGTTCAGCTGCACCGACATGCTGATCTTGCGCGTCGATGTTTGTCCACCGCCGCTATCCAGATGCCAATCGATCCGATCGCCGCCAGCGTAGGTGGTGAACTGAATTTCATCGACGAGCCCCAATAGGTCGAATTGAAACCATTGATTGACCGCCCGGAAGGTCTGCCAAATCTTGGCGTACAACCATTCGCTCTCGGCTTGCATGCCGATCCATGCAATCTTGCACTTACGTATGTTTTGACGGCCGTACATCATGCGGCCCTCGCGGCCGCGTCGTTGGCCGCCCAGGTGGCTGATCCGATCGCATTCGACGGCGGAGAAAATCCCGGTGAAGACCAGCGGGGCCGATACATGCTCGTTGATGCGCAAGCCGAGCCTCGCCGCCTGCGCTTTCGGCCCCGCCGGCGCGCCGAGCGGCGGAAATATCAAAGATCCGATCCGATCTTCCCCGCGGCTTACATCAAGGCCCACCGGCGGCGATTAGCCGGCATCAGCGGTGACTGCGACCGACAACTCGAATAGCTGTACGGCCGTGGCAGTGCCGAAGTCGCCGACTCCCGCGTCGCTGGCGAGATAATCCTCAAATGCCTTCTGCGTATCGCGCGTGCCCGCGGGCGGGAATACACGGGGATCGAATCGATGTATGACGAACTTCGCGCCCGTGGCGTCGATGCCAGGCTGCAGAACCTTCATCCCTAAGTTGGTAAAACTCATATCGAAAGATTCTTGACCGCCGTAAACTGTGATATGAACCGCTTCCACGGCTGTTCGGATGCTGGGCACGGTGGCGGCATGGGCGGCTCGATGCAGCATGGCACGATGCTTTTCTGCCAACTGCTCTGCCGTGAAAAACCCTACGGCAACATGGCGCGTTGCGGAAACCTCGTGATTCATAGCAGACTCCTTGGGCGGTAGTGGAGGAGAGCTCAAAAAATAAATGCATCGCATATCGACCCGCAATGACCAAAGGGCCTATCCATTGGTACGACCTGTTTGGCTGCGCTCAATGACGGCGATGCTGCTCACGGCTGCTCTGGTACGAGCCTCGTGCGGCCCGCCGGCCTGCGCCAGTCCGGTGCGCGCTGCGCAGTTGGCTGCGCGGACCGTTGCATGGGTCGATTACGACAGCGATCCGGCGCGCAAGTTGTTCGAGACTTTTTCACCGCATTATTCAGCGCAGGCCGGGCGCTTGACGCCACCGGTAAAGCTCGAGTTCGTGGGCGCCGACGTCGCCGATCCGGCGCGCCTGAACGTGCAGATGAGGCGGCTCATCGAGCAGCGTCCTGCGGCCATCATCGCCACCTCCGTCAACGTGACCAAGAGCTTGCTGGCATCCGGGACCAAGGTCCCTGTGTATTTCATCTGCCAAACCGATCCCGTACGCGACGGCTTGGTTCCATCGCTCATCGCCACGGGCTCGGTGACGGGCTATACCTACTTCGTGCCCTTGGACATCAAGACCCTGGAACTGATTCACCGGGTCTTTCCAAAGCGTCAAACCGTGGGCGTCATCGCGGACTCCGTCTGGCTCAATGGAAAAAACTTGAGCCCCGATCTCTTTGCTCGCGCCCGGTCGCTGGGACTGCACGCGCAGCTGTTCGTCGTCAACGACGAGAATGGCCTGCGCGGTCTTTCTCGAGATCCGCGCGCACGGCGCATGGAGGTGTGGTACGCGCCTTACGGCGAACTCGCCTTCGACCATGGTCCCCTGCTGGCGGCGACCCTGGCGAGCTTGAACGTGCCGACCGTCTATGCGCGCGAGAAATTCTTGAAGCTCGGCGGGATGCTGTCGGTGCAGGCCGCCGATGCCCATGCCATGGACACATGGGCCAAAACCGTGGTCGATATTTTGAACGGCGCACCCATTGGCAGTATCCCGGTGGCTCGGCCCAAGGAAATCGAGATTGCCGCCAATTCTGCGGTCGTCGCGCATGCCGATCAGGCGACGCGAGACAACGTCGCGCGCGAGGTAAATCTGTTCGAGTGAGCTGACGAAAAATGCGTACGCAGAGGGAACTTCAGTCCGGTGCAAACAGCGACAGTAAAGGGACTTTTTCGGCGATACGTGACCACCTTGGCCGGCTTGGTCTGCGCGTCGGTCTTGACGGTGGGCGCAATCCTCGCTTGTTATCACTTCTTTCAGGATCGCCGCCGCGCCGAACAGCTGCAAATGGCCGACGCGCGAGCCGCTTCCGCGTCGATCGATGCCTACCTGCGCGGCATCGAAGGTGTGCTGCGGCCGCTGTCGTTGCGCTCCGACGAGGGCCGCATCGCCAGCCGCGACGTGCAGGCCGCCGATTTTCGCAACGCCTTGAGATTTCAGCCCGCCATCTTGAACATCAGGTCTGTCGATGCCTCCTTTCGCGAGACCAATTTCGTTTCGAGAATCGATCCGGACCGCGTCGAGTCCCTGCACCCGCAACCCACAGTACAAGCCCTGCTGCAGCATTGCAGAGCCGAATTCTGTTACGGCGCCGCCTTCGTCAGGGATCAAACCGAGCCGTACGTCTCGGTGGTGGCCGGCGGTGGCCGCGGTGGGGAGGCGGTCGCGGCGGAGATCAGCGTGAAATTCATCGATGACTTGCTGAGCGGCCTCGCCATCGGCAAGTCCGGGCGGGCCTACATCGTCGATAAAGATGGGCGGTTGCTGGCTCACCCGGATCTGGGAACGTTGCTGCGCAAGCGGGATGTGTCCTACTTGCCGCAAGTCCAGAAGATTCTACTCGCGGCGCGTGCAGGCCGGCCGGGATGGTCGGCGTGGGGTGAAAGCCCGGAGGGCGGGACGGTGTTCTCCACTGCCACGCAGATCGCCGGTCCGAGCTGGCTGTTGTTCGTCGAGCAATCGGCCGAGGAGGTCTTGAGCACCGTGAAGGCCACGATCGGGGTCACGGTCCTGGTGCTGGCATTGGGAGTGGCCGCCGCGAGCTTCGTCAGCTTGATGTTCGCGCGGCGGCTCACCAACCCGATCCTGCTGCTGCGAGACGGCGCGGAGAAGCTGGGAAGCGGCGATCTGACGGCAAGGATCGAGATTCGCACTCGCGATGAAATCGAGTCGGTGGCGGCGGCCTTCAACAGCATGGCCGACAGTTTGCGGTCCCTGTACGACAGCCTGGAGGCGAAAGTCGAAGCGCGCACCCGCGATCTGGCTCAGGCCAACGAACACATTTCGGCGCAGGCGCGAGAGCTGTCGGTGCTGAACCAGAGGTTGGGCGTGCAGCTGCAGGAGATCAATCTCAAGCGCGAAGCGGCCGATCGAAACAGCGCCGCGAAGACGCGTTTTGTCGCTGCGGCGAGCCATGACTTGCGGCA
>Ga0116129_1000919_pt1 | contig 17115 bp, 12 predicted proteins | sample June2015DPH_17_2_FD_89732 | JGI IMG/M metagenome (GOLD analysis project Ga0116129, IMG submission 89732) | Peatland microbial communities from SPRUCE experiment site at the Marcell Experimental Forest, Minnesota, USA - June2015DPH_17_10 | ecosystem: Environmental > Terrestrial > Soil > Wetlands...
TCGCTTGCTGGAACGCATACATATCGGTCTTGCCCGGATGTAGCCCACCGATCGTGGCGTGCTGGTAGATTGCTCCCTTGCGGTACGTGATGCAGTCAATGATCACATTCCAGTTTCTTGGCAACCCGGCTCCGTACGTGCCCGGAAACTCGCCGTAGGGCCCTTCGTCGTGGATCATGCCTTCGCTTGTAACGACGCGGCCTTCCAGGACGATCTCAGCATTCGCTGGCACCGTCAGATCGTTTGTCTCGCACTTCACGATCTTGGCCGGCTCACCCAGAAACCCGCCCAGCTTATCCCACCCATCGATTCCGGCGCCTGGGTGCCGCATCATCGAAGCAATCTTGTCCAGGGTTGGTCCACCGATACAGACTGCGATGGGCATATCCTTGCCCATCTCGTGGTAACGTTGGCCAGCAATGGAGCCACCGTGAAACCATGCTCTCATGTCCACGTTGGTCGTATTCTTCGAGCGATACATCATCCGCTGAATGGCATCGTTGATTTCTCCTGTCATCGGATTCCGAGTCACTATGCGTGTGTCATTGATGTATGCCTGGCCGTCTCGAGGATGATGATTGAACAATGGCAGGATTGTCAGATCAACATCATCACCGCGCAGAATTACGTCCTTGCACGGAGCTGTCTCTACAAGCTCCGCCTTATAGTGAAGATTGGACCGGCGCGCAATCTCGCTCCCGACCTCTTTTAGACCGCATTCCAGCGAGAGCGCATACATGGCCCGCGAACCGTATCCATTGGCGAAGAATGGAAAAGCAGAGTCTTTCACCCGCTCCACAAGGATGGCCTGGTCAGGATTGTCCTCCATCAGTTTGGGAAGCTCGTCGACGCGCTTTTCATCTGAATAACGGCGAAGCAAGCCATTCTGCTCCAATGTCTCAATGAATTCGGCAAGACTCTTTTGGGCCATCGGTATCCTCCGGCGGATAAGCACTGACGATTGCGAGTGAACGTTTTGCCTGGAAACATGCGCCGCCTCCAAGCCTTTAGACTCTGCAAATCAGCCCTGCCACCTTGATCCCGAGATTAGTCGGAGAATCCGGGACCGAGGACACCCCTTGGGTGTGCTCTTCGTCAACCAATTCGGGTGGTCGGCTCACACCCAAGCTCTAACCGCCAGGAGTCCTCGCTCGGAACTCAGAGGACGACATACCCGAAATGGTTGCGGCGCCGACCCCCTTTTCGGGTCTGCGGTATTTTCCCACCTCGTCGACACTTGAATGCATCGTCGGGTCATGGATGAGCACCCTTTCATTCAGGACAAAGGAGCCGAACATGTTTCGACCAGTCGAAGGCCCTCCGCAGGTCACGATTCCACTGCCATCAGATGAAGAAGCGGGAAAAATCATCGGCGCCGGCTATGACCCAAAGATGACATTAAATGTAATCAAGATGATGGCCGGCACGGAAGACATGTATCCGCCGACCGCTGCGTTCATCAAGGCGATGTTCCAGGCGGAAGGAATCGATCCCTGCACCCGGGAGATGATCATGCTCAGGGCAGCTAAGGTCCTCAACTCACCCTACGAGTGGCAAGCCAATGTTGTACTGGGAAAGAATGCGGGGCTTACGGATGAGGAGATCGAGGCCGCTGCGAGCGACGTGCCGGTCACAGGGATCAAGCCCGACTACGTTCTGGCATGCAAAGCCACGGATGAGCTTTCGCGCACAGCTACACTGACGGACGATACTCTACTCGAGTTGTTGAATCGATACGACGATGTAGTTTGTCGCAAGCTTATCCTGATTATCTCGTGGTTCAACCTGCTGAGCCGCTTCCTGAATGGATGCCGCGTCCCGCTTGAGGTTACAGACAAGCTTGGTAGAAATACTTCACCACTATAGTTGCGAACCCAGGTCAATCTGGCCGGAACGTGTGGACATAAACTCAATGGCAGGGCTTCTCGAGAATAAAGAAATTAGGCAGACTCAACTTTGATTAGCGGAGCGCGGCGTATTCCGCCTTGGCTTGAATGAGAGCCGGCAAATTGGCATCCGCGTCTTTCCAGATAGTTAGGAAGTCTTGATAGGATTTCCGAGCCCCAACGCGGTCACCTGTGATGGCCTGAGCACGCCCCATCTGAAGGTGTGCGAGGGCTCCCAATGCGTCTCTTCCAACAATTGCGCGATGATCAATCAGTTTTTGGAACTCTGCAGCAGCTCGGCGACCATCGCCGATTTGTAGAAATGCAAGCCCACGAAGGTATGCTGGATAGATACTGTTGAAGCTATAGGTCATTGCTAATTCGTACTTCTCCGCAGGCCGCAGGACTTCAATAGCGCCTGTTGGATCGTGCTCGCTGAGTTTAATGGCAGCGCGTATGGAGGGAAGTGCGTAATGTTGGCCCAGCGTATCTCGCGGAGCCTCTTCATTGATTCGTTTGGAAAGCTTTTCAGCTTCGCGGGTGTTGCCGATAAGCGCCTGGAACAGGGCCAAATACATTTGGCTGTACAGGCTCGGCGATTTCTGGTCAGTGAATGTCAATATTCGTTTCCCTGCTAATGTATCACCAACCTCTGCCTCCTCCAGCGCGAGCTCTCTCACGTCAAACCCTGGACCATCCGGTAACCTATCCGCCCGTATTTTCTTAGCAAGCTTTTGCGCCTCACCGAAGCGCCCGCTATAGGTTTGCACATGCACGTCAAGAAATACTGCATGGATAGGCTCTTTATGGCTCGTGAGCCACTCTAATTGCTCCTTCATGCCAACCTGGTCGTTCTGGAGAAAGGCAATCAAATGTCGATATGAGCGCATAACAGAATTGTCAACACCGTTTGCCCGAGCTTCATCGGAAATTAACTTCGCTTCTTCAAGCCGGCCAGCGAGCGTTGTCGATGCGATTAGCACTTGGTAGCTTGGCACTCTGAGCAGTGGCATGAGACGAACGGCCTCTCGAGCTTCTGTAGCTGCTCTGTCGTACTGTCCAAGGTACAAAAGACAATTGGCAAAATTATTGTGTGCTACTCCATCGAGTGGGAACGTTTGTATCCACTTTTGGAAAATAGGATAAGAACTTTCAAAATCCTGGTTGCCAATGTTGTAATACAGAGTTTCAGTTAGAAACCTAAGCTGACCGGTTAGTCTGTCACGTAGCCCATATGCCTTGTCTTCCGCAGCTATTGCTTTAGCGGTTTGCCCTGTTTCGAGGTATGAGATACCAACAGAGGCGTAGGCCAATGCAAACGATGGATCAATATCGATCGCACGCTCGTAAAACGAGGACGTGCCGGCAAAATCATTCGACCCTTGATGTTGAAAGCCTTTTGATAGCGATTGTAAGGCTTCCGGTGATGAGGAGGTCGCCAGCTCCAATGGTTTCTTGAACTCATTTAAGGTGGCGATCGGCTCGCCCATCTTACTGCGCAATTGTTCCCCCGCGACCCCTAAAGTGTGCACAATGCCATTGCGTAGATTCGTCTCCTGCTCTGACTTGGCGAAGATCTTACCGGTTTGACAGTCCATGCCGGTTAGCAGGATCCGATACTGATTGCCGAAATCCGCAATTGAACTCGTGATTACTGCCTTGCTGTTAGTCCTCAGGCAGACCTCGCGAGCAATTTCCGGGGTTACTTTCCCATCCTGAGGATGATGCAACTGGGCCATCGTCTCTCGAACCTTGTCCTGGGCGAGAACCTGGAGAAAAGGTGTCTGCGATAATTCGACGGGAAGAGCGAGATTCAGAGCATCGTCGAGCACGGGATCGCTGGTACGATTGGTAATTTCGGCAATGACAATCGTGTCACCGGCTGAGAGCTGAAATCTGTGAAGATATCGCCAGGCGATCACCGCTGCTGTCGCGGCTAAAAATAAAAGAACTGTTGCTGCAACCCAGTTCCTGATTCGACGCAGCCGCAGACTCTGCGGGCTTGGGACCAATTCCAAAGCGGCGCGCATCTCCGCTGCTGAACGATAGCGTTTGCCCGGCTCCTTCTCAAGCGCCATTTCAATGACCGCTTGAAGCATCGGAGGGATGGCGGGATTCAATTCGCGAATCCGGGTCGTCTTCTCATGCAGCAGGCCTTGATGCACTTCTGCAGCGCTATTTCCAGGAAATGCTCGTTCGCCGGTCGCCATTTCAAAGAGCACAAGACCAAATGAAAATAAGTCGGTGCGGGCATCCAGCTTTTCCCTGCGAACCTGTTCTGGCGACATGTAGCTGGTTGTCCCCATGGCTAGGCCCGCTCTGCTCAATCCCGTGTCCTGGCCGATGGGCGCTTTGAACTGGATGAGCGGGTTGGTGGAGCGCGCTGAATCTTGCGGTTCCCAACCGCCTGCCTCCTCGGATTCAACGAGCTTTGCTAGTCCAAAATCCAAAATCTTGGCAGGTCCTTCATTAGTGAGGAATATATTGGCCGGCTTGATATCGCGATGGATGATTCCCTTCGCGTGCGCCGCCTGCAACCCATCGCAGGTCTCGAGTGCGATCCGAAGAAGTTCCCCCAGAGGCATTTTCGCCCCATGGGATTTGGCGAGTCGATCTCGCAGCGTTTTCCCGTCCAGCAATTCCATCACGATGATAGGCTGGCCGTCGTAATCTTCGATTTCAAAAATAGTGCAGATGTTGGGATGGTTGAGGGCAGAAGCTGTTTGTGCCTCCCGTTCGAAGCGCCTGAGAGAGGCCGGGTCACTCGCCATTTCCTCGGGAAGAAACTTCAGCGCGACCTGGCGACCCAGTTTCAGATCTTCCGCCCGATAGACCATTCCCATTCCGCCGCCGCCGATCACCTCGATCACGCGAAAATGAGAGACCTTTCTGCCAATGGGTCCAGCGCCGTCGTCACTCGCAGATCGGCCATCTTCAGGTGAGAGATCGTCGGGCAAGACTGCGTTCTCACGATCAACAGCGGTCACCCACTCTACGGGAATAACAAGCCGATATCCTCGTCGAGGCACCGTCTCAATATATTTCGGTTCAGCAGCCGAATCCCCAAATGCGCGCCTGAGGGTTGCGATCGCTACGTTAATACTGTGTTCAAAATCGACAATCGTATCATTCGGCCACAGCCGGCTCTTGATTTCGTCGCGACTCGCAAGTTCTCCCTCAAGTTCAACCAGCATTGAGAGCAACCGGAATGGCTTCTCCGGAAGAAACACCCTTCTTAATTCTGACTCCGGGTCGAGCGGACTCAGCTCTCCCGTCTGCAGATTGAGCTCGAAAGGTCCGAGCCGAACTCGGTTTCGTTGATCAAGTCGCATAGAACTTCAGCCGATATCCACCTGATGTCCGCGCCCTGGAATGGGAATCTGCGATGCGAATGTCCCTATTGTACGAGACGGTAACGATTCTCTTTTAGAATCAATACTTTCTGTAAAAATACAATGCGAATTGATCTTTAATTTACCTCCGCAGCATTTACTCCAGACTCCGCATCCTTGAAGCTCGACTGCATTAGAGGAGCTGATTATGCCCAATCCAGATCCAATCAGGGTGCTATGTGTGGACGATCACCCCATCGTCCGGGATGGTGTCAGGCTTGCGCTACATCAAGAGGGAGACATGCAGTTCGTGGGAGAAGCGACGAACGGCCTTGAGGCACTTGCTGCCTTCCGAAAGTTCATGCCAACAGTCACGCTCATGGACCTAAGTATGCCGCTGATGGACGGGTTGGACGCAACGGCTGCGATACGGGAGGAGTTCCCCCAGGCCAAGATTGTGATCCTCACAAGGTATGGCGGCGATATCAAGGCCACCCGGGCGTTCAAGCTTGGAGCTGTCGGATATCTGTTGAAAGGGCTCTCCCGGCGGGAACTGATTGACACTATTCGCGCGGCTCGAGTGGGGCAGCGGCGTATACCAATGGAAATTGCGTCTGGCATCGCTGAACACGTTAGCGCGGATCACCTGTCCGAGCGCGAGATCGAGGTCCTGCGAGAGGTCGCGGGCGGATGCGCCAACAAGATGGTCGCCGAGAGACTGTCCATTTCTGAAGACACAGTCAAAGGCCATATGAAAAGCGTTCTCGCGAAGCTGCGTGCCAATGATCGGACGCATGCGGTCATGATCGCCCTGAGACGTGGATTCCTGGGATGCTTTGAGACTTCTGGCGAAGTTTACTGAGGAGGCATTCGAATCAACCCACAACGCTCCTAACAAATCGGCCGACGCACCCCAAAGGGTTACCAACCAAGAACACCATCGAAGCTTGGCTCCTGGCAGCACCCTGAGAGAATACATCCGAACGAGCACGAATAGAGGCGATGCCCTATTCGTGGTCATTGCTGTCAGGAGGCGTCATGAGCTCGACCAGTTCCACAACTTCGCGTCGTTTCTTTGTGATGAGCGGCATAGCAACCGTAGCGAGTGTCTTTCTTCCGTCCATTGCTACAAGACTTCTCGCCCAGGAAGCCTCCCTGACCGGGGCGCAGTTCAGGGCCTCGGGCAAAACCGCGAAGATTCAGACTCGCAGACTCCGGGGCGGGCTTCTTGTCTTGATGGGGTCTGGCGGCAACATCATCGTTCTTCCCGGTGCTGACGGAAAGCTGACCGTAGATAGCGGTCTTGCCACCTCTGAACCGCAGGTGAAAGCGGCGTTAGACGCCATTTCTCCGGACCCATTGCGGCATTTACTGAATACCCATTGGCACTTCGACCATACAGATGGCAATGAATGGATGCATCGCGGTGGCGCCGTCATCGTAGCCCACGAGAACACGCGCAAACGCATGAGCCAAAGACAATCGATTCCTGCGTTCTCGATTGATTTCGACCCCTCGCCGGCAGCCGCTTTGCCCACGGTCCTCTTTAGCCAGACCTATGAATTGCGGTCGAACGGCCAAAGAATCCTTATGAAGCGTTACACGCCGGCACATACCGATTCGGACGTCTCTGTCTTCTTCGAGAATGCAAATGTGCTTCATACAGGAGACACTTGGTTCAACGGATACTTTCCGTTCATTGACTACGATAGCGGCGGCAGCATCGATGGGATGATTGCTGCATCGTCCGAGAATTTGCAACGGACGGACGCAGATACAATCGTTGTGCCAGGGCACGGAGATGTTGGCAGCCGAACTCAACTCGTCTCCTTCCACAACATGCTGCTGGACGTTCACGCCCGCGTATCTGAGTTAAAAGAGAGAGGCCTTCCACTGGCCGCTGCAATCGCGGCAAGGCCGACGGCGAGCTATGATTCGGCACTGTCCGGTGGATTTGTTTCGCCCGAATTATTTACGAGGCTCGTTTACCGAGGTGTGTAGCGCCCAAATGTGATTCAACTACTTCAGGGCAGCGAGACACGAAGATAGCGTTGGTAAGCACTATGTTTCGGCAAGCACCTACTCGAATGGGTTGCCTCCAAAACCCTCGACGGTAGGTAGTCATCCAATTCGATCTGCTCAACAATCAAGCTTAATGATGCTGCTTCAGTATTGCAGGAGTCATTTCGAAGCCTGATGACATCGACCGTGCTTTCGTGGCACGGCACAACGCCAACAAGACCGACGAACAGAATTGAGGAGACATATGAGCACTATCACCGTGAAAGATGGGACATCGATTTACTACAAGGACTGGGGCTCAGGCCAACCCGTAGTGTTCTCGCACGGCTGGCCTTTGAACGCTGACGCATGGGATGCTCAGATGCTCTTCCTCGGCCAGCAGGGATTCCGCGTAATCGCTCACGATCGCCGCAGCCACGGCCGTTCCGGCCAGACATGGGATGGGAACGAGATGAACACCTATGCCGATGACCTTGCCGCTTTGTTCGAAGCCCTGGATCTGAAGAAGGCTGTCATGGTGGGTCACTCTACTGGCGGAGGAGAGGTCGTTCGCTACCTCAGCCGGCATGGCTCGAGCCGAGTTGCCAAGGCAGTTCTAATTAGCGCCGTGCCGCCCATCATGGTGAAGTCCGCAGCCAACCCCGGCGGCACTCCGATTGACGCTCTGGACAGCATCCGTGCCGGCGTCACCAATGATCGCTCTCAGTTCTACAAAGACCTCACACTGCCGTTCTTCGGCTATAACCGCTCTGGAGCCAAGATATCTGACGGCGTCCGAGAGAACTTTTGGTACCAGGGTATGCAGAGCGGCATCAAGGGCTCCTACGACTGCATCAAGGCTTTCTCCGAGACCGATTTCACGGAGGAACTCAAAAAGATCGACATCCCCTTGCTCGTCATGCACGGAGACGACGATCAGATTGTTCCCTTCCCCGATGCCGGCGCGCTGACTGCCAAACTCGTCAAGGGCGCAACGCTTAAGGTTTACCCAGGCTTCCCGCATGGAATGCCCATCATTCATGCGGATGTCATCAACAAGGATTTGCTCGAATTCATTCGCGCTTAGTCACTGCCGGGCGGGCCACGTAATGTGACCCGCCCCCCCGCCCGAACCAGCCGCACTGGAATCGACTGAGATCTACTTAAACCAGCGGCTGAGCCAGTTCGTCTCTGCTAGATCGACCACTTCGTCCCCGCGCCCACTTAGAACTGCGTGCAGCAGATATAATCCAAAACCTTTGGCTTGCTCGATGGTAATCGTCGGTGGCATTGATAGCTCTTGCCGCTGAACCCGCACATCAATAAGCGCAGGCCTGTCATGCGCGAGGAACTTTGCCAGTGATTCGCGCAGTCCTGAAGCCCGAACGACTCGAAGGCCAAGAAAGCCGCAGGACGTAGCAAGCTGGCTAAAGTCCGGATCGTCAAGATCGGTTCCAAAATTCACATACCCTGTCGACTTCATCTCGAGTTCCACGAACGCGAGCGCGCCATTATTGAACACAACCACTTTTATCGGCAGTCGATTTTGCTTGGCCGTCAATAACTCGCCCATCAGCATGGAGAGTCCTCCGTCTCCAGACATCGAGATGACCTGCCGCCCTTCGTCCACCGCCTGGGCTCCACACGCCTGCGGCAAAGCGCAAGCCATAGACCCGTGATTGAATGAGCCAATCAACCGACGTCTCCCATTCATGGTCAGATATCGCGACGCCCACACCGTGGGAGTTCCAACGTCGCACGTGAAGACGGCATCGTCCGAAGCCATCTCGTTAAGCGTGCGCGCCACAAATTCGGGCCGCAAGGGACCGTCGCCAGTGTCTTCCGTTGCAAGATCATCCAAGCCCTTTCGGGCGGACAGATAATGTGTCTGAGCCTTCTTCAAATAATCATCCGCTGACTTGGGATGGAGAAGGTCATCTGCATTACTTTGAAAACCTACGATCCAGTATCGAAGTGCTAAGTATTTCAGACATCACCCTAAAGAGTTCTTTTGTTCCTACACAGGCGTGTCTCTGCGAACACTATATCTCTCGATAATCTAATCACACGGCTGTTCAGGCTATTTGAGATCCCCCACGCATACTGAGCAGATCTATCGACCTTGACGAATCGAATTCGAAAAACAAGCTAGCTGGAGAGAAACTTCATCATGGCAAACTTTGGGACCCTTAAACGGTTCACAGCGCTTGGCGAAGCGCAATCTACCTTCAGCGAAGAGATGCTCGTATCGGCGGCGCAGGCCGGCCATGAGTGGGCATTTGTTGAGCTTTGCTCTCGCTGCTCAAAGCGCATCCTAATCATGCTTTATAAGATCACAAAGAATGCAGAGGACGCCGAAGACATATTGCAAGAATCGATCCTGAAGGCTTATATCCATTTTGGAGAATTCAATCGCGCTTCTACTTTTTCAACATAGCTTACGCGAATCAGTATCAACTCGGCATTGATGATGCTTCGCAGGTGACGTGTTCGCCCGGAGGTATCAATCGATCTTCAGGCCGATACAGGTAGCCCACCATTGAAGGCTGCAATCACGGATCTACGTGCAAACGCCGAGGACCATTACATCCAGCGTGAAACCGAAGTGCGCCTCAAGGACGCAATCTCTCATCTTCCGATGGCCTATCGGAACGTAATCGAAATCCGCCAACAATCTGAGGGTTCAATCAAAGAAGTTGCCGCACAAGTGGGCATTACAGTTGCGGCAACAAAGTCACGCCTGATGCGAGCAACGAAAGCACTACGTAATTCGCTCTCTGAGCAGGAATTCAGATCTTCGGGTGCCGGACGGCTTCCGAAAGAGATCTACTGAGGCACACAAAGTATTTGAGAAACCCTTTGCCATCATCCCTCCGCGTCATGAGCTTAAGAATTGGCATTCCATGAACCTCGGAGCAGCACGAGTTGCAAGCGCAGTTATTTTTTTCCAACCGGTATTTTCGATTCAGGATGTTTGTCGAGTAAGTGTTTAGCTAGCGGACAGATTACATCAACCTGCAAAGAGTTATCTTTGGCGTATTGAAATGCTGTTCTGATAAGCTCGAGTCCGAGCCCTTTGCCCCGTTGCGACTCGGCAACTTCTGTATGCCAGATCGTCATCCAGCCCTGACCGTCGGTGTCGAATTCCAGGTAGCTGACCTGTCCATCCTGCTCAATCTCGAACCGGCTTCTGGTAACCCTGGTTGCGCTATTCACGCGGGCCTCAATGGTGAGATTTTAGCGGGAGACTGCGTCGTTGTGCAACGGATTGCGGCGGACGAGCGATCGCGTGCTTTGTTTCATTTATCATGAGCCGCTATTGAATCAAAACCTTTGAGTCTTGCTCCTCGTGATCGCCAATCCCCTGTGTCTCCGTACCCTCGCGACCAGAGCCTCTTTGAGATTGATTTGAAGAATCCTCTTCGGCTTCTGCGTGATTGCCCGGAAGTAATGGTCGAATGGCCGCTAGCCATCGGGAAGAGCGACCTTTCCACGGCGCGTCGACCTGCCTCGGGGCATAAGCCTTCCGCGATTCGAGAACGAGCTCGATTTGAGTGCCCACTCCAACCGAGCTCGAGAATTCGAAGTTGGCCCCCAGATCGCGAGCACGCTCACGCATGCCCGGGATTCCCCAGTGTCCTTGTTTGAAGCCTGAACGCCTCACTTCGACACCCAAACCACGACCATTGTCGCGGCAGCAAAGCTGCAGTTGCTTCTCGTCGTACGTTAGTTCCAAAACAATTTCGGTAGCCTGGGCATGCTGCATTGAATTTGTAAGAGCTTCTCGACCGATAGAGTAAAGCTCGTCCTGAACCGAGGGCCGCAGCGCCCTCGAATGCCCTTTCACAATTATATTGATTGGGGCGGTACCTTCAACCTGTAGCGCCTCCGCAGCCCTCCGCAAATTCTTTTCAAGATCACCAGGCAAAGCAGCCTCTGCCCGCAGCTCTCTCACTCTCTCGCGACCCTCACCGATTACCCGGTCGGCGCGAGCGAGGGCATCGCGTAGCATCGCCCGCGCCGGCTCTTCAGCCGTCAGCCGCTCTGTTGCGTAGTGAAAGCGGAGCACCAGGCCCTGCACTCCTTGCAGCAGCGTATCGTGCAGGTCCCTTGCAATGCGGATGCGCTCTTGAGCCCGTTCCTCAAGTCGCGCCCGCATCTTCGCCGTGATGTGCTGCACGCGCATTCGATAGATCACCCAGGCGAGACCACACATGGGCAACAAGATGAGCAGGTAGAACCAGGTTGTCCGATAAAACGGAGCGTCGACAGAGAGTTGCATCGCAGCTGGCAGTTCAGTCCATGGGCCGGTACCGGTCGCCGCCCTTACCCGAAAGCGATAGCTGCCTGGCGGGAGATTCGTGTAAAAAGCCTGCCTGCGATTGCCAGCGTCCTGCCACTCCTTGTCTTGTCCTTCAAGCATGTACTGATAGGCGACTCGATCGGGCGAATTGAGATCGATGCCGATGTAATCAAACTCCAGGGTCTTCAGCGGGGTCGATCCCAGTGAGATTCGTTCGCCCTCAGTTGCATGGCGGACGACGCCGTTCACAGAAACGGACTGCAATTCTACGCTGGGTTTCGAAAACTCCCGCGTCGCCAACGCTGGATCGATTGAGACCAGCCGGCCGGACGTTGCAAACCAGAGAAGACCGCTGTTGTCGACAATCGCCGACGGAGTCGGTTTGCTCTGTGTCGGCGCGCCGATCAGACCGTCCTGTTCGTTCAGCAGCTGGTAGTCCATCGCATACTGCGGCTCCTGAATAGCCCTTTTCCATTCGGCCTCGGGCAGACGGACAACACCGGAACCCGCATTCAACCAAATATCGCCGAACCGGTCTTTGACAATGCCTGAGATGCCGCGGAGCAAGCCGGGAGTGCGAAGCTGGAGTGAGTGGAAGCGCTCGCCGTCGAAATATGCCAGACCGTCCGAGCCGCCTGCAAAGACCCGGTTGCTGGTCTCGTAAAAGGTGAATACGCTGTTCACCTCCAGGCCCTGTTCTCGTCCGAATGTGCGATACCCTTTGGGATCGTCGAGCACAATCTCGTTTCGGGCGTATCCCAGCCATATCCGTCCCCCCGTTTCTTTCATCAGCGAAAGCGGAGATTCGCGCGGCATGCCCGGCGCTGTTACGTGTTCCCACTTGCCCGTGTAACGCCACAGCCCATGTCCCTCAAAGCAGGCGAGCAAGGCGCCTTGCCGGTCTGTTCCAATGCACCAGGTTTCGCCGGCCATCCCTTCAACTGGGGCGGGTATCCGGAGTGCGGCACCGCCCGAATCCGAATAGCGGTAGAAGCTGCGAGTTATCTGGTCCAGCATCCACACAGATCCGTCACTATCCTTAAACAATGAGCTACTGCCATGGCCTTCGCTCACGAACGACAATTTCCCATCGCGGAGCCGCATCAATGGTTTATCCATATCGTGCAGCCAGATGCCGCCATCGCTGCCGGCTGCCAACGCCGGATAGTATTCAAAAGGAACTCCGTGAAACGGTACCACCGGCGAAGGACGAAATCGATCCAGTCCCCGTGCAGTGCCAACCCAGATGATGCCTTGACGATCTTGCAGGATAGCCCGCGTTTGCCCGTCAGTCAATCCGTTCGCCTGTGAGTATTGTTCTGCTCGACTCGACGCAGCCTCGGGCTGCTTGATGCGCGTAATCCCGCCGAAATCGTTTGCAAGCCAGATGCTTCCAGCCTTGTCCACCATCATGGTCGGAACGCCCGGGATGCGGAAGGAATTCGCGTGCCCGTCCTCGAAGAGCGGCCGAACCTTGTTCCAAGCATCGGTGATCCAGATATCTCCGTTCGGCAACTGTGCAAACTGATTCGCCACCTTTGCCGAAACCGGCACTAGAACAAACTTGTCTTCACCTCTCTTCAACTCGTAGACATGTCCTTTGTCGGCGGTCCACAAATTTCCTGAGCGATCGAAAAAGAGAGAATAAAGCCCTTCGGACGCTAGACCATGCTTTACCGAATAGTTCTCCCATCCAGTCCCGGTAAAACGCATCAGCCGTCCGTCTGCGGTAGCCCAAACCGAGCCATCGTCGCGACAAATCAACTGTTCCGTCGATTCGCTTACCAGCCCGTTATGTTCGTCGTAGTCCACTTTCTTGCCATTACGGAGATAGCTGATTCCGCCCATTCGATAGCCGACCCACAGCCCGCCTAGGTGGTCCGCGGCCAGCGCCGCTACATCGGAGACTGGGAGAGGAGGGTCGGCGGGAGTGAAGGGGTAAGACTGAAAGTGCAGCCCATCGAAGCGAAAAAGCCCGGAGCTTGATCCAATCCACAAGTATCCATCTTCAGTTTGCGCCAGCGCCACAATATCGCTAGGTGCCCCGTCGCGCCGCGCCCAACTCATGTGGCCCATGTCTTCCAGCGGCTGTGCCTGCCCTCGGGCCGGTAATCCCATATTAGAGGCGTGCCACCTCTCCGCTGACAGGTTCGTCACTATGCAAAGCAATACGACCACAACCATCGCCAGGCCAATACAAAAGGTCGGGATGCCGCCACGTGTTCCTACGGGTTGGAACGTCATCAGACTGCCTGCAGGTTTCAATTGGAATTCGCATGAAAAGCACAGCCGCTTCGACAATGTCTTCCAATCCGCGCGCAGCAAGCGCCGGGCGCACATTCCTTGACTGTCGGTTTTCTTACATTCCATTGTTGTCTCCGTGCCTCTGGATCAATCCACCGGAGTTCTAAGGCAGCATTGACGCCGTTCATCAAGCATATCTGGGATCCCGTTTAGGGGCATGACAGAATAGACCGATGTCGCAGAAAAGCTCACCAAGCTGCCGCCTCCGACCACAGGCCCTCAGCGCTTCAAGCAACCTGCACCCTGGTGGCTTGCGCGAGATATCTGTGAATATCAGCGATCACGGCCGATCCCTCACCTACACTTGATGCAACTCGCTTGACCGACCCTGACCGCACGTCTCCCACCGCAAAGATGCCCGGGCGCGATGTCCTGTATATTCCGGCCATTTCTCCTGCCTCTGAAAACCCTGTAACCACAAATCCCTTTGCATCGCGCCGAACACAATTGCCAAGCCACTCCGTGCATGGGTCTGCACCGATCATTACAAAGACGTTTCCAATCGGTTTCGTCGTCGACTCCCCAGTCAGCCGGTTTACCCAAGTCACCTGTTCGAGGTGCTGCCTGCCATCAAGCGCAACAATCTTCGTATTCGTATGAAGTGTAATGTGTTTGCTCAAAGTGATGCGGCTAGCAAGATATTCGGACATGGTTGCTGCAAGTTCTGGACCCCGTATGAGAATGTGAACGTGGTTTGCATAAGCCGACAAGAACACTGCTGCCTGGCCAGCAGAATTTCCTCCTCCAACGACCACAACCTCTTCTGTCGTGCACAGACGCGCTTCAATCGCAGTTGCCGAATAGTGAATCCCGTCCATTTCGAACTTGCTGTAATTGGAAACTTCCAGCTTCCGGTAGCGGGCGCCTGAAGCAATCACCACGGATCGGGCCATGAGCGTAGAGCCGCCCTCGAGAGTTAACCGGAACTGATCGCTCGTACAATCCACACCAGAAACCTGTCTCGATATCGCGAGTTTTGCGCCAAATTTCTGGGCCTGCGTTTGTGCTCTGGAGGCAAGATCCAATCCCGAAATGCCGGAAGGGAACCCCAGATAGTTTTCAATACGTGAGCTTGTTCCAGCTTGTCCCCCGGGCGCATTCCCCTCGATCACAATCGTACTCAGCCCCTCCGATGCCGCATACACACCCGCGGCTAGACCGGCGGGCCCCGCCCCCACCACCGCTACGTCGAAAACAGTCGCGGGATTCAACTCTTCCGAGATTCCCAGGGCGTCGGCCAATTCACTCACGGAGGGGTTACGAAAAACCTCTTCTCCTGAGAGAACTACAGGCATCTCCGATGGAGAGATGCTGAATGATTGCAGAAGCTCATTTCCTTGCGGATCATTGTCCACATCAACCAGACGATACGGATAGCCATTTCTGGATAGAAACTGCTCCAGCCGCAAGGTATCTGCATTCCGTTCAGAACCTAAGACTGTAACTCCAGCTTGGATACGCTGAATCAGGCCCGCCCTTCGCAGAATCACCGCCCGCATAATAATTGCGCCAATGTCCGGCTCCGACGCCACATATTCGCGAAAGCGGGCCCTGCCAATGCGAAGCACCACCGCGGCAGTTGCCGCTCTGGCTGTGACCAGCGCTTCGCGCAAGTTGAAGAGATCTAGTTCGCCCGTAAACTCTCTTTCATCGTGAACTGTAACAATGATCTCGGTCTCGTCATCCCCAGGCGCCGCAATCAGAACACTCCCTTTCAGAACAATGAGGAAGTCTACGCCACGTACTCCTCGCGAGTAGATCGTGGTACCGGCGGCATGGTTCTCCACGGTCCCGTACGGCATGCTCCGCCCCACCATCTCCTGGGTCAATTTCGGGAAGATCAGGTCGCGCCTGGTGTAGTCGTCCCCATCCACAGTTGGCGCTATCGATCCCAGCATCTCTTGCCTCCTGGTGATGCTATTGGTTGCATTTGCAAAGCTAATCGAGGCAAACCATGGGCTAAGCTCGTTCGACATTGCGTGATCAAATACCTCGGTGCCACGTCCACAGAGGGTCGCATGCGAGAGGTATAAGCCGAACGCTTTGGTTTATCCAGCTGTAATGGCCGGATGCCATGAAGCTCTCCGCAAACTTCGCGAAGAAGTGTCCCTGCCACTCTGATTCTTCCCACATCGTCTAATGCCAAATCCAGTTTCGAAATCTTTCAACATTATCTCTTCGCAATGCATGCCATGCACCCCCCAAAAGAGTAGGCTTGTCCCCACACGAGCGACTCTCTACCAACATGCACATCAGTCCCCCTCACCTTTGGTCCAACTGATATGCGCGGGAACCGGGAACTGCAACGGGGAACTTCTACACGCCCATAAGCGGCGCAAGATTGAATTTCTGGCTCAGCTCCTTGCTCAGGACATTCCTGCTTCGGAGCTTCTCTCGCTGATCTGCAACTCTGAAACCGGGCGTGGCTTTGATTTCGACTTCCGCTTATTTTCTGCGGAGTTCCAATTGCAGGCTTGCCGCGACAAGACGTTTGCCAAGACCTATGGCAAGCTGCACCGCACTCGCCGGGACACCATGGCTGGTTTGGTTACGAGACTGTTTGCCAAACTCGATCGAATTCCGCCATCTGATCCGAAAGATCTTGCCGACATCAATATGGAGTTGACCACCGGTCTCTTTTTACAGGGAACAAGCATGCAAAGGCCTATACGAAGGGGATTTCTTTCTGAGGCAATCCTTCTCGTTCTTGGTCTTGATCGTTTGCAAACGTAGAGTTCTTCCGTGATCGCTGAACCGCGTCTGCGGAGACCATGGCCGTACACGGCGTCCCGTCCAGGGAGCCGCCCGCTCCATTCGCTACCCTCCCGTGTTGGCCGTTCCCTTTCGGTGACAGTGCTCTTATTGCACCGATCCTTTTTGGTCCTCGGCGGAGATATTCTTCGGATTTCTCCGCCTCGACCGGAACTAGGACGCTTAGCTCAGGTGACTCAAATGCCACGCCAGAAAGCGGCCCTTACATTTGAGCCCTGCTCACAACGGACCGCTCGGCGATTGCCGGTATGGGCGTTCTTTACACGCGGACACTTGCGGAGCACTCAAGCTGTTCGTTGCGGTTGCTAGAATCCTTTCCGATGCATTCTGATTCTCAGCGATTCGTTAGTGTTGCGAGTTAGGCTACGGCTTTCACGGCGATAACACGGGTTCGAATCCCGTCGGGGACGCCAACAAAACAAAAGACTTAGACGAAATCCCCAACTCCGCCGCCGGTCCGAAAAGGTCCATTAAGAACTTCGATCTTCCGCTGGACCCTTATCAGACTTGAAAACCA
>Ga0116129_1000920_pt1 | contig 17106 bp, 12 predicted proteins | sample June2015DPH_17_2_FD_89732 | JGI IMG/M metagenome (GOLD analysis project Ga0116129, IMG submission 89732) | Peatland microbial communities from SPRUCE experiment site at the Marcell Experimental Forest, Minnesota, USA - June2015DPH_17_10 | ecosystem: Environmental > Terrestrial > Soil > Wetlands...
GTGGGCACTGCGTCATCCGGCGCTCGTTATTTTGATGTTGATGCTGACGCTTGCGCTAAATGTCGTGCTCATCAAACGCGTCCCGGCGGGCTTCTTCCCGCTGCAAGACACGGGGACGCTGGCAGGCGGCGTGCAGGGCGCGCAGGATGCGTCCTTCCATACGATGCGCTCGTCCGTGCTCGATGTATTGGGAGTCATCAAGGCCGATCCGGCGGTTGCTAGCGCCGTCGGCTTCACCGGTGGCCAGGGAGGCCCGGGCGGAGGCGCCAGCAATACGGGCTTCGTGTTCGTGAGCTTAAAGCCCCTCCGGGAACGCAAGATCAGCGCCGCGGCGGTGGTCGATCGGCTGCGGCCGAAGCTCGCAGCACTCACCGGCGCATCGACTTTCCTGCAGGCCGTACAGGATTTGTCCGTTGGCGGACGTCAGAGCAACGCCGCCTACCAGTATCAGCTCTCCGCGGATACGGTCGAGGACTTAAGCCAGTGGGGACCGGCGCTCTATAAGCAGATGCGAGCGATGCCGCAAATCAAGGATGTGGCGACCGATCAACAGAACAACGGGCTGCAGATGTTGCTCAATTACGATCGATCGACCGCCGCGCGACTCGGCATCACGCCGCAATTGATCGATAACTCGCTCTATGACGCGCTGGGTGAATCGCAGGTATCGACCATCTACACCTCGCTCAATCAATATTACGTCGTCATGGAGGCCGCTCAGCAGTTTTTGGTGAGCCCGAAAACACTCGCATCGACCTACGTCGTCGCCCCGGGCGGCGGCGCGGTACCCTTGAGCGCAATCGCCCGCCCGGTGGCCTCCACCTCCCCGTTGGCGGTCAATCACTCCTCGTTTTTTCCGTCAGTGACGATTTCGTTCAATTTGAGCCCGGGACTCTCACTTGGGCAGGTGACACCGCTCATTGCGCAGATGCAACAGCGCATCGGTATGCCGCCCTCGGTGCGGGGGACGTTCGCGGGTACCGCGGAAGCTTTTCAGTCCGTGCTCGCGAGCGAGCTGCTGCTGGTGCTCTCGGCCCTCCTCACAATCTACATCGTGCTCGGCATTCTCTACGAGAGCTTGATCCATCCCATCACCATTTTGAGCACGCTGCCCTCCGCCAGCGTCGGGGCGGTGCTCGCGCTCCTGATCTTTAAAAGCGAGCTCGATGTGATCTCGCTGATCGGCATCTTTTTGCTGATCGGCATCGTGAAGAAGAACGGCATCCTGATGATCGATTTCGCTCTTCAGGTGGAACGAGAAGAGCTCAAGCCCCCCGAAGAGGCGATATTCGAAGCCTGTCTGTTGCGCTTTCGTCCCATCCTGATGACCACCATGGCCGCATTCTTCGGCGCCCTTCCGCTTGCCTTCGGCACGGGCACGGGCTCGGAACTTCGGCGCCCCTTAGGCATCGCCATCGCCGGGGGACTGATCTTTAGCCAGGTGCTAACCCTGTACACAACGCCCGTCATCTACTTGTATTTCGATCGACTGAGCCTGCGCTTTCGCCGCTGGCGCCAATCCACCCCGGCGCTGCCCGCCGTCTAGGGGAGTTTCATCCGTGCAAGCAATCAACCGCCAAACGCGCCTCAAGGCTTCCGCCGCACACCTGAACAAGGGACTTTCTGCCCTCTGCCTGCTGATGCTGGCCCAGGGCTGCGTGGTGGGGCCGAAGTATGTGCCGCCCACTGTTCAAGCACCGACGCATTTCAAGGAGGAAGTGGGATCGGATGGTTCGATGTGGACGCTAGCCTTGCCGCAGGATGCGGCTCTGCGCGGCAATTGGTGGGAGATCTTTGGGGAGCCCGAGCTCAATAGCCTCGAGGAGACCCTCAATACCTCCAATCAAAGCATTGCCCAATCCTTTCAGAATTTCATGGCGGCGCGGGCACAGGTCCGCCAGGCACGCGCCGGTTACTTTCCCACGGTCACGGTAACCCCGTCCGCGACGCGCTCGCGCACGTCCCCAAACGAGTTGGGTCTGCCCTCGAGTCCGGCGCCATCGTCAGGGCAGGGGACGGGCACCAGCACCACCGCGACCAGTTCATTGTCGAGTTTCGGCACGGGGAACCTCACCAGCAACGACTTCAGCCTGCCGTTCGATGTGTCGTGGGAGCCGGACCTCTGGGGGATCGTTCGCAATTCGGTGCGCGAGTACGCCAATGCAGCCCAAGTGAGCGCCGCAGACCTTGCCAATGAACGCCTCACGGAACAAGCGAATCTCGCGGTCTATTATTTTGAGCTTCGTGGTCAGGATGCCCTCGAGGAACTGTATCGGCAGACCCTCGAAGCGGATCGCAAGAGCCTCGAGCTCAACGTGACGCTGCGCAACACCGGAGTGCAGAGCGATCAGTCAGTCGCGCAAGCGGACTTGACCCTCAAGAACGATCTCGCAGCCGCAACCAACCTGAAGATCGCGCGCGCACAATACGAGCACGCGATCGCGATGTTAATCGGGCAGCCCGCATCGACTTTCGCGTTACGAGTGGCGTCACTCTCAACGCAGCCGCCGCCCATCCCCGTGGCACTTCCCTCCGAGCTCCTGGAAAGACGCCCGGACATTGCAGCGGCGGAACGCACGATGTCGCAGGCGAATGCTCTCATTGGAGTCAAGACAGCGGCATATTATCCGACCCTGACCTTGAGCGCCGAAGGAGGGTTTCAGAGCTCCACCGCGGCGCAATGGCTGACATGGCCGAGCCGTTTTTTCACGATCGGACCCACGCTCGCCGAAACATTATTCGACGGCGGATTGCGGCGCGCGACCGTGGTGCAGTATACGGCGCAATACGATGCCGACGTCGCGGCCTATCGCCAGACGGTACTCACCGCCTTCCAGCAAACCGAAGACTATCTGGCGGCACTGCGCCTGCTCGAGGCCCAGGTCGAGCAGCAGGAAGCGGCGGTTGCCGCGGCTCAACACTATTTGGATCTTGCCGAAACCCGCTATCGCACCGGTGTCGATACGTATCTTAATGTGCTCGCGGCGCGCACCAGTTTGCTGAGCGATCGGCAGACGACGGTCAGCTTGCGCGTGCAGCAGATGACCAACAGTGTCCAGCTGATCGAGGCGCTCGGAGGCGGGTGGAGCAGAGCGGAACTGCCGCCGGAGAAAGATGTGGCATCCAGTCAATGAATCATGGACGTGACCGGAATACGCGCACACTGCTATCCTTGACAATGTAATTACACACTCACAGGTGTAGGATCGTCCATTGGCTCTCACCCGTACCAAACATCGGCCCTGCGACCGGGAGGCGACCGAGGACGCCCTGATCGGCGCGGCGGCGGTCGCGTTTGCGCAGAAGGGCTACGAAAATGCCACCACTCGCAGTATCGCGCAGACGGCGAATTGCTCGGAAGGCCTAATTCAGCGATATTTTGGTGGCAAAGAGGGGCTGTTATTGGCCGTTCTTAAGAAAAAAAATAAGGACACCGATCAAACTCGCTTTTTAGAGCGCCCCTTATGTGCGACTCTGGCCGATGAAGCGCGTGAGACCTTCTTCGAGGCCACCAAAGCCGACGCGCAACACTCCTCGCAGCAATTTCGAATCGTGCTGTCGCGCGTGATGCTCGACTCATCGTTTCGCGCGGATTTCAATCGCATCGTCGCCCGCACCCAAGTCAGAGCTGGCATCGAGGCGCGTCTCGCGCGTTATGACAGCGCCGGCATGATCAGGCCGAATCTGGATATCCGATCCGCGGCGGAGCTCCTCCTGAGCTTGATCTTTCAGCTCGGCTTCATGCACCGCGAAATTTACCAGACAGGCGCTGCCGAACTAGAACGCATCATCGATGGCTTTTCGATCCTGTATGGCGATGCGGTCTCGACACCGTTTGTGGCGAAGAGTAAAGCAAAGAGGTGAGCACCCTAGTTACAATCAGCGATACCATGCAACAGAAGCGTGCCTTAATTGTTGGCGACCGGACGGCCTTCGCGTCTGCCTGTGCCGGCGCGCTAGTGGCTGATGGCGCAAACGTAGCATGTGAAGGAACTCTTGCCGGCTCGCTCAGCCGCGAGGTAAGGGTCGTGGAACCACGTCTTTCTGAGGATCCACTCGCGGTCTTGGCGGCGGCGACCTCGGCAATGGGCGGTGTGGACATTGTCGTGGCGGCTTTTAAGTTCGAGGACACCCCAAGGGCGGTTTTCGATCTGGACGAGTCCAAGGTACTTGGCGCGTGGGATCAAGTGGCGGCGCTGTTCGCGCTTTACCAGGCGGCCGCAAAAGAAATGCGGGAGCGAAATTTTGGGCGCTTCATCTGGACAGGCCCGATCGAAGCCCGGCAATTGAGCCGTCATGGCCTCGACATCGAGACCATCGCCGGTATGGGCGTGCTTGGGCTCAATAAGGTTATCATGGGCGAGATGGGGCCCTATGGCATCACCGCTAATAGCGTTCTGTGGGATGCCGACGCGGCCACGGAAGCCGACCTCGCACGTGCGGTTGGAGCCGCGGTGGCATGGCTGGCGTCAGAGCTTGCAGGATACACATCCGGCTGCGTGCTCACGGTTGACGGCGGGCGCGGAGAAAGGTTGTTTTGATGTCCGGGTCCCTGCACGGCAAGGCGGCGTTGATTTCGGGGGGTAGCAAGGGCATCGGTTTGGCGATTGCGAAGCGGCTGGCGTCCGACGGCGCCCGCGTAGTGATTTCAGCAAGAACCGAAGCGGTTCTTGAGCAATCGCTCAAACTTTTAGAATCGATCGCACCGGGTCGTGTTTTTGCCGTCACTGCAGATATGACGGACCGGCAAGGCATCGAACGGGCCGTTGCCGCAGCGCGCCGGGCAGCTGGCGAGATCGATATCGTCGTCAGCAACGTCATTGGGCACCAGATTGAGCCGGACAGGAAGGGGCCACCGCCCGGTCACTTCCAGACCATCGCGCCGAAGGAAATCCACGCCGAGTTCAAACAGCTTGTGCTATCAGCTTGGCGTCTGGCTTTCGCCGTTGTGCCGGCGATGCAAAAGCGCGGCTGGGGCCGGATAATAAACATCGCTTCAGGAGTTGCGCGTGAACCGGCGTGGGAGCTCCCTCATCTGCTGCCGAATATGGCACGGCCCGCCGCCGCTGCGCTGCACCGGCTGATGTCGCGAGAACTCTCCGCGACCGGCGTAACCGTCAACAGCATCCTCACCGGTTCGATCGCAACTGAAAGAAACCAACAGTATTTCCGCTGGTTATCCAAAGAGCGCGGAACGACGTTCGAAGCGCTTATGAGCGAATACTACGCCGACGTTCCTATGCGTCGGCCTGGCAAGCCGGAGGAGATGGCCTCCGCCGTCGCGTTTCTTTGCAGTGACGCGGCGGGATTGATCAGCGGTCAGGGTATTCCGGTCACGGGCGGACTGATGCGCCATATTTATTGACGAGATGCCCAGGCTTCCGCGCGCCTCACGCTAGTCGTTCAGGCACCCGCGCGAAGGCGGCCGATCAGCGCATCAAAGCCGTCGGTCACGGTGAGCGTCATTCCTGGTCCCAGTCGCTTGCCTCGTGGCCGCAAATGCATTGTCAGGGCCACGACGAACACGGTTTCCCAGAGGCCCTGACTCATTGCATTGGCCGGCTTCTGTTCTTGGCGAGATTTGAGAAGCGCATCCGCTTGCATCCGTGCATAAACGCCGTCGTAGAGGGTCGTGCTTCGTTCAATGGTGTCCTGATCCGACGTGGATAAAAGCAGGATGCCTTCCGCTGCCGCCAGGACCCCGAGCGCGATCCTGCCGTACAAATCTGACGGCTCTAAACCGCGCTGGACATAGCCGACGGCAGCGGTGACGATCAGGTCCATGGACTCGAGCGCCGCATCGTGCAGGCGATATTTCCTGATAATTTTATGGAAGGTCGTGCCCTCGCCATCGGAAGGATCGGAAAGCTCCACGTTGGCCATTCCGAACGGCGTGCTCTCGGCAGAGCGCTCCGACATGCGACTCGCGGCCAGAAACTCGAAGCTTGCATCCTTGTCGACGAACCGCTTAATGAGCCACGCCGCCACAACGCGATCGAAATGCACATGCTCTCGCGTAACCCACTTCATTTTGCTTCACCTTCGCCGTTTGCTGCCGCGAATGCCGCTTGCAGCCCCACTATGGTCAATGGAAAGATCGAGATCGCCCGCAAACCGGCGCATTATGATCGGCGCCTATTTCATGCACCCGGAAAGCCGATGCCGGGGCTTGGTGTCAAATCCGATTACTATCGTGGATGGTCCCACGGAAGTCCATCAGATATCCTCACATCCCCACACGCCTGGCGGAGGCGCGTGCGAAGTTCGCCGGCTACCTCGAACTCTAAAGGAACCTCGTTGATAACCGAAATCGCCAAGCTCTTCGATCTTTCGGGCCAAGTTGCCTTGGTGACCGGCGGCAGCCGCGGTCTGGGCCGCGCAATCGTGCACGCCTACGCCCGCGCCGGCGCCGATGTCGTGATTGCCAGTCGTAAACTCGAGAATTGCCGCACAACTGCCCGTGAGGTGGAAGAAATGGGGCGGAAGGCGCTGCCCTATAGCTGCCACGTCGGACATTGGGACGAGCTTCCCGGCCTGGTCGACGCGGCCTATGGCGCCTTTGGACGCGTCGATATCCTGGTCAACAACGCCGGCATGTCGCCGCTGGCGCCCTCCCTCTCACACGTTTCGGAGGAGCTGTTCGACAAGGTGATCGCCGTCAACTTCAAAGGCCCATTCCGCCTCAGCAGCCTCGTGGGCCCGCGGATGGTGGCGGGCGGGGGCGGGGTCATCATCAATGTATCCAGCGCCGCTGCTTTGCGGCCCACGCCCCACACGTTGCCTTACTGCGCCGCGAAGGCCGCCCTCAACGCCATGACCGTGGCGCTCGCCATGGAGTATGGGCCGACCGTGCGGGTCAATACGTTATCGCCCGGACCGTTCGAGACCGACGTGGCCAAACACTGGGTCAGCGGACAGCGGGGCAAGGGCTACAACGTCGCTGGGCGCATTGGCGCTCCGGAGGAAATCGTCACGGCCGCGTTGTTTCTGGCGAGCCCCGCATCGAGCTATGCGACCGGCGGGCTGGTGCGCGTGGACGGCGGCATGGTCTAGTGTCCTCCATGACTCCTGCGCTGACGGGACTTCGCGTCATCGAGATAGCGCGCGGAATCTCAGGTCCCGTGGCGTCGCTGCATCTTGCCGAGGCGGGCGCCGAAGTCATCAAGATCGAGCCGCCTGGGGGTGATCCTGACCGCGGCCAGCCGGGATTCGCGGTTTGGAACCGCGGCAAGAAGAGCATGATCCTTGATCCGGAAACCGCCGTTGGCCGCAAGGAACTGAACCGGCTGCTGGCTTCGGCCGACGTTCTCATCCACGACTTCACGCCTGCGGGAGCACACGCAATAGGGCTTAATGCAGGCGAGTGCCGAAACCGCCACCCCCATCTCATCGTCTCGGCCGTGACCGGCTGGCCAGGCAATCATCCCGATCGCGAACTGCTCGCACGCGATACTCTGGTGTTTGCGCGATTAGGTCTGATGGACGAGCAGCCCGGGCATCGGGCAGGACCGGTCTTCGTTCGGCTACCATTCGCCAGTTGGATCGCGGCGTGGCTCTGTGCCATTGGCGTGCTGGCGCGTCTCATCCATCGCACGCGAACCAATCAGGGTGGAGTGGCGAACACGAGCTTGGCTCAGGGCGCCCTACTGCCCATGACCATGCATTGGGCGCGCGCCGCTCGGGCCACGCCAAGTTTCGCCAAAGGCCTGCCAAAGGATGTGGCGATTGCGATTCACCGATGCTCGGACAATCGCTGGATCCATGTCCACTACTCTCCCGACAATACGCCGCTTATGGCCGAAGCTTTGGCGAGAATGGGTCCAGAGGGCGTCGCGCGGGCGAATGCACGCTGGGGCAAAAATCATACTGCGCCGAATTTCGGCGCTAACAAGGAAATTATCGCCACCCGCCCGTCGCGGGAATGGCTGCAGCATTTCTGGGCCCATGACGTCGCGGCACAGCCGGCGGCGGAGATGGGCGAGATTTATTTCGATGATCAGGCGTTGGCCAATGACTACGTCGTCAATCTCGACGATCCGCTGTTCGGCCGAACTGTGCAGCCCGGTCGGCCCTATCACGGGGTATCGTGGGAACTGGCCGGCCCGCTGCGGGTCTTGGGAAGCGATACTGCGGCGGTTCTGGCGTCAAACAAACCCAAGCAGGCCGGCAGTCAGCCCGCCGGCGCGCCCGCTGCTCCGCTGCAAGGATTGAAGGTGCTGGATTTCGGCGCATATGTCGCGGGACCTTACGGCGCCATGCTGTTGGCGGATCTTGGCGCCGACGTGATCAAAGTGGAGCCCGTGACCGGCGATGCCATGCGCTATATCGAGCGTGGCTTTTGCGGAGCGCAGCGAGGCAAACGGAGTCTTGCCTTGCAATTGGCCGATCCCAGATCGCGGCCGGCGGTCGAGGCGCTCGTGCGCTGGGCCGATGTCGTCCATCATAACGTTCGGATCCCCGCGGCGCGCAAGCTGGGAATCGATGCCGAGACGCTGACGAAAATCAATTCGTCAATCGTCAGTTGCCACGTCAGCGCCTACGGACCCAACGGTCCACGCGCCGACTGGCCCGGCTTTGACCAGATGTTCCAATCCTCCTGCGGCTGGGAAGTTGAAAACGGCGGGATCGGAAATCCACCAATGTGGCTGCGGTTTGGCATGACGGACCATTTTGCCGCGCTGACATCGGTCATTGGCGTCTTGTTGGCGGTCTACCAACGTCACCGCACGCGCAAGGGTGCGTCCGTGGCTGCATCATTGCTGGGTGCGACGATCTGGACGACAAGCGAAGCCATCGTCCGGCGCGACGGCGGAATCAGGCCGTTCTCGCGGCTAAATCACGAGCAGACCGGAGTTGCAGAAGGACATGCGATTTATCGCTGTACCGACGGTTGGATCGCGGTGACGGCCTTGAACTCTTCGGAGCTCGCGGCGTTCCGCAGCCTCAGCAGAGGCACTGCCGAGGACTTCTTCGCTACCCGCGGAACCGCCGCCGCCATCGTGGCGCTGGCGCGCGCAGGCGTGCCAGCGGAAATCGTCCGATTTGACCAGGCAGAGGCGTTTCTCAATGCACCGGAGAATCGGGCGGCAAATCTGGTTGCGCGCTATTCCCATGCAGCCTATGGCGAGATGGAACAGGTCGGGACATTTTGGGACTTCGGCGATCTTCCGCTGTCATTAGAGCGTGCCCCGCCCACCATTGGGCAGCACAGCAAGGAGATTCTCTCGCAATTCGGCTTCTCTGTAGATCAGATTGCAGACTTGGAGCGGGAGGGGATCACAATAACCTCGTTGAGGGCGGGCATCGACCCGGCTCTCAACAAGCGCCGAGGATGAGTTCTGGTCCATTCATTCGACATGAAAAACGATCTCGCCGACCCCTTCGACGACGCTTCTTACTACGTCACCTGCGCGCAGATATCGGCCGGGGGAGCAGCCAGGCGGCAGGTAGCCGGTGCCACGCAGCTCGCGATCTTGGCCCCAGCCGGTACCTCCGGGGGTCCCAGTTGAGATGATGCCGGCGGGCTGCAACGTGAGACCCTCGGAAAAGAACGAAATCGCGCGCTCGAGCCTGTTGATGAGGTTCCTTGTGGAATTGTTTTGCGTCAGCTTGTCGTTCAAGTAAGTCTTGATCGCGACGTTGTCGATGTCCTCGACTTCATCGGCTGTCACGACATAGCTTGAGAGCCGGGTTGAGCCGTCGAAATTCTTGCTTGCGCCGAGCACCATGAAGTTCGAGCCATCGGGCAGCAGCCGCACCTGCTTCTCGCGGGCCGTGAGGTCGTTGACCACCAAATAACCGAAAATGTAGCTCCGCGCCCGCTCTTCGGGGATTTTTCGCACGCACCCCGGCCTCATTACGATACCGAGCTCCGTCTCCTGATCGATTTTCCGGCCAAAGGCCGGATCGAGGCGCAGAGGCGCGTCGAGCGGTGCGATGGTCTGTCCGGCCTTGACGAAGAATTCCAACTCCTTTGGCGGCGCGTTCAAACCGCCGCTCGCTGGAACTCGCTCCTCAAGATGATCCCGGTAATTGCTTCCAGTGCACAATAGCGAGCCGGGGCGCAGCGGAACGTCAAGGGTCAGCTGCTTAAGCTTTGTCCAGCGTCCCGCCTCTCCTTTAAGCTCAATGCGTTGCGCGATGGCGATGTCCAGCCCGGGTACCGCGGTGACGAACACATCGTCGCCTTCAAGAACCCCGGCGACGCGATCGCCGTCCTTCAAGATCGATACAAGTTTCACTATCTTCCTCCCGAGGCCAAAGAATCGCACGACCCGGGACGGGTGCGCCAGTCCCACCACGAGGGCCCACGTTAAAGTGAACACTTTTTAACGAGATGCTCACTTTATGGTTGTGTAAGGAGGAGGACTTGCAGTATTGTTGCGCAGGGGAGACTTGCACATCGATATGACTTGCACATCGATATGACATGCACATCGATATGACTTGCACATCGATTTAGTGGCAAGCGCGTGGTCGTCACGGGCGGCACGCGCGGCATTGGACGGCCGAAGCGCAGCAATTTGTAAAAATCGCGGGCAGTCTAATAACTAAATGGGGATAACTATGAAATCGCTGGCAGGAATTCTACTAGCATCAACCAGTATTCTCGCGGTGCTTCAAGTCGGCCCTGTTCGAGCACAGGCTCAGCAAGTGGGAGCAGCAGCCCCCAATTCAGAAGAGGATTTAGAGCAGGTTGTCGTCACGGCCCAGCGCACGGAACAGCGCCTTCAAGACGTGCCGATGTCGGTCATTGCCATCAGCCAAGCCAAGCTCAACGAAGAAAACATCACCAACGTCAACGATCTTATGGTCGTGGCGCCGGGCTTGAGCATCTTCGACACCACCGGAAACCGCAATGGTACCACCTATGCCATCCGCGGCCAGGGCGCCGGCTTCGGCGGTCCGCCGGGTGTCATTTCCTATTTTGCCGAGGTGCCGAATTTCTCCAACTTCCTATATGACTTGACCGACGTAGAGGTCTTGAAAGGCCCTCAGGGAACTCTGTTCGGTCATGTCTCCGAGGGCGGCGCAGTGCTGTTCGCGCCCCATAAGCCGACCGAGAACGACTTGAACGGCTACGCTGACGTTCGCCTAGGGGATTACGACCGGCATGATTTCGAGTTCGCTTTGGGGGGAGCCCTCATCCCCGACAAGGTCTTCTTTCGGGTGTCGGGTGAAAGCTTGAGAGCAGATGGATTTACGACGAATATCGAGAACGGCCAAAAACTGGATGACGAAGACCGGGAATCCTTCCGCGTTTCCTTAGTGTTGAAGCCTTGGGAGCGTTTCGAGAACTACACCCTCTTGCAGTATGAGCGCATCAATGAGGACGGCACCGGATTTATTCTACAACATATCGTCGAGAACGCTGATAACGGCGCCGTTTACCCGCAGCTTCAGTCCTATCTCGCCCAGCAGCAGGCCATCGGACCCCGCGCCGTCGATGTCAACGAGAGCTTTTACGGCCAACCGTTCAATTACCAGACACAGACTGGTGGCATCAACACAACCACATTCGAGGCCACCGATTTCCTGACGCTGAAGAACATCTACAGCTATCGCGGAACCAGGGGCAGCGATATCTATTCCATTGATAGCACGCCGCTGAACCTCCTCCTCGTATCCAATGGCATAGGCGGCAACCCCGACACCATCACCTGGTCCGAGGAAGCCCAGGCCCAATGGAAAGCCAGCCTAGGCGGCGTCAACCTGAACGGCGTCCTCGGCTACTACCATGACGTAACCCGTTCGAGCGGTCCGTCAGTCGGTTTCGACATTATTGAGTATGTAGGGTTTCCGATTCGTGCTGCGGCCTTGAGCCTTAACTCTTTCTCGCAAACGACCGGCGAATTTGGGCAGGTCGAAGCCAAATTTCTCGACGACAAGTTATCAGTGGTCGGAGGCATTCGCCGGAACGACGCGTCGAGCAGTAGTCTGGGCCAAACTGTCGTGCTCTATCCTACCTTCATCCCGGGGGGCACGGGCATCACCGGACCTCTTCCTCCCGCCACCAATCCCTCCACCAGCACTAGCAATTCGCCTCCCGAATATAGCTGGAACGGAAGCGTCGAGTACAAATTCACGCCCGACTTGAATGGCTACGTTTCCGTACGCCGCGGATATAAACCGGGCGGCGTCAATGCCCTCCTGCCCCCGCCGTACAGTACCTTCGGCCCGGAAACCAACACCGACTACGAAGGCGGTGTGAAGATGAGCCAGGACATTGGCGGTTGGAAGATTCAGGCTAATGTCGACGTGTTCTACGACGACTATATGAACATCCAACGGTTCGAAAACACGTTGACGGTTCCGGCCGCGACATATACCACCAATGTGGGCAACGGCACCATCTACGGCACCGATATCGATTTTACGATCGTGCCTTCGCAGCTCTTCGATCTGACAGTCTCATACACCTGGCTCCATACCGGCTATGATTCTTGGGTAGATCCGGTCCTGGGTAATCTCAAGGGAAACAGATTCCCCAACGCGCCGGACTCGCAGCTGACGGTCACGCCGACCATACATTTGCCGACACCGGAAGCGTGGGGAAAGATTTCCGCCCACGCGACCGCCTACTATCAAAGCTTGGTGTGCGGCGATCCGTACAACATGCCCAACGGCAATGCGTTGGAGGAGCTGACGGTACCGGACGCCTGCTACTCGGGATATCTGCGCCTCGACTTGCGGGCCGATTGGGCAAAAATGTACGGGAGCAACTTCAGCTCGGCCGTGTATGTAAAGAATGCGACCAACAAGTTGTATATCGTCGGTACCGACAACCAGCTCAATGCAGCCAGCGGAACAGGTGTGGTTACCTATGGGGCGCCGCGCATGTGGGGCGTGGAGTTCCGCTACGCTTTCTGAGACTCTAACGCATATCCATCAGCCTGCCTCGCTAGGCTGATGGATATGTACGCCTCGTGCGTCACAGTCACCGCATCGAACTGAAAATACCGGGCGGATCGAGGCTGAACCGTGGAATCTGATCTTGTCGATATCGCGCGGCTCGCGGCATGGATGGATGAGCAAGGGCTGGAGCAGGGACCGATTCAAGATTTGAGTCCGCTGATCGGAGGCTCGCAAAACATCATCGTTTCGTTTCGGCGGGGTGGCCGACCCTTCGTACTGCGCCGACCGCCACGTCATCCGCGCATGGACGGCAACGAAACCATGCGGCGCGAAGCAAGAGTCCTGGGCGCGCTTGCACAGACCAGCGTTCCGCACCCCCGTCTTATCGCAGCATGTCCCGACTCAGGGGTTTTGGGTGCGGCTTTCTACTTGATGGAGCAGATTGAGGGCTTCAATCCGGCCAACGGTCTGCCGGTGCTTCACGCGGAATCGGCGACTATGCGCCGCGATATGGGTTTGGCAATGGCAGACGCACTGGTCACACTGGGCCAGGTCGATTACCGCGCCGTTGGTCTCGCCGATTTCGGAAGGATCGAGGGCTTTCTCGATCGCCAGGTTGCGCGATGGCGCTCCCAGCTTGATAGCTACGCGGACTATGCCGGCTGGCCCGGACCGGGTGATATTCCGGGCATCGATCGGGTCGCGGCCTGGCTTGATACAAACCGACCACGTTCCTTCAAGCCCGGAATTATGCATGGAGACTACCATCTCAAAAACGTCCTGTTCCGCTATGAGGGTCCCCAGATTGCCGCGATCGTCGATTGGGAGCTCACCACCATCGGTGATCCGCTGATCGATCTCGGGTGGCTCATCTCGCTTTGGCATGGTCCTGCCGGAGAACTTTATCCGAGCAGCGTCGTCGTGGAGCCGTGGGATGGATTTCCGACCCCCGACGAGCTCGTCTCCCGTTATGGCGAGCACTCGCCGCGCGATCTATCGGCGATGCCGTGGTATGTCGTCTTCGCGTGCTACAAGCTGGGGATTATTCTCGAAGGCAGTCACGCGCGTGCCTGTGGCGGCAAAGCCCCCAAAGCAACCGGCGACCGGCTTCACGCCAGTGCGCTCAGCTTGTTTCGACGCGCGTTGGCGGAAATCGAACGAGCTTAGTAGCCGTGACAAATCCCATTTGCCCGTTCCAAAGCTTGCCGAACGGCTTGACGCGAGTGCGTGTATTTCTCTTCACTTTTGCACAGATTTCCGCTTTCTGTCGAGCGAGCCCGAATGTGCATCGACCAGAATGCGGGCATATAAAGTTGCACAGAGTTTCGATATGTGTGTAATATTTAATTGACCGGCAAGGCTCGGTTTCAGCCATCACGAGTGGGGATACAGCATGCGCGCAGGGGTTATCACGGAACGCGGAGCGACGCCCAAATTCACCGAATTTCCGACACCGGTTCCCTCAGACGGCGCCGTCCTGATCAACATGCGCACGGTGGGACTGGGGGGATGGGATGTGCTTGGCGCTTATCGGATCGGCGAGGTCTTCCCTTGCGTCGTCCGCGCCGAGGGCGTGGGACACACCGCCGATGGCAAACACGTCTATTTCGGCGAGCGCGCCGTTCCTCCCTATGGCGCCTGGGCGGAACAAGCCATCGTTCCAACGCCTGAAGTCTGGGAGGTTCCCGCTGGCGTCAGCGACAGATTAGCGATCACAATGGGAATTGCCGCCACCGGCGCTTTTGTGCCACTCGAACAGGCGAATATTCAGCGCGGCGAAACCGTGCTCGTGCTGGGCGCGACCGGTGTCATCGGACAGATCGGCCTGCAGCTCGCCCGTCATTTCGGTGCCGGCCGCGTCGTCGGCGCGGCCCGCAATGAAGCGGCCCTGGCGCGGCTCAAGGACCGCGGCATCGCCGATGAAGTCGTCAAACTGGGAACGAAGGAGGACGTCGCGAATCTGAAGGCCGCCGCCGGGGGCGAAGGATTTGACGTCGTTCTGGACCTGGTCTATGGCGAGCCTTTCCTGGCCGCGCTCAAGGCGACCTGCTGGGGCGCCCGAATCAAGACCATCGGACGCGGGGCCGGAGTGACTGCGACCGTGCCCATCGGAGACATGCTGTTCCGGACCATCACCGTCGTCGGCACAGGACAACGTGCGCCCGCGGATCGGCGCAAGATCTGGCATCACCTGCTCAACATCGCACGCAAGGAAGGGATCGACGTCGACTATGTCACGTTTCCCTTCGACAAGCCGGGCGAGGCATGGCAGGCCCAGGCGAACAGTCCCTATGCCAAGATCATTGCGACCCTCACAAGCTAGTCTCACGTCCCAGAAATACGCTTACAAAGTCTCGTGATCGCCGCTGCTATCTGGAGGGGAAACAGATGAGATGCACACCTCTGCTGCTGCTGGCGGCTGTCACCGCCGCAATTAGCTCCGTTTCGGCTCTGGCCGCGCCCGGGCCCTGCACCGTCGAGGGCATTAAGAAGATCGCGCCCGCCGACGCCATCATCGACACCGTGCGTCACGTAACGGCGCCTGTCGCCCACTGCGAGGTGATTGGTCACAGCATCACTACCGATCCGGGCCCGAACCAAGTCAACTGGTCCCTGATGCTGCCGGACGAGCGCTTCGGCGGACGGTTCTATTTCGTCGGCCAGGGCGGCGGGGCGGGGTTGACGGTCACCGCCTTCTCCGACAATAACGGCCAGGGTAACCCGGTCCTCAAGCAGCTTCGGGACGGCTTCGCAGTCTCCAGCTCGGATACCGGGCACAGTGGATTTCTCTGGGATTGGGGGGCCAATGACCCTGTGCGCCGCCTCGACTACGGCCATCGCGGCGCCCACGTCTCCACGGTCGCGACGCAGGCGATCACTAGGGCGTACTACGGCATGACAGCCGCCAATCGCCTTTACCGCTACCACCTTGGCTGCTCTGGCGGCGGACGCATGGGGATGATGGCGGCGCTGCATCACCCTGAGGACTATGATGGCATCGTCGCCTCGACGGTGGCCAAGGGCGGCGGCTCCCACTACTTCGGTTTGATCCTGCAGCATCTTGTGCAGAACCCGGACGGCTGGCTCTCGCCAGAGAAGCTCGCCTTCTTGGAGCGGAAAGTCGATGAGAAATGCGCGAGTCCCGACGGCCTGGTGCGCAATCCCGACAGCTGCCATTTTGACGTCACGGCCTTGCAATGCAAGGGCTCGGACAGGGCGCAATGCCTAACTGCGCCGGAGATCGCCACGGTGAAGGTCGTCACCGGGCGCTTCCGACTTGGTAGCGAATCTGACGCCGATTCCGGAGACATTCCAGGCTTCTCGATCGCGAACCCGACGTCCTGGACGGCAACGCTAATGGGCCCCACGCGCCCAACCAACAAGGGCCGTGAGAACCCGTGGGCGCCCGCTCCCGTTCCGGCCGGCTATTTCATCATCCAAAGCCTCGCGCGGGGCATGTATTTCGATAATCCCAAGTTCGATGTCATCAACGATCTTAATTACAAAGACGAGAAGACTCTGGCTCTGCTTAGCGAGCGGCACAAAGTGTGGGGCGTGACCACGCCCGACATCTCGGCCTACAAGGCGGCCGGCGGCAAGCTCATCATGTGGGCAGGCGAGAGTGAGAACGCCGTGCCTCCCGGCACAGAGCGGGAGTATCTGAGCGAGGTCAAGAAAGCAGTTCCCGGATCCGACGACTTCGTGGAGCTCTACATGGTGCCGGGTGTAAACCACTGCTACGGCGGGCCCGGCCCGCAGGACGCGCCAGAACGGCTGTTGGACGCCATGATCGGATGGGTCGAGGAAGGCCGCAAGCCCGGTCCCCTGGTGTTGAACGGCGGTGTCGGTTCTGGGCCCATTATGACCCCGGAGGCTGCGGCCAAGGCAGTCGAGCCCCCGATCTCCCGCACAACGCTGATCTGCCCCTATCCGCAGAAGGCTGTCTTCGCCGGCCGTCCCGGAGGTTACCCCTACGATGCGAGCACTTGGACTTGCAAGTAAGAGGCGCCGCGAGCTCGTAGCATTGTAATTCCGGAAAGCTTGGCAAGCTCGTGTTACGGGAATTTCACGCCGGCAGAATTCGAAACCTACGGTCTGACCGGGGCCAGTGCCAATGCGCATCCATGCGCGTCACCCTTGGCGTGGTTCTCCCGGCTTGGGCGTGTAGCACGACCAATTGGCGGCATCGTCCACGGCGCCCGGCTTGCCGGCCATGGCAGCGTTGAACTTCGCGTATTGAGGGAACCGGCA
>Ga0116129_1000922_pt1 | contig 17052 bp, 16 predicted proteins | sample June2015DPH_17_2_FD_89732 | JGI IMG/M metagenome (GOLD analysis project Ga0116129, IMG submission 89732) | Peatland microbial communities from SPRUCE experiment site at the Marcell Experimental Forest, Minnesota, USA - June2015DPH_17_10 | ecosystem: Environmental > Terrestrial > Soil > Wetlands...
CAGGAGATGAATATGTCGGATAAATCGCTGCTGTCGCGTCGCAACGCCTTGAAGTGCATGGCCTACGGCGGTGCCGGAACACTGTTTGCCTTGTCAGGCGGGGTGCTGGCGCCGATCGATCTGGCCATGGCGGCCGGCGATGCCAAGGGCACTGCCAAATTGGGCAAGCCGCTGTTCGTGCAGATCAGCGACACGCACATCGGGTTTAACAAGGAAGCCAATCCTGACGTCAACGGCACCTTGACCCAGACCATTGACATCGTCAACGGCATGGCGGATCAGCCCGCCCTCATCATCCACACCGGCGATATCACGCATCTGTCCAAGCCTGCAGAGTTTGACACCGCCCAACAGCTGTTCTCGCGCCTGCGCACCACCGAGATGCACACCGTGCCGGGCGAGCATGACACCAGCGATGCCACGGTGACCGAGTACTTCAACCGCTTCGGCAAGGCCTCGAATAACAAGGGCTATTACAGCTTCGATCATGCCGGCGTGCACTTCATCGGCCTGATCAATGTGCTGCAGTTCAAGCCGGGCGGCTTGGGCACCTTGGGTGCGGATCAGCTCGCTTGGGTGGCGGCGGACCTCAGAGGCCGCTCCTCCAGCACCCCCATCGTGGTGTTTGCCCACATGCCGCTGTGGAGCATTTACGAGCCCTGGGGTTGGGGCACCGGGGATGCGGATCAGCTGCTCACGCAACTGCGCCGCTTCGGCTCGGTCACCGTGCTCAACGGCCACATCCACCAGATCGTGCAGAAAACGGAAGGCAACATGACCTTTCACACCGCACGCTCCACTTCCTATCCGCAGCCTGCCGCCGGCGTCGGCTCAGGTCCCGGGCCCTTGAAAGTGCCCTCGGATCAGTTGGCCGCGATGCTCGGCATCACCAGTGTCTCGGTGGTCAAACATCCGAGCGCGCTGGCGCTCAACGACACGGCGCTCGGCTAGGCGTTAACCGTTTAAAGATAAAGGGTAGTTACATGATTCTGAAACGAACTCGATTGCTGCTGACCGCGGTCAGCATGATGACGCTATGGGGCTTTGCCGTCTCCATCCCCTCGGCTGCAGACACCGCGGACGCGAATAAGGTTGTGGTGAAGGATTTTAAATTCAATCCGACGCCACTGACGGTCAAGGCCGGCGCGACCGTGACTTGGACCAACCAGGACGATGACGTGCACACCGTGGTCAGCGACACCGGAGCATTCAAGTCGGGCGCCATGGATACGAACGATAGCTATTCATTCAAGTTCGACAAGCCCGGCACGTATCATTTTACGTGTTCGCTTCATCCGCGGATGGTCGGGACCATCGTGGTGCAGTAGGTTTCCATGCTCAAGACCGCAAAAATCGGTTTGATAGTGGTCGGCACCCTCGCCGTTCTGGCGATCGGCGGGGGCGCCTTTATCGGCCTGGGGATTTATAACATCGGGGCCGACGACCATCACACGAAGATGACATTGGCGCTGATCGAGCAGTTGCGCGATCGTTCCATCGCCGTGCGCTCAGGTTCCATCGATGCACACTATATCGAGGATCCGGTGCGCGTCGCGGCCGGCGCCAAGCACTATGCCGCGCTGTGTGTGGGCTGCCACCTGGCCCCCGGGGTCAGTAAATCCGAGGTGCGCCAAGGACTCTATCCGCATCCGCCGAACTTGGCCCAAGGCGAGATGCAGCAAGCCCAGCGCGCCTTCTGGATCATCAAGCATGGCATCAAGATGAGCGCCATGCCCTCCTGGAGTAAAACTCTGGACGATGCGGCGATCTGGGATGTGGTGGCCTTCGTGCGCATATTGCCCGACATGAGCCCCGAGACCTATAGCCAACTCGCCGAGCGCACACCTTAAAGGCACGGCAAATCATGCTCAACCGCTTCCTACCGGTCAGAATCGATTTCGCCAAACACGCGCATGTGGGCCCGGGGAAAATCGAGCTGCTCGAAGCAATTCGCCACGCAGGCTCCCTGTCCCAAGCGGCGCGGGATTTAGGAATCAGTTACCGGCACGCCTGGCAGTTGGCGGCGAGCCTCAAATGCGCCTTCCAAGCCCCCGTCACCGTCGCCACCCGTGGCGGCAGCGGCGGCGGCGGCATCTGCCTCACCGGCTTCGGCGAGTCCTTGGTCGATAGCTACCGCGCCCTCGAGCGCGAGTTCAGCGAACTGGCCGCAAGCCGCCTGCAAAACATCACCGCCCTGTCCCATAAACACGGCACACTGCTATTTGCCGTCCCCGTGCCGCTGAAGTGAGCGCCTCAACACCCGTCATGTTGCCGCATTGTTCGCTAAAGCGGCGGCATCCGGGTGCGTCTGTGAGGATACGATCTGAAAAGTGATTCCGGCCTTGGCCAAGCGGCCCACCAACGCCTCTCCCAATCCAGTGACGGGCGTAAGCACGCCGCCAGTCAGCGGCTTTACATCCGTAGTTCTCATTTGCGGCTGCGCCAGCACGAACGCGGACTCGCATAGACACTTGACCGTGATGCGGTTCCCCGCATCGCCTTGGCCCTGGAAGATGCCGCGCAGGCGCTTTCCGTTTTTCGCCACGGCAACGAATTCGCATTGGAAAAATCCGTTGTCCATGACCTTCTCCGAAGGTCCCTCGCCGGGTTTCGGCAGCAGCCCCTTGATGATGCGCCGGCCAATCCCCGATGCGCCCATCGTTTCGAACACCTTGCCCCCGATCAGCACCGCGCGCGCGGTGCGCGCATTACCGAACTTCGAATACTCCTGATAGTCGAAGCGTGTCCCCAGAAGCGCCTGGCTGCGTCGCACGACCCGCGTGTTGATCGATCCCATGAGAAAGGGGGCCACCCACTTACCCACCTCGGCGTCGAAGCGAACGGCGACGGGGTCCGTATTGCGCGCGCGCTCCTCAGGCGTGTGCGCCCCCGGATCGGGGTCCAGCAGGAAGGGATCCCGGGCGACCGCGATTTGCTTCGTCTCCATCATGTGGAGGAATGAAGCCACCGTGCCGCCGTTGAAGCCGCCGCCGACCCGAAAATACGCAGAGACGCTCGTACACTCCGACTGCAGTTCTTCGCGCAAGCGGCGCGCAATGAGCCACGCGCCGAAATCCGACGGAATCGAATCGAAGCCGCAGCAAGGCACGATGCGCGTACCGTCGGCCGCAGCCTGCGCGTGATGCCGATCGATTTGTTGGCGGATCCACGGCGTCTCACCGGTGATGTCGCAATAATGCGTGCCGTTGCGCACGCAGGCCTCGAGCAATTTCGTGCCGTAGAGGCTGAACGGTCCCGCCGTGGTGGCAACGACGCGCGTCTGTGCCGCCAGGGCGTTGAGCGCACTGTCGTCCTGCGCGTCGGCGATCAACACGTCCGCCCCTGCCGAATTGACGCTCTCAAGTTTGGATCGATTTCGTCCAGCGATGGCCCAGCGCAACCCGTGCGGCGCGAATTGCTTGCAGTATGCGACCGTCTGTCTGCCGGTAAACCCGGAGGCCCCGTAAAGAACCATGTCGTATTTGCGGTCATTCATGGGCCGCAATACTCAGCCATTGTCATCGACATTGATACCGCAAAATGGATTGTAGGCCATGGGCACCCTTTGTATACAATAGACAAATTGTCTCGCCTCGCGGCAAGCGACTGCGGGGAGGCGGGAAGTTCATTCATTGAGGACCAATTCCATGGCCGTGCATAACATCTTGATTCTTGGGGCCTCCTACGGTTCCCTGCTGGCCTCCAAGCTGATGTTCGCGGGTCACAAGGTCTCCTTGGTCTGTCTGCCGCCGGAGGTCGATCTGATCAACGCGGAGGGATTTCGCGTGCGGATGCCGGTGAAGGGACGCCAGGGAATGATCGAAATCGACTCGCGCAAGCTGCCCGGAAAAGTCTCCGCGGGTTCAGTCCGTGATTTTGATCCGAAAAACTTCGACCTCGTCGGCCTCGCGATGCAGGAGCCCCAATACCGCTCGCCGGGCGTACGCGAGCTGCTTGAAGCCATCGCAAAATCGAAAGCGCCATGCATGTCCATCATGAACATGCCGCCGCTTCCCTATGTAAAGCGCATTCCGGGACTGAACCACGCGGCGCTGGCGCCCGCGTACACCGATCCCAACGTCTGGGATCACTTCGATCCGGCGACCGTCACCTTGTGCAGCCCCGATCCGCAGGCCGTGCGGCCACCGGACGAGAAGGTCAACGTGCTGCAAGTGACGTTGCCGACAAACTTCAAGGTCGCGCGCTTCGACGATGACAAGATGACTTCCATTTTGCGCGACCTTTCCAACGACATCGAAGCGGTGCGCATGGACACCCCTGAAGGGCGAATCGAGCTACCGGTAAAGCTCAAGTTGCACGACTCGATCTTTGTCCCGCTGGCCAAGTGGGCCATGCTGCTGGCCGGTAATTACCGCTGCATTACCGCCACCGGGACGCGCACGGCCCAGGAAGCTGTGCACTCCAACATCGACGAGTCGAAATCGATCTATGATTTCGTCAACGACCTGTGCGTCACGCTCGGTGCCGCCCGGTCCGATTTGGTGCCGTTCGAGAAATATGCGGCCGCGGCACAAAGCCTCACGCGCCCGGCATCGGCTGCCCGCGCCCTGCAGAATGGCGCACCTCACATCGAGCGCGCGGATAAGCTCGTGCAACTCATTGCGCGCCAGAAGGGCAAGAGCCACCCCGCCATCGACGCCATCATCGCGCTCGTCGACCAGCGGCTCGAGGCCAACCGCAAGAAAGCCGCCTGATCCTAAGGGTGCGCCGGCGAACTCATCGTACCAACCGCAAATGACGAAAGCCCACGAACATCCCGCGCTGCTCATCCCAAAGGCGCAGCCTGAGGGACCTGAGACTCGCCCATAGCGTGACAGGCTTGATCGTCGCAAAGAAGGGGTTTGCCTCGTGGCATCGCTGAAGGAAGTAGTTCGGAATACGCGGACTCAAGTGATGGATGTGATGAAACCCAATATTGCCGCTGAACCATTGTAGGATTCTGGGGAGCTTGTAAAAGGAGCTGCCTTTGAGCGCCGCTTCGGTGTAGCACCAACTTCCGGTGCGCGCCCAATAAGAGTCTTCGAATTGATGCTGTACGTAGAAGAGCCACAAACCGAAGGCACCGGCAATGGCCAATACGGTAAGCTGAATCAACAAAAAGGATTTAAATCCCATCACGGTACCCATGAAGAGCACCAAGGCGCACAAGGCAAGATTTGTGCGTCGAACCGACTGACGCTCACGCTGGGGAGCTGTCGGCGAGGCAAATCGCTGTTGCACGACAAAGAGGAAGAGCGGCGCGATCAGGAAAAGCACGAAGGGATTTCTCACGATGCGGTAAGCCAGACGCTCTAAACGAGTGCTCTGAAGATATTCTTGTACCGTCATCATCCATACATCGCCGGTGCCACGTCGATCCAGGTCACTCGAGGTCCCATGGTGTAGCGCGTGTTGCCATCGCCAGTGGCGATATGGCGTCATATTCAGAAGCCCTGTAAAAATGCCCATGGCATTATTGGCCCTTTTAGACTTGAAGAATGACCCGTGACCGCAGTCGTGAAAAATAATAAAAATGCGGACCAGAAAACCAGCGGCGAGAAAAGCCACCGGCAGCATCAGCCAAAATGAAACGGCCAGTGCGCGGTCCATCGCAAACCAAAGCAGCGCGTAGGGCACTATCGAATTAATCACTTGCCAGCGAGCTCTCCATAGCGATGCCGACTGAAATGGGGGATCAATGGTGAGCGTAGTATTCATGTGAACTCAACCGTCACGACGGACTCAACAAATTGGCGTACTCAACCTCCTTCGGTCTGTACGCTAACGCACGCCTGAAGCAAAAAAGTAGGGCTCGTCTTACGTCCCTTCGTCTTGGGGACGGCTGGCACTGCATGCTTCAAGAGCCCTATGCTTGACGTATTAAGACATCAAGCAAAAGCCTATGTGCGATGATTGTCAGCCATGGCACGGCGCACGGGTGTGTCCGCGCCTCGCAGTGGAGCAGTGGCGCCAATGTCTATCCCAATTGAAGAAACACCGTTGGAAGGGTTGATAACCCACTTGCAAAATGCCGCTGAATCAAAAAACACAGCCCTATCTCACGAGCTGCACGACGAACTGGGCGGATTGATGGGAGCAGCGGTCATGGATCTGGATGCGGTGCGCCGCGTCAAACCCGCACTCAGCCAAAATGCCTTGAATCGCCTCGATCGAGTGAAAAGAACGCTCGAGCAGGCAATCGACTTGAAGCGCCGCGTTATCGAAGAGTTGCGGCCAAGCATATTGGACAACTTCGGCTTGTTCGCGGCACTTCGGTGGCAACTCAAGAAGACTTGGGGAAATTCAGATGTCGTGTCGACTGAAAACTATCCGGATGTTGAGCCTCGCTTCGAGTCGCACGCAGCGACAACCCTCTTCCGCATTGCTCAAGAAGCGACATCAATAACGGTCAAACGCGCATCGGTGAAATCGACCGGCCTCGCCGTATCTGTGGATCACGGAAGGTTTTGTATGCGATTTTCAGATGACGGAACACCCAGCGCCGACACTCAAGCGACAGACCCGGCGATGATCCTGGCCTCAATGCAACATCGGATCCGCTCGCTGGGTGGCAGCGTTCAGCTGTTGTGGACTGAAGCGGGGGCCATGCTCTTGACCGTTTCGATGCCCTTGTCAAACATCGTCTCCGATTGACGAATGAGGTACCCGCTCTCGAGCGTCGCCGGCCGGCTAGGCGGCAAGTCAATGGTGAAGACGCACCCGGAGCCCGGGACATCGCGAACCCTCAAGAAGCCATGGTTCGCCTCGACACTGCGCCGGCAGATGTCCAGACCTAGTCCCAGCCCCGACCGATCTTGGCCGCTTTGAACATACGGCAACAACAGTTTTTCAGGGCTACCGCTCGGGAGACCGCCGCAGTGATCCTCAACTTCGACTAGAACTCGGCCTGCGGCAACGTGCGCACGCAGACGCACTTCACTGTGGCGCTTCGTAAACTTGAACGCATTCTGCAGCAAGTTGCCGACCGCTGCCGCGAGCATCTCGGGGTCCACATTGACCTCTATGTCCTGGTCCATAGGCGTCACCGTGAACTGGCATTCGCGCGCCAGAGGATCAAGTGCGGCCGAGGATGCGACCTCGCTTAGGAAATCGGCAAGGCGAACAGATTTAAGTCGCGGTGGCAGGCCTGCCGTCACCCGACTTCAGCCAGTGAACGATCGATGAGATTGCGCATTCCAATGAGGCTGCGGTCAAGCACCGCCCCCGTCGCACCCGACATCCCGACACTGCCCGCTTTGATTGCTCTGACCGCGTAGGTCGCAATTTGCAGGTAGTTTCTCAGTTCGTGGGCTAAAGGTCCGAGCCGTGAGTTCAATGCCTGGAAGCCGTCTTCGGCTATGACGACAGCTTGCCGAAACGCATACTCCGTGACGGCGCCGGCGATCGCTTTGTCGAGGCACCGGTTGAAAGTGCGAAATTCATCGACCGTAATTGAAGCGCCGTCTCGAAAGGCAAGATTGGTGACCGCTTGGCAGACATCTCCATAGTCTCGAACAACCTGTTCGAGCGTGAATCCGCGCTCCAGTAAGTCGCGTCCATGCAATGCCGCCATTGATCCAATTTCGCAAACGGAGACACGCGGCACATATGAAGCCCTGCGACTGCGGAACGGCTCCGATGCTTGCTCAATAGTCAGAGCTTCAATGAGTTGATCGAGAAAGATCGGCACCCCGTAAGGCAGCTCCTTGCCGGCTGCCCTGGGTTCAGACCTGCTGGCGACCATACCGCGGCACTGATCAATCAAGACCGCGCGGTTCGTCTTGATAAACTCGTGGAGCACGCTGCACCGTAAGCTCTCGCGCTTCGAAGCGTCTGTGCGGTGTACCACATAGCGGGAGTTAGGCTGCGGTGCAATGTGCGCTAGCAGACAGACAAAGACAAATGTAGTCAGTTCAATGTGATAGCTGCGCAAGGAGGGTGCTATGCCACAGACTGTGCTTCTGATACACGATGATGCCGCGAAAGCCCAGACGGTAAGAGACTCGCTTTTCAACTCACCGGAAGGTTTCTTCATCGTCGAATGGGTCGAGCTTTGCTCCGAGGCCGTGCAGTTACTGCGCAAGGACGGAAAGGAGCACATCGACGCGATCTTGGTCAATCTGTTCCTGCCCGACAGCCATGGACTGGAAACCTTCAATCGGATAGTTCAGGTAGCTCCCGATATTCCCATTCTCGTGCTCAGCGGTCCCGGACGTGAGGATGCCGCGAAGCTCGCCGTGCAGCGCGGAGCTCAGGACTACCTCTCAGAGGATCATCTCGATAACTACTCGCTACCCAAGGCGCTGCGCAACATGCTCGAGCGCTCATCGAATGCCGAGGCCTTATTCAGAGAGAAAGAGCGCGCCCAGGTGACCCTCAATTCAATCGGTGATGCGGTCGTTTGCACGGATGTCTTGGGCAATGTGACCTTTCTCAACCCCATCGCTGAAGCTTTGACCGGCTGCGCAGCCGATGAGGCTATCGGACGGCCATTTGCTCAAGTGTTTCGAATAGTCGATGTCTTAGATCATCGCCGTTCGATAGATCCCATGGCTCTGGTCATTGAGACAAATAAGCCGTTGAATCTGCCGGACGGTAGCATCCTGATCCGACCTGACGGAGTCGAGTCGGCCATCGAAGACTCTACCGCACCCATCCATGATCGCAGAGGACGCGTGACCGGCGGCGTCATGGTCTTTCACGATGTGACCCAGGCGCGCGCGATGTCTCAGAAACTATCGCATCTCGCGCAATACGACTATCTGACCGACCTGCCAAACCGCTTGCTGCTGAACGATCGCCTGACCCAGGCGATCTCCGTGGCGCACCGCCATCAGCAGCAATTGGCGGTTTTATTCGTAGATGTCGACCGCTTCAAACACGTGAATGACTCCCTCGGACACTTGATCGGCGACAAGCTCCTCTTGTCAATCGCTCATCGACTGGTCGCCGGCGTGCGCAGTTCGGACACCATCAGCCGCCAGGGCGGCGACGAATTTGTGATTCTGCTCTCTTCCGTGGCGCATGCAGCAGACGCCGCCCTCAGTGCGCAAAAGATCCTCACCGTTGCCGGCATGCCGCACCGGGTCGAGGGCCACGATCTGCAGGTTACTGTGAGTATCGGAATAGGGATCTATCCGGATGACGGGACAGATGCCGAAACGCTCCTCAAGAACGCAGACATTGCGATGCTGAATGCCAAGGACAACGGGCGAAATAACTATCAGTTTTTCAAGCCCGCCATGAACGAGCATGCCATGGAGCGGCAGTCCATTGAGGGGAGCCTGCGTCACGCTTTGGAACGCCGCGAATTCGTGTTGCACTACCAGCCGAAGCTGGATCTGATGGCGGAAACCCTCACCGGCGCCGAGGCGCTCATTCGATGGCGTCAACCCGAACGAGGCATCGTATATCCCCAGGATTTCATACCCATTGCTGAACAGTGCGGTTATATCGTGCCCATCGGGAGGTGGGTCCTACGCGAAGCATGTCGCCAAAGGCGGCGCTGGTTGGACGCGCACCTAGCGGCGATACCCATAGCGATCAATATCTCAGCGGTGGAATTGCGATCGAGCAACTTCGTCGCTCACGTACGGGAAATTCTGCAGGAGACCCGTTTGGAGCCGCAGTATCTGGAGTTCGAATTGACCGAGACCGCGTTCATGCAGGACCCGCAACCCACCATCACTGTGTTGCGCGCACTCAAGGATATGGGCATTCAACTTACGCTGGACGACTTCGGCACCGGATATTCAAGCTTGAGTTATTTGAAGCGGTTTCCGATCGACTCTCTTAAAATTGACAAGTCATTTGTCCACGGTCTTTGCACCGATTCCGATGATTCGAAACTCGTGAGCGCTGTAATTAATTTGGGACGTAGTTTTCATCTGCAGGTCGTTGCCGAGGGCGTGGAAACTCGGGAACAGTTTCTGGCCCTGCAGGCTCAAGATTGTGCAGAGGGCCAAGGCTACTACTTCCACAGACCGATCCCTGCCGACGAATTTGCGAAGCTGCTCGGCGCTGATCCGTCTACAACCGTATTGACCTGAAGCAGATCGGTCAGAGTCGGCTTCCGGGTCGCCCAGTCATCACACAAATCGGGGAACCGCATGTCATATGTTCAAAATGGACTCGAGCACCGGTGGGGCGAACGAGTCAGAGTCAATATTCCAGTCCGGGTTGAAGCAGCGGCATTGCCCGGAGCAAGTGGTTGCATGAAGAATCTAAGTCTGAGCGGAGCCCTCATGGAATCCGATTGCGACTTGCGCCTTCATACTCTCATCGAGGTCAGCGTCGCGCTCCCGGCGCCATCCACGCGCACTGCGGTGATCAAGGCGCATGTCTCACGGAAGCTCAAGAAGGAAGTCGGTATCGAATGGTACGAGTTCGCACCGAATATCATCAGAGATTTGCTGCGATCTGCGTTGAGATCATCTCCTCCTTGATGAGGCTGCAAGGCTCCTAGAATTGCTGTTCGGGTTTCATGGCAAAGGCGACCACGGCGCCGACCACCATCAATCCCATGGAACCGATGAAGGGCCAGTCCCAATTGCCGGTGACATCGATGATCCAACCACCCACCACGGGACTCAGGATCGCGGCGAGCGCGGAACCGGTGTTCATCAGCCCGCTTGCCGTTCCGGAATACTTGGGCGCGATATCCATCGGTATCGCCCACATCGGACCGATGGTCATCTCCGCGAAGAAGAATCCGAGGCTCAAAGCGATGGCCGCCACCGTCGAGTCGTGCACGAATAGAATCGGCAACAGCGACGCGAGTGCCCCCAGGTTACAAACCACCACCATATAGCTGCGTGCCTTGGTGCGGCTCTGCGTGCGCTTCAGCAGCCAATCCGTGATTTGTCCGCCGAGCCAATCGCCCAGAACGCCCGCAAAAAATACTCCGGAGGCGAACACCGCAGAGTTCTTCAGGTTCATCTGGTAGTTGTGCAAAAAAAACTGCGGAATCCAAGTCAAGAACAGCCACAAGGTCCAGCCGTAGCAAAAGTAAACCACGGTCACCGGCAGCATGCGTTTGATCAGTGCCTTCCAAGGCACCGCCGGCGTTTCCTTGACTCCCACATAGGGCGGTAAAACCTCGATCTCCTGCGCGGTGATCTTGGCGTGGTCGCGCGGGTTGTCGCGGAAATACCAGCGCCAGACCAGGGCCCACCCGAAGCTCAAGATTCCCAGCACGATGAAGGCGCCGCGCCAGCTGAATGCGATCATGAGCCCGGTCACAATGGGTGGTGTAATGGCATTGCCGATACGCGCGAACGCGTGCGTGACGCCTTGTGCAATGCCACGCCGATGCGGAGGACTCCAGTTCGACAGGGCCCGCGTCGCCGTCGGGAAGGTGGCGCCCTCGCCAAGGCCGAGCAGCACGCGCGCGATGAGCATCGACACGAGGCCGGTTGCCATGCCGGTCAGAATCGTCGCGCCCGCCCAGATGATCGAGCACGCGGTCAAAGTTCGACGCGGGCCGAAGCGATCACCGACCCAGCCGCCGATGACTTGGAAGATCAGGTAGGGATAGGCAAACGCTGAAAAGACCAGTCCGATCTGTATATTCGACAGATGAAACTCTTTGCCGAATCCGATCGCCCCCGTGCTCACGTTCACCCGATCCATGTAGGTGATCATGTACATCACGCACAACAGGAGCAGTACCCGGGTGGTTGAACGGTGCAGCATGTGGGTCATATTGAACATAACATCCCTCGCTTAAAATACAATATTGTCGTGTGGCCTCGCGACTTGGGTCCATGCGATAAGGGCCATGGTGATGGTAACGTCGTTGGAATGTGGGTAAACGGCGCTCCCTATGCTCTGGATCCTCGCTTCGCTGTTTTTCGTTTGGTGTGCATTTCGCGAAATCCGCAAGAGCTTCGTCGCGCCGGCCGGCTATGACTTCCCCACGCCGGCTTCGAAACCTTACCTCGCCGTTGTCTTGGGTTTGGCCGTGCTGCTGGCATGGCCGCCGGTTCATATCTGGCTGTTTCAGCGGTTCCTATCCGCCAAAGCCACCGAACTGGCGGACGGTCACCGTGCCATCGTTCATTGCAACACCCTGTTCGATACGATGATCGACCCCGAGATGCTGGCTTCCGGCCACGCCAATCCTCGAACCGGGAAAATCGCCATCCAAAAGCCCTGGTGCGACACCTTGATCTCCTATTTACACCATCCCGAACGGGCATCTCGCGAGGAACTCCACAGCCTGGATCTTTTCACTCACGAGAGCATGCACGTTCGCGGCGAACTCAACGAAGCGAAAACCGAGTGCCAGGCGGTGCAGCGAAACTACCGTGCCGCCAAGATGCTTGGCGTTCCGGACAGCATCGCCGAGCAAAACGCTCTTGATTACTACAACATCAACTATCAGCAGCGTGGAAAAATAGGCGGCATGCAGGCTGCTTATTATTCAGAACAATGCGCCCCAGGCAGAAGCATGGATGAGCACTTGAGCGATTCGACCTGGGCAATGCCCTGAGGATGCCGCTGCGCGTGCCCCCGACCGCCAAATGGGCGTCTGAACAGGCCGGCCCCTGAATGACTCCCCTGAGGGGACACTCGCTTTAGGGATGGATCTCTCGGTTTAGGCGTCATTCCGAATGCGGCGTTTTCTGACATACATCGGGCAGCCGCCACAGCATAGTCACTCCAGCCGTTAAATGACTGATTGTGAGCGTGCAATAGGCTGCCTATGGATGAACACTCCGATTTTACCCGCCGTCCGCATGCGCACTTGAACACGGAGTTACAGCGGCGTCTGGAATCCCTTCTGAGCGGCGGATGCGACGAAGGGGAGTTTGTCGAAGCGGTGCGCGGCAAATGCAGCGAGAATGAGTTCATCGACGCCATCGCCGTGCAACTCCGTGCCGTGCCGACTTCGAGGCCGCAGGTCATCGCGGTCATCAATCGACTTCGAACCCGGGGCGACGTGCCGCTGGAGCTTGTGCGCTTTCTGGAATCGAAAATCGCCGCAGAACCATTACCCATTCAGGACTGCACCATCGATCTTCTGCGACGCGGTGCCGTCACATCACGTCCGCGGGCGGCCGAGGGCCCGCCGCCCTCTCCGATGGAGATCGGCCAGGTACTGCGGGATCGGTACGTCATCGAGAAACGCCTGGGAAGCGGCGGCAAGGGAACAGTCTTCAAAGCACTCGATCGATACCGGTCGAGCTTGCCCGCGTCGCAGCAGTACGTGGCGATCAAAGTTCTGCACCCCGTGCCCGCCGGCCGCACGGAAATGGTCGAATCGTTGCGGCGCGAGCTTTACTGCGCTCAGATGCTTTCGCACCGGAATATCGTCAATGTTTTCGAATTGGATCGGGATGGCGACATCGATTTTTTCACGATGGAGTTGCTGGAAGGCGAACTATTGAGCACGGTCATTGCTCGACTTCGTGACCGGCCCGTGCATCGCTCGCACGCCTGGGCCGTGATACGGCAAATTGCCGCCGGACTAGAGTACGCGCATGGCCGCGGGGTGGTGCACGCGGACCTGAAGCCGCAAAATATTATGATCACCGATTCCGGAGAGGTGCGAATACTCGATTTCGGTGCATCCTGCATTTTCGGCAAACACTCTCCGCCTAATCATGAACGGCCTGTCCGGTCGGCAACGCCGGCCTATGCGTCTTGCGAAATTCTGGACTCCCGAGAGCCTGACCCGCGTGACGACTTGTATGCCTTCGCGTGCATCAGCTACGAATTGCTGACCGGAATGCACCCCTTCCAGCGTCGTCGCGCGAATGAGGCTCGCGACCTGGGTATCGTTGCGACCAGGCCTGCCCATTTAAGCCGACGACAATGGCAAGTCCTGTCGAAGGGGTTGGGCTGGCATCGCGGCGGCCGATCGATATCGGTATCCGAATGGTACGATCGATTGAAGCCCGGCGGCGAGGATCCGCAATGCCTGCCAAGTTCCCTCGATCTGCAGCCGGCACTTCCACAGGGGCCGCGATCATCGTTGAGAGGCACTGCACTCTTCGCCGTTTTGGCGGCGACCGCGGCTGCCTCACTGCTGATGGTGCGCTTCGCACTGGGCGGAAGGGCGGGAAGCCCAATCCTGGCGTCGACGCCGGCGAGCGCCGCCCCCGAAGAGACGCTCTCGAGTTCCGCCGCCAACGAGATGGACAACCGGAGCGTAGTCTTGGACTCGCCTTCCTCGCCGACCCCAGTCCCGCAGTCGCCGCTTCTCGGCAGCGGGCGCTCCGACGGCGGCCGCAGCAGAATTCCATCTCAAGTGCCCCACCCGGTCGCCATTTCGGCCAGCGATTATGAAGTCCGTCCGGGAGAACGATTTGCGGAGATTCGAGTACATCGCTCCGCGGGGCTGCGCGATGAGGTGCCCTTTGTGTGGTGGACCGAAGCGGCTTCGGCAAAACCTGGCGTGGATTACGTGCCGCAGCCGAAGGTCACTCAAAGATTTCCGAAGGGAAGGAGTTCAACCAGCTTTTTCGTGAAGCTGTTGCCCGGGTCCTCCCGGATCCGCCCCGAGGTGTTTTATGTGGCGATCGGCGATGCCGCCGGTGGGCCGTCTCTCGGGCAAATCGTTCACACCGCGGTGTGGCTGCCCTCCAATGACAGGGTGGACAACGCCACGCATACCCAGCAAACCGCCGATGTGGCGACGTCGGGGTTCGCCACGGAAACTAACTCGATACCACAATAGATATCAATCACAACTAAATGATATGTAATGTAATTATACGTTATCTGACCCCTCCGTCAATGCCTCAGCTGCCGCCTTCTTTTGTGAGATTCATGCGATGAGTCGCATGCCGGGCGTCGAGGTCTGATATGGTCTTAAGCTGGTTAAAGCAATGAGTGCTTTGAAAAACCGACCGTGAGAGTGAACTCCAACAATCAGACGCTGATCCTGGCGGGTGAAGCCATCCCGCGCCGTGACGTTGGGAGTTCCTCGGCAGAGGCGTTCGGGCTGTCCGGCGGCCGGCCCCTGACCATTGTCGCCACGCCGGCGGATGACCCCAGGCTCCTTACGCAGGGAACCTTTGCCGGCAACGCGAGTGCTGCGGTCGGCGAGTCGACCTCTTCTTTCATCACGATTCCGTCTTACCAGAACACGCTGCTGCGTTCGAGCACCGTGTCTCGCGGCGCGCCCTTCAACGCCGCACACGCGTACGCCCGCACGCAAGATCTGACTAACAGCGCCCCGAGAGCCGCGATCATCGACACCTATGCCTAAGGCCTAGCGCCGGGGCGACGCTGGCGCGCCGATTGCCCGCGTTAAGTGAAATCAGGCCGAGTGAATCCGGCAACCGCCATCATTCGAATAAGCAGGGGTAGCTCCACAAGGGAACCTGTTTATGCCTCGATCGCGACTGAATTCACTCATCGGTGCCTGCACCGCGCTGCTCCTCGGAACGCATTGCGGGGCAGCGCCCATTGCCTGGCGCACCCAATGGAGTGATGCGGTTTTCGTCCAGGCCGAGAAAGATCGACGCTTTGTCATTCTCGACCTGCATGCCGTTTGGTGTCACTGGTGTCATGTCATGGACGAAAAAACCTACGGCGACCCCAAGGTTCAGTCCTTGATCTCGAAGCACTATGTCGCGGTCAGCGTCGATGCCGACAGCGATCCGGATCTCAGCAGCCGCTATGGTGACTGGGGCTGGCCGGCCACCATCGTTTTAGCCGCTGATGGCAGTGAGATCGTCAAGCGGCGCGGCTACATTCCGCCGGAACAGATGGCTTCCCTGCTGCAGGCCATCGTGGACGATCCCACCCCGGGCCCCTCGGTCGGGCCGGCCCTTGCCATGACCGAGGGGAGCAGCACCCATCTGAACCGCCGCACGCGCGGCGCCCTGATCCAAACCTACCAGCAGGCCTACGATGAGCAATACGGGGGTTGGGGCAATGTCCACAAATTCATCGATGCCGCCGCGCTGGAACTCAGTTACTCCAGGATCGATGAGGGCGACGCTTCCGCTGAACGGCATGCGCAGCAAACGCTGGATGCCAATTTGCGATTGATCGATCCCGTCTGGGGGGGTGTTTATCAATATTCGGATGAGGCGGATTGGAGTTCGCCGCATTTCGAGAAGCTCCTGTCATTCCAGGCGGACGATCTGCGGCTGTACAGCGAAGCGTATGCCCGATGGCAGGACCCGCGGTATTTGGCGGCCGCGACATCACTTTATCGTTACCTGACGACATTCCTCGCGGCGCCTGACGGCGGCTTCTATGTGAGCCAGGATGCCGATGTGTCGGCGCAAATCAGCGGGCACGATTTCTATCCGCTGGACGACAAAGCCCGTCGTGCCATCGGCATGCCGCACATCGATAACCACGAGTATGCGCGCGAAACCGGTTGGGCGATCCGCGCGCTCTGCAAATACCATGAGGTGACCGGAGAGAACGATGCCCTGCTCAAGGCAGAAAGAGCGGCACGATGGGCCATTGCGAATCGCTCGCTGCCGAGCGGCGCATTCCGGCACGACGCTCAAGATCGCGGCGGACCCTTCTTAGACGATGCGCTCGCGATGAGTCAGGCCTACCTTGCACTCTATCGTTCGACCGGCGACCGAGAGTGGCTGGGACGTGCCGGTACGGTGCTGCGATCTGTCGACGCAGTACTGCGCGATCCGAACGCCGGTTTCATGGCCGCGCCTCGCTCCAATCAACATCGCGGAGTATTTCGCGATGCCGTTCGCCAACCCGAACAGAATGCGGCGGTGGTTCGCGTGGCCAGCCTGATGCATCGGTACACGGGCAATGTTCGATATCAAAACATGGCACGGCACGGCATGAAGTATCTGGTTGCCTATGCGCAGGCGGCTCCTGAGCAACTTCAATCGGAGATTCTGCTTGCCGATCGAGAATTGTCCGTCGCGCCCATTCACATTACCGTGGTCGGGCACAAGACCGATCCGGCCGCAATCGAATTGCACTCGGCTGCTTTGCGGTACCCGTCAGATTATTTGCAGATCGACTGGTGGGATCGAGATGAGGGCCCACTGCCAAATCCTGAGATACAGTACCCACCCTTGGATCGGGCAGCGGCGTTCGCCTGCAGCGCAA
>Ga0116129_1000923_pt1 | contig 17033 bp, 11 predicted proteins | sample June2015DPH_17_2_FD_89732 | JGI IMG/M metagenome (GOLD analysis project Ga0116129, IMG submission 89732) | Peatland microbial communities from SPRUCE experiment site at the Marcell Experimental Forest, Minnesota, USA - June2015DPH_17_10 | ecosystem: Environmental > Terrestrial > Soil > Wetlands...
TGGTGCTGGTCGAGGCAGGCAGCGTCAGCGGGCCCGCGCCGCCGCCCGGCAAGCTTTAAGCAGCCGCCTGCAGACGGGCTCCTCTGCAGACAGGCTCCTCAGGAGACTTTAAGTCCGGCTGCTACGCGGCCGACTTGCCCGAAGCGGCCAGCTGCCGCAACACGTACTGCAGAATGCCGCCGTGCTGGTAGTACTCCAGTTCCTTGGGCGTGTCGATGCGCAGGCGCGCCTCGAATTCGGTGCTCTTTCCGTCATCGGATTTCGCGCTCACCTTGACCGACTTGGCGGCGCCGCGATTCAGGCCGACGATCTCGAAAGTCTCCCTGCCCGTGAGTCCCAAGCTCTGCGCACTCTGGCCGGATTTGTACTGCAACGGCAGCACGCCCATGCCGATCAAGTTGGAGCGGTGAATGCGCTCGAAGCTCTCGGCAATGACGGCCTTGACGCCGAGCAGCATGGTGCCTTTGGCCGCCCAATCGCGCGAACTGCCGGTACCGTATTCCTTGCCCGCAAGGATCACCAGCGGCGTCCTCGCCGCCCTGTATTTCACCGACGCATCGAAGATCGACATCTGCTCGCCGCTCGGCATGTGGACCGTGATGCCGCCTTCCGTGCCGGGCAGCAACAGGTTGCGTAAGCGGATGTTGGCAAAAGTGCCGCGCATCATGACCTCATGATTGCCGCGGCGCGCGCCGTAGGAGTTGAAATCTACGGCCTGCACGCCCTGCGAGATCAGGTATTTGGCCGCTGGGCTCGACTTTGAGATATTGCCGGCCGGGGAAATGTGATCGGTGGTGACGGAATCGCCCAGTACCGCGAGTGCGCGCGCTCCCTTGATGTCGCCCACCGGGGCCGGTGTCATGCTCATGCCGTCGAAGTAAGGGGGATTCTTCACATAGGTGGACTTGCCGTCCCAGGCGTAGATCTTTCCCTCGGGCGTCTTGATCGCGCCCCAGTTGGCATCGCCCTTGAAGACATTGGCATAGCCCTTCTTGAACATGGCCGAATCCACCGAAGCTGCCACGGTTGCCGCGACATCCTTGGCGCTCGGCCATATGTCTTTCAGATATACCGGCTTGCCGTCTTTACCTGCACCGAGCGGCTCGGTGGTGATGTCGATGTCGAGATTGCCCGCGAGCGCATAGGCGACCACCAGGGGCGGCGACGCCAGGAAATTCATCTTGATTTCCGGATGCACGCGGCCTTCGAAATTGCGGTTTCCCGACAGCACCGAGCAGGCGACCACATCGCCGCTGCGCACCGCTTCGGAAATTTCGGGCTTGAGCGGTCCGGAATTGCCGATGCAAGTGGTGCAACCATAGCCCACGGTGTAGAAGCCAAGCGACTCCAAGTCGTTGAGCAGGCCGGCCTTGGCAAGATAATCGGTCACGACGCGCGAGCCGGGCGCCAGCGAGGTCTTCACCCAGGGCTTGGAGGTCAGGCCGCGCGCCGCGGCATTGCGCGCCAGCAGCCCGGCGGCCACGAGCACGGCGGGATTCGAGGTGTTGGTGCAGCTGGTGATGGCGGCGATCAGAACCGCCCCATCCTTGACATCGAAGCTCTGGCCATCGACCGCGGCCGGCGCATGGCCTTTGGCCTGCGGATTCTTCTGCGTGCGCTCCTCCGCCATTTTCTTCACGCTGCTGCGGTACACCGTCTTGGCGCTCTTCAGGGGCACCCGATCCTGCGGCCGCTTCGGTCCGGCGAGCGACGGCTCGACCTTCGATAGATCCAACTCCACCACCTCCGTGTAATCGGCGGCGGCCGCGCCATCGACTCGCCACAAGCCTTGCGCCTTGGCATAGGCCTCGACCAAGGCGGTTTGCTCGCTGGGACGGCCCGTCAAATCCAGATAGCGGATGGTCTCCTCATCGATGGGAAATATGGCGCAGGTCGAACCGAACTCCGGCGACATATTGGCGATGGTGGCACGGTCGGCGAGCGGCAGGCCCTTGAGGCCGTCGCCGAAGAACTCGACGAATTTGTCGACCACACCCTGCTTGCGCAGGATCTCGGTCACCGTCAACACCAGATCGGTGGCGGTGGTGCCGGCGGGCAGGCTGCCGGTGAGTTTGAAGCCGATCACCTGCGGGATGAGCATGGTGACCGGCTGCCCCAACATGGCGGCCTCGGCCTCGATGCCGCCGACGCCCCATCCGAGCACGCCCAGGCCATTGACCATGGTGGTGTGCGAGTCGGTGCCCACCAACGTATCCGGATAGGCGAGTTTCTTGCCGGCGCCCTCGTCCGAGAAAATCACGCGCGCCAGTCTTTCGATGTTGACTTGATGCACGATGCCGGTGTTCGGAGGCACGACTTTGAAGTTGCTGAACGCCGTCTGGCCCCAGCGCAGGAACATGTAGCGCTCGCCGTTGCGCTTGAATTCAATTTCGTTGTTGTGCTGGAGCGAATCGGCGGCGCCGTATTCGTCGACCTGCACCGAGTGATCGATCACCAGTTCCGCGGGGGCCAGCGGATTGACCTTCTGTGGATCGCCGCCGAGCTTGACGATGGCTTCGCGCATGGCGGCCAGATCAACGATGCACGGCACGCCGGTGAAATCCTGCATGATGACGCGGGCGGGCGTAAAGGCGATTTCGTGGCTCGGCTGCGCCTTAGGATCCCACTTGAGGATGGCCTCGATATCCGCCTTCGTGACATTGACGCCGTCCTCGAAGCGCAGCAGGTTCTCGAGCAGGATTTTCAAGGAGAACGGCAGACGATCGACATTCAGCGACTTGAGCGCCGTCAGACTGAGGATTTCGTACTGGTTGCCGCCCACTTTGAGCGCCGTTCTTGCTTTGAAGCTATCCGTCATGACCCCTCCGCCGAAAATTGCTCATTATAAGTCATTCTCCGCACCACCGACGTGCGGCCGAGATTGAACCGCCGCGCAATGATGCCGCCGCCCAGGCAGCGTTCCTCGCGGTAGAAAACCGCGTACTGTCCGGGCGTCACGGCGCGTGCGCTGGTGCGTAAGTCGACTTGCCAGCGCGCGCCGCCCAAGGCACGCAGCGTGCAGGGCAGGTCGCACTGCCGATAGCGTGTCTTGACCGCGCAGTCGAAAGACGTGGCGTGCAGAGCGGCGCTGTCGAGCCAATGCAGCTCCTCGACTTCGAACCGGTCGGACATCAGCAGCGGGTGATCCTGATCCTGCACCACGATCAGCGCATTGCGCGAGGCTTGCTTGTCGGCGACATACCAGGGCGCAGCGGCGCTGCCTGCACGGCCGCCGATCTTCAGTCCCGAGCGCTGCCCCAAGGTGTACAGCGCCAGCCCGCGGTGTTCGCCGATCACCGTGCCCGTGTCGGTCTCGATGGGCCCGGCATCGGTGCGCAGATAGCGGCCGAGAAATTCCTGGAAGGGCCGCTCGCCGATGAAGCAGATGCCGGTGCTGTCCGGCTTGTCGTAAACCGGCAGACCGGATGCATGCGCGAGCCTTCTGACCTCGTCCTTGCGCATCCCGCCGATCGGGAACAAGGTCCTTGCCAACGCTGCTGCGCCCACAGCATGCAGGAAATAGCTTTGATCCTTCGCGGTATCGGTGCCTTTCAGCAACTGAGTGTCGCCCGCGACGCGACGCAGCCGTGCATAGTGGCCCGTGGCGATGAAGTTCGCGCCCAGCCGTTGCATGTAGTCGAGGCAGACGCCGAACTTGATTTCGCGATTGCACAGTACATCGGGATTCGGCGTGCGGTTGGCGGCGTATTCGCGCAGGAAATGCTTGAACACGCGCTCGCGGTACTGTTGGGCGAAGCTGACCCGATGCAGCGCAATACCGAGCAGGTCGCAGACCCTTCGCGCATCCTGAAAATCGGCGGCGGCGGTGCAATAGCCGTCGTCCTCCCAATTGGACATGAACAGTCCCTGCACCGAGTAGCCGGCGTCGCGCAACTTGAGTGCCGCGACCGCGGAGTCCACGCCGCCGGATATGGCGACGATGACGGTGCCGGCGGCGCCGGGATCGGGAAGGGTTTGCGGCATTCGCTCATTATACTGAGCGGTGAGCCGCAGGTTACATCAGCATCTGGCGCATTTGCGATTCTTGCATGCCGGTTTGCCAAACTTCATCGAAGAAGTTCAGATAGCGGCGCACGACCGCGGGGTCATTCATATCCGATATGCCATCCCAGCGGTCGGCTTGCAGCCGATAAACCAGCGCCTTATCGTCAGCGATGATGAAAGCGCCGGCGCTGGCCGGGTATTCCGGGCTCATGGCACGAAGATCGATGCAGCTGGTGAGGCGGCGCGCCAGGGCAAGAAAGCGGTTGTTATCCAGCATCGCCCGCGAAGGATCGGCGAGCAGCACCCTGACCTTCGCGTAAGAGCGCGCCAGAACCAGACGCTTGATGGCTTCGAGGAAAGGCTCCTCGCCATAGACCAGCGGTTCCAAGTCCTGGGTGAAAATCGACAGCAGCCGTTGCGCGGACTTGGCGACCTTGAGGCTGGCCTCGCGCACCTCCGGCATGGTGGTCAGGATGGTGCGGGTCCCAGATCCCATGGAAACGTCTGGGCCCGTGGCCGGGACTCTATCCGCGACCGGTTTGGACCGTTGTTCCGTATCCGCCATTGACTCTTACCCCACCCGTACTTTCGAGTCCGATAGTACCGTCAGGCGTGAAGGGGTCCGTGCCAACTGCGTCACGTTTCGAAGGGCCAGATGTACAAAGCTTGAGCTATGTAGGATTTCGCCCTGCCAATAAGGGCGCAAGTCCTACGTACGATGCCGGCGTCAGCGCGAGCAGACGCTGTTTCTCCGCGGCGGGCAATGATAATGAGCCTATGAATGCACGCATGCTCTGTTCATCCATCGGCCGGCCGCGCGTGTAGGCCTTTAGCTGCTCGTAGCCATCGGGGATGCCATTAGCCCGCATCACGGTTTGCACCGCTTCCGCGAGCACCTCCCAGGCACGGTCCAAATCTTCGGCAACCCGCGCAGGATCGAGTTCGAGCTTGCGCAAGCCTGCCTGCAGCGAACCGTAAGCGAGCACCCCATGGCCGATCGCCACACCGATATTGCGCAACACCGTGGAATCGCTAAGGTCGCGCTGCAGGCGCGAAACAGGCAGCTTCTCGGCAAAATGTCCCAGCAGCGCGTTCGCGATGCCGAGATTTCCTTCTGCGTTTTCGAAATCGATCGGGTTCACCTTGTGCGGCATGGTGGACGATCCGACTTCGCCGGCGATCACGCGTTGCTTGAAATATCCCAAAGAAATATAGCTCCACATATCGCGCGCCAGATCGGTGAGCACGGTGTTTGCGCGCATCAGCGCGTGACAGTACTCGGCGATCCAATCATGCGGCTCGATTTGCGTGGTGTAGGCGTTCGACTCGAGACCGAGCGAGCGAACGAAGGCCGCGCTGAAGGCCGGCCAATCGACCTGCGGCAGGGCCACGGCATGCGCGTTGAAATTCCCGACCGCGCCGTTCATTTTTCCGAGCAGCACGATGCGGCCGAGGCCGTCGCGCTGCGCTTCGAGGCGTGCAGCGACATTGGCAAGCTCCTTGCCGACCGTGGTGGGCGTCGCGGTCTGGCCGTGGGTGCGCGCCAGCATGCCGGTCGAGGCATGACGCACGGCCATGCCGTCCAGCAGCGCGATCAAATCGGCGAGCAGGGGCTCGAGCAGCGTCGCGCGCGCCGCCCTCAGCATGAGGGCGTAGGCCAGATTGTTGATGTCCTCCGAAGTACAGCCGAAGTGCAGCCATTCGAGCTGCGCCGGAAGCGCGCCGCGCACCGCCAGTTCTGCGCGCAGCCAGTACTCGACCGCCTTGACATCGTGATTGGTGCGCGACTCGATGCGTTTGATGGCCGGGGCGTCCGTGGTGCCCGGGTCTTGCGCCAGCGTCGTGAGCAGCCGGCGGGCAGGCTCGGGCAAATGCGCCAGCTGCGCGGCGGCGGGTCCGGCCGCGAGCGCCAGCATCCAAGCGCACTCGACGCGCACGCGCTCACGCATCAAGCCCGCTTCGCTGAATATGCGGCGCACCTGCCCAAGCTTGCCGCCGTAGCGGCCGTCGAGGGGAGAGAGGGCGTCGATGCAGAAGGTGGCGTCAGTGGAGGAGGTGGACATCGCGGCGCTGTGTCGCTCGAGTGGTAGAATTGATTCGATTCTACCGTAAACACCGAACGATTCGATGGACCCTCTTTACAGCAAAACTCACATCCGCGAGGCGCTGCAGCGGCAGCCCTCGGCCGCCGCCGAAGAAGAAATGCACTGGCTGCTCGGCGCAACGCCGGAGACTATCGCCTCGGTACGCGCCGCGCTGCCGGCACGGCGCACCCCAGCGGCGGTGCTCGTGCCGCTGGTGGAGCGCGCCAACGGGCTCACCGTGCTGCTCACCCAGCGCGCCGACACGCTCAAGGACCATGCCGGGCAAATCAGTTTTCCCGGTGGCCGCATCGACCCTGAGGATGCCGATGCGTGGGCGGCCGCGTTGCGCGAAGCCCACGAGGAGATCGGATTGGTGAAGGAATTGGTGGAGTTCGCGGGCTATCTTCCCGATCACATCGTCGTCACCGGCTTTCGCGTCACGCCTTGCGTCGGGTTCGTACGGCCCGAATACCAACTGCGGATCGCCGCGGCCGAGGTTCACGATGCCTTCGAGGTGCCCCTGGATTTCATCCTGGACTCCGCCAACCATAAGGCACGCCAACGGCAGGTGGGCGATGTGACCGTCGAGGTCCATGACATCCCGTTCGGCGACCGCAACATCTGGGGCGCAACCGCTGGAATGCTCATGACGTTCAGGCGCCTGCTGCAGCTGCGGATGGCACGCGCGCAGTGAGCGCCGCGGCCGCCGTGCCGCTGGCATTCAACTTCGCGGATCTGCCGCTGCTGGCGCAGCGCGACGCGATCCTCGAGGCATTGGAGCGCAGCCAAGTGTTGATCGTGGCCGGCGAAACCGGCTCCGGCAAGAGTACGCAGCTGCCCCAGTATTGCCTGCAATCGGGACGCGGGGTGGCCGGACTGATCGCGCATACGCAGCCGCGGCGGCTCGCGGCGCGGGCACTGGCGGCGCGCATTGCCGATGAGCTGGGCCAGCCGGTGGGCCGCAGCGTCGGCTTCAAGGTGCGCTTTGCCGATCAGGTATCCGATGTCACGCGGCTCGTGCTGATGACCGATGGATTGCTGCTGGCTGAGCTCGCCTCCGACCCCTTGTTGAGCCGCTACGACACCATCATCGTCGATGAAGCGCACGAGCGTTCTTTGAACGTGGATCTGCTGCTGGGTGTGCTGAAGCGCCTGTTGCCGCGGCGTCCCGATTTGAAAGTCATCATCACCTCCGCCACTCTCGATGTCGCGCGCATCTCGGCCTTTTTCGCGAACGCGCCGATAGTGCGCGCCGGCGGCCGTGGCTATCCCATCGAAGTACGCTACCGCGAGGCAGCGGCCGAGGATGATCCGGATCTGCCGCTGGCTGTCTGCAATGCCTACAACCAGATAGCGGCGGAATCCGGCGAGATTGGCGGCGGCGACGTCCTGGTATTCCTGCCGGGCGAGCGCGAGATCTGCGACGTGCAGGAGTTTTTGGAGCGCGAACTGCAGCAGCGCGTCGAGGTATTGCCGCTTTACTCGCGGCTCTCCTGGGAGCAGCAACAAAGAATTTTCCGCCCCGGCTCGCGCCAGCGCATCGTCTTGTCGACCAACGTCGCTGAGACCTCCGTCACCGTGCCCGGTATTCGCAGCGTCATCGATTCGGGACTGGCCCGAATCAGCCGCTATAGTTCGCGCAACCGCCTGCAGCGGCTGCCGATCGAGCCGATTTCGCTGGCCAGCGCCGAGCAGCGTAAAGGCCGCTGCGGGCGATTGGGACCGGGGCTGTGCCTGCGGCTCTACAGCCAGGAGCAGTTCGAGGCGCGTGCGCCGTTCACCGAGCCGGAAGTATTGCGCACCAATCTGGCGGCTCTGCTGCTGCGCCTGGCGGCAGATGGATTGGGCGACGCCGAAGATTTTCCGTTCATCGATCCGCCGGACTCACGGGCGCTGAACGATGGCTATCGCTTGCTGCAGGAGCTGCAGGCGCTCGATGCCGGCCGGCGCATCACCCCGCGCGGCAAGGCCATGGCGCGCCTGCCGCTCGATCCGCGCCTGGCGCGCGCGCTCCTCGAGAGCAAACGCTATCACGCCGAGAGTGAACTTCTGGCCATAGTCGCAGGCCTGAGCGTGGCCGACGTCCGCACTGGCGAGCCGCGCGGCGCGGCGCCGAACCCGCCCGACGACGCGGAAGCGACCGCGCTGCTCGACAACCGCTCCGAGTTCTCGGCGTTGGTGAAACTATGGCGTGCCTATCGCGCCGCGCGCGCAGGTCCACGCCGTGCACTGCGTACCTGGTGCAAGGAACGTAGATTCTCTCTGCTGCGCTTCTCGGAGTGGGAGGACGTGCATGCCCAGGTGACGGAGCGTGCGCGTGAACTCGGAATCGTCGCGCGCGGCTGGACCGCGAGTTATACCGGCGTACATCGTGCGTTGCTCGCCGGTTTCTGCACCCTGGTCGGGTCGCGCGGCGAGGAGGGCGCCTATCTGGGCACGCGCGGCGTGCACTTTTATCTCTATCCCGGCTCGCTGGCACGCCGCAAGCCGCGCTGGGTGATGGCGGCAAACATTCTGGAAACATCCCGGGTATTCGCGCGGCGCGTGGCTCAAATCGAGCCCGCCTGGATCGAAACGGCGGCCGCGCACTTGCTGAAGCGCGAGTACCTCAGCCCCGACTGGGACGAGGGCCGCGAGGAAGTGGTGGCGCGGGAGCGCGTCAGCTTTCTCGGCTTGATCGTGAGCGCCAACCGCATCGTCAATTACGGTCGCATCGCGCCCGAGGAATCGCGCCGCATCTTTGCGCGCGAGGCGCTGGTTTACCGACGCTTGACGCGGCGGCCGGAGTGGCTGATGCACAACGATGCCGCGTTGCTCGCGGCACAGCGCATGGAAGAGCGGCTGCGCACCCGCGGTCTGGTGCAAAACCCGGAGGAGTTGGTCGAGTTCTACGACCGGGCGCTGCCGCGGCAGGTATCAAGCGGCGCCACTTTGGAGTTTTTCAGCAGGCATCTCACCCAGCCGCAGCGAGCGGCGCTGGCATTGGGTCCGGAACGCATATTCGCGCGCTGCCCCGATGCGGCGGCACTGGCCGAATTCCCGGAGAGCATTGCCGTCGGAGAGGTATCGATCGCCGTGCAGTACCGGTTCGCACCGGGCGAGATGGGCGACGGCGCCACCCTCATGGTGCCTTTGCCGGTCATTGCGCAACTGACGGCAGCCGAGGTGCAATCCGCCATTCCGGGATTTTCGGCGCCGCGCATCGAGGCTCTGCTCAGATCCCTGCCCAAGGAGGCGCGGCGCAGCTTGATTCCCATCCCGGCCGCGGCGCAGGATTTCTTGGATTTCGCAGGATCACGGGCGCCGGCCGCCGAGCCACAGCTCATGGAGTGGCTGAAAATGAGACGCGGCGTACCGGAAGCGCTGCTGCGCTTCCAGGCCGGAGCCGTGCCGCAGTACTTGAACCCGCAGGTGGCCGTGATCGACGGCGCGCGGGAAATTGCCCGCAGCGTCGATCTCAAGGAACTGCGGCTGCGCTGCGCCGCCGCAGCGCGCGAGGCGCTGCACGAGATCGCGCGGAATTTGTACGGCGCGACGGCCTGGCGCTGCTTCGAGCTCGAAGAGTTGCCGCTGTCGGTGCGCGTGCCCCTGGCGCAGGGTTTTTTGACGCTCTATCCGACGCTGCAGCCGCAGCAGAGCGATCTGCAGGTTCGGTTGGAGTGGTCGCAGGAGGAGGCCGCGATGCGCTGGTTCGATTGCGCCGTGCGATTGGCGTGTGCGATGCTGCCGGGGCAGGTGCGCGGGCTCGTCAAAAAAGTCTCGGCCTCGGCACCGCTGATTTTGAGCGCCACTCCGTACTTGAGCAGCAGCGAGTTGACGGAAACGCTGCTGCATCTGACGGTTCGCAAAGCCTGTTTCGGCGATGAGCAGGCGCCGCGCACCCGCAGCGGCTTCGATGAGGCCGTCGATCGCGGACGCGAGCAGCTGCATCAGGTCATGGATGAAGTGCTCTCCAGCATATCCCTCTGGTTGACGGAAGCGGGCGCGCTGCGCCGCGCACTCGAGCATCCGCGCGTGCTTGGCTTACGCGAGGCGGCCGAGGAGAGCCGGGAGCATCTGCAGAGTCTATTGCAGGGGGCGGCGATCCGCCGCGCAGCGCCGCAATGGTTGCGCCAATTGCCGCGCTACCTGAAAGCGGAGCAGCGCCGCTGGCAGCGCAACGCCGCGCGCGGCACCGAATCTGAGCAGACCCTGCAGCAGATCCGGCACTTCACGGCGCGCCGGCGCCACTTGGAGCGGCAGGTGAGCTCGCAACTGCGCGCAAGTCGCAACTTGGAGGACCTGCGTTTTTGGATCGAGGAATTTCGCGTCTCCCTGTACGCGCAGGAATTGAAGACCCTGGCGCCGATTTCGGCGGCGCGATTGGAACAGCGCGCCGCCGAGGTCGACGCGTGGCTCACACGTTGAACTTGATCCCCTGCGCCAGAGGCAGCTGCGAGCTCCAGTTGATGGTATTGGTCTGGCGCCGCATGTAGGCTTTCCAGGAATCCGACCCAGCCTCACGGCCGCCGCCCGTGTCTTTCTCGCCGCCGAAGGCGCCGCCTATTTCGGCGCCGGACGTGCCCAGATTGACGTTGGCGATGCCGCAGTCGCTACCATCGGCCGAGAGGAACTGCTCGGCGGCTTGCAATCGATCCGTGAAAATGGCCGATGACAGGCCGTAAGATACCGAGTTTTGCACGGCGAGCGCCTCATCGAGGCTGTCGACGCAGAGCAGATAGAGAATCGGCGCGAAGGTCTCCGAGTTGACGATGGGCATGCCGGCATTGGCGCGGATCAGCGTGGGTTCGACAAAATTGCCGGGACGCTGCAGCACCTTGCCGCCGTACAGAAGCTCGCCTCCCTGCGCTCGAGCCGCGGCGATCGCGGCGCTATAGCGTGCCACGGACTCCGCATCGATCAGGGGTCCCATGAGCGTATGCGGATCCAAAGGGTCGCCGATCCGTACCTGGCCGTAGGCGGCGATCAAGCGCCGCTCCAGCTCCGCCGCGCGCGAACGGTGCGTCAGCACGCGGCGGGTGGTGGTGCAGCGTTGCCCGGCCGTGCCGATCGCGCCGAAGACCAGGGCCGGAACGGCCAGATCGAGGTTGGCGCTCTCATCGACGATGATGGCATTGTTGCCGCCTAACTCCAGCAGGGATTTTCCGAGGCGCTGCGCGACGCGCACGCCGATGCGCCGCCCGACCTCCGTCGATCCGGTGAACGAGACGAGCGCGACGCGACGGTCGTCGATGAAGCGCCCCGCGATCTCGGTGCCGGCATCGACGAAGATTTGAAAGATGGCCGGCAAATCATGCCGCTCGAGCACGCGATTGCAAATGTGCTGCACGGCGAGGCCGCACAGCGCCGTCTTCGGCGAGGGCTTCCAAATCGTGGCGTTGCCGGCAATGGCCGACAGGAACGCGTTCCACGCCCACACGGCGACCGGAAAATTGAACGCAGAGATCACTCCGACCACGCCCAACGGCTGCCACTGCTCATACATGCGGTGCTGCGGACGCTCTGAGTGCATGGTATTGCCGTACAGCATGCGCGACTGACCGACGGCGAAGTCGGCGATGTCGATCATTTCCTGCACCTCGCCATCGCCCTCGGCTTTGATCTTGCCGTTTTCCATGGATACCAAGCTGCCGAGGGCATCCTTGTGGGCGCGCAGCTCCTCGGCCATTTGGCGGATGGCTTCACCGCGCTTCGGAGCGGGCACGCGCCGCCAGGCCGCCGCTGCCGCCGTGGCGGCGCTGATCACGTGCTCGTAGTCGGCCGCGGTCGCGCCGCGTACCTGCGCGAGCCGTTCGCCGCTCGTGGGATTGAAGGAGTCGATCAGCGGGCCGCTCGTGTCGGTGCTCCAGCCGTGTTTTCCCGACCAAACTCCGGGATTGATGCCGCTCAAGCCCAGTCTGGCAAAAATGTCGCTGCTGGTTTTCATGGCGGCATTTTGACTTGCGGGCGCCCGCAACGCTAGCATGAAGCGGATGTCGACTACTCCGGCCCTGACTCATTGGCACCCCGCGAGCTGGCAAGCACGGCCGGCCACGCAGCAGCCCATCTATGCCGACAGCCAGGCATTGCAGCGCGCCGTTGCCGCGCTCAGCCGGCTGCCGCCGCTGGTGGTTTCCTGGGAAGTCGAGGCGCTGCGGACCAAGCTGGCGCAGGCGCAACGCGGCGAACAGTTCCTGCTGCAGGGCGGCGACTGCGCCGAAAGCTTCGAAGATTGCGAATCCGACAACATTGCCAGGCGGCTGAAAATACTTTTGCAGATGAGCCTGGTGCTGCTGCAGGGGATGAAGCGGCCCATCATCCGCGTCGGGCGTTTCGCAGGCCAGTATGCCAAGCCGCGCTCCACCGATACCGAGACGCGGGGCGGCGTGACGCTGCCTTCCTACCGCGGCGACAACGTCAATCGGCCGGGTTTCAGCCCGCAGGAGCGGGAACCCGATCCGGAGTTGCTGCTGCGCGGCTACGAGCGCGCGGCCCTGACGCTGAATTTCGTGCGTGCGCTGGTCGACGGAGGATTCGCCGATCTGCATCATCCGGAATACTGGGACTTAGGTTTCCTGCGCCACGCACCACTGCGCGATTCGTATCAGAGAATCGTCGATTCGATCGCCGAGTCGTTGGATTTCTTCGAATCCATGAGCGGACAGCGTGTGCACGCCGCGACCCGTGGGGATTTCTATGCCAGCCACGAGGGCTTGCACCTGCTCTCCGAGCAAGCTCAGACACGCTTCCGGCAGAAGCGCTGGTACAACTTGTCCACGCACATGCCGTGGATCGGCATGCGCACCGCCAATATCGATGGTGCGCACGTCGAGTACTTCAGAGGCATTGCCAATCCCATTGGCGTAAAGGTCGGAGCCGCGATGAGCGCCGAGTGGCTGCAAGCGCTGGTTCAGATCCTGAATCCGCAAAACCAGGTTGGGCGGTTGACCTTCATTCATCGATTCGGGATCAAAGACATCGAACAGCGTCTGCCCGACATGATTCGTGCGGTGCGCGCCACCGGTGCGCCGGTGCTGTGGGTATGCGATCCCATGCATGGCAATACCGAAACCACGGCGGGGGGAATCAAGACGCGCCGCTTCGATAATATTCTGGCGGAGGTCGAAGCAGCGTTCCGAATCCATGAGGAGGAGGGTTCCGCGCTGGGCGGCGTGCATATCGAGCTCACCGGCGAGGATGTCACCGAGTGCATTGGGGGAGCCCGCGGCCTGACCGAATCCGACCTCGCCCGAGCCTATCGGTCCAACGTCGATCCGCGTCTGAACGCGGAACAGGCGCTGGAGCTCGCGATGCTGATCGCGCGGCGCTCCGGCCATGGTTTCATCGGCAAAAACCTTAAGAGTCGCTCCTCGATCTGAATGTCTTCTGTATAAAAATCATATATTTATAGAGATAATCTCGATTTTATCTAGAGAGGGTCCGGCAGTTTTTGAATTGCCGGCTTGCCTGAATGCGCGCAGGTGCTATCCTGCGCCTCGAACCTTTCCCGCACCCCCAAGTTCAAGTGCCTTTGGGCGCTTTATTTGGGAGGGCCGTCCGAAAATAATTGGCTGACCGTGCGGAATCTTTTTCCCCAAGGTCGGGTCTGACAGGCTCCCAAGCCTTGACGGATCCGGTCACAGGTTCAGTTGCGCTCGGGTTAGTCCAAAGTCCAAGCGCGAATGATGGCGGGCTACGCGGGCTTCCGCGTAGCCCGTTTTTTATCAAGGACCGGCTTCCAAAAAATTCTGCCGTAAGCAAAAATCGCATGAATCGCATTTTCGATGCCGCCTGCCGGCGTTGCCCGCGGCTCGCAGCGTTTCTGGACGCCGTGCGCATCGCGGAGCCGGAATACTACTGCCGTCCCGTACCGCCCTTTGGGGATGAGCAGGCCAAGCTTCTGATCGTGGGATTGGCGCCCGGCATGCATGGCGCCAATCGCAGCGGCAGGGCCTTCACGGGCGACCACGCTGGGATACTCCTGTACGCCACGCTGCACAAGTTCGGCCTGGCCACGGCGCCGGTATCGCAGAGCGCCCGGGATGGACTGCAGCTCATCCAGGCGCGCATCACCAATGCGGTCAAATGCCTGCCGCCGGCCAATAAGCCCCTGCCCGTGGAGATCAAGCAGTGCAATGGCTACCTGCGCGCCGAACTCGAGCAAAGCCGGAGTGTTCGCGCCATTCTAGCGTTGGGTACCATTGCGCATGCAGCGGTGCTGCGTGCCTGTGATATCGCGCCCGCGCAATTCCGCTTTGCGCATGGCGCGGAACACAGATTGAGCGCCGGTCGTATCTTGCTGGACTCTTATCATTGCAGCCGTTACAACACGCAAACGCGGCGTTTGACCGCCGACATGTTCGAGGCCGTCGTGCAGCGGGGCCGCGAGTTGGCGCTCGCGCCCGGGCACAGCGATGAGCAGCGAACCCAGGGCCTTTGACGCCAGGGCGTTCGTCGACAGCCTGCCCAGTAAACCCGGTGTATACCGCATGCTGGATGCGCAGGGGGAGATTCTCTACGTCGGCAAGGCCCGCAACCTCAAGAACCGGGTCGGCTCGTACTTCCAGCCGAGCAACGTGCAGCCCAAGGTGCAGGCGCTCATCGCCAAGACCGCCAACATGGAGGTCACCATCACCAACTCGGAGACCGAAGCGCTGCTGCTGGAATTCAATCTCATCAAGAAGCACCGGCCGCGCTTCAATGTGGTGCTGCGTGACGACAAGAGCTTTCCGTATCTGCATCTGGAGAGCGAGCATGAATTTCCGCGCCTGGCCTTTTATCGCGGCGCACGCCGGGAGCCGGGCCGCTACTTCGGTCCATACCCATCCGCCGGTGCCGTGCGCGACACCCTGCAGCAGCTGCAAAAGCTGTTTCGCATCCGCAATTGCGAGGACACCTATTTTGCCAACCGCTCGCGCCCCTGCCTGCAATACCAAATCCAGCGCTGCACCGCGCCATGCGTCGGGCTGATCACCCCCGAGAGCTACAGGCGCGATGTCGGCGCCGCCATCAAGGTGCTGGAAGGCCGCAACGACGAGGTCAGCGAGGATCTCGGCACGCGCATGGAGGCGGCCGCGGCGCGTCTGGAATTCGAGGAGGCCGCGCAGATTCGCGATCAATTGGCGAAGCTGAAAGTCATCCAAGCGCAGCAGATCGTGACCGCCGGCGCGGATCATGACGCGGATGTCATCGCCGTCGCGGCCGCCAATGGCGAGTACTGCGTGGCGCTGATGTTCGTGCGCGCGGGCCGCAGCCTCGGCAGCACGACGTTCTTCCCCAAGGCACAGTTCGCGGAGCTGCCCGAAGTGCTGGCGGCATTCACGACACAGTATTACCTGGAACGCGATACTCCCGCGGAAATCATCGTCGAGCAGGATTTCGACGAGATGCAGGTCCTCGAGGCCGCGTTGTCGCAGCGCGCGTCTCACAAGGTGCGGATCTCGTCATCGGTGCGCGGGATTCGCGCGCGCTGGCTTGAGATGATGCAAAACAACGCGCGCGAGGCCCTGCAAATGCGCAGCCTGGCCCGCGCCAGCATCGAGTCGAGTCTCGATGACCTGCGAGATGCCTTCGATCTGGAGGAAACGCCCGCGCGGCTCGAGTGTTTCGACATCAGCCATACGAGCGGCACCGACACCGTGGCCTCGTGCGTGGTGTTCGGTGTGGAGGGGCCGTTGAAGAGCGAGTATCGCAGGTTCAACATAGCCGGCATTCAGCCAGGCGATGACTACGCAGCCATGCACCAAGCGCTGGCGCGCCGCTACAAGCGCGTGCGCGACGGCGAAATAACGAGACCCGATGTCTTGCTGATCGACGGCGGCAAGGGGCAGCTCGCGGAAGCGGCGCAGGTGTTGGCAGAACTTGGGCTCGAGGGCATCGCCCTGATCGGCGTTGCCAAAGGTGCCGAGCGTCGCCCGGGTCAGGAGCAACTGTTCTTGTTGGGCCGCGACGTGCCCACTATACTGCCGCCGGACTCGCGTGCACTTCATTTGATTCAACGCGTCCGCGACGAAGCGCATCGGTTCGCGGTCGCCGGGCACAGGCGCAAGCGGGCCAAACGTCACAACCAATCTATCCTCGAGACCATCCCGGGGTTGGGACCGGTCAAACGACGCGAGCTGCTGAAGCAGTTCGGCGGCCTACAAGGAATTCTCCGTGCCGGCATCGATGATTTCGTTCAAATCCGCGGCCTCGGGCGCGACCTCGCCGAGGTAATCTATGAGCACCTCCACCCAGGCCGGTGAAGGCCAATCGCATTTCAACCTGCCGAATACGCTGACCTGGCTGCGTATTCTGATGATCCCCGGAATCATCATCCTCTTTTATCTGCCGTTCTGGTGGGCGTACCCGGCTGCCGGAATCGGCTTCGCCCTGGCCGGCATCACCGATTCCTTGGACGGCTACTTTGCACGCAAGCTCGGGCAGACTTCGCGTCTGGGCGCCTTTCTGGATCCGGTGGCCGATAAGCTCATCGTCGCGGCCGCGTTGGTTCTGATCGTGAGCAGAGACCCGCAATGGTTTCTGGTCATCGCCGCGATCGTGATCATCGGCAGGGAGATTGCCGTCTCTGCGCTGCGCGAATGGATGGCCGAAATCGGCGCGCGCGGCCGGATCAAAGTATCGATGCTGGCGAAATATAAGACCATCATGCAGATCGTGGGATTGTCCTTGCTGCTGTTTCGCATGGATCTGTTCGTGATTCCGACCTACAAGCTGGGACTGGTGCTGACGGGGGTGGCCGCCGTGTTGACGCTCTGGTCGATGATTCAATACCTGGCGCTGGCGTGGCCCGAGTTGCGCGACAGCTCGCGCCTTTGAAGGAGCGGCTGCGCGGGTTCAGCCTTGACTCCCTGCGGTTCCGCCCTACAATTGCGCCACAGTTTCAAGCGCGGGAATAGCTCAGTTGGTAGAGCGCAACCTTGCCAAGGTTGAGGTCGCGAGTTCGAGCCTCGTTTCCCGCTCCAA
>Ga0116129_1000924_pt1 | contig 16981 bp, 18 predicted proteins | sample June2015DPH_17_2_FD_89732 | JGI IMG/M metagenome (GOLD analysis project Ga0116129, IMG submission 89732) | Peatland microbial communities from SPRUCE experiment site at the Marcell Experimental Forest, Minnesota, USA - June2015DPH_17_10 | ecosystem: Environmental > Terrestrial > Soil > Wetlands...
CGGCGGCCATGAGCAATTTCATCCGGGAAGTTCCACGCACCTGGCAAGAGATCCTCGAGCGCTTTGCCGGGCAGCCATACCCGCGAGTCTATCGTGTCTTCGGACAACTTCGGCCGAAGCTGGGTCGCATGGCGAACGCCAGTCCGAATTTCCCCTACACGTTCTCGGCGGGTGGGGATTTCGTCGAAGGGACTGAATAGCCGTTGCACTTGATTTGTTTGGAGGCCGGTCATGAAGCGGATCATTGTGGGAATCTCAGGCGCCACGGGTGCCATCTATGGCATTCGGTTGCTGCAGCTGTTTCGATCGGTGGATTCCATCGAGACGCACCTGGTGATGACGCCGGCAGCCCGGCGGACGGTTCTGCTCGAGACCGAATATTCGCTCGATGATGTGGAGGCGCTCGCGGATTGCGTACATCGATCCGCCGATATCGCCGCGTCGATCTCCTCTGGTTCGTTTCGCTCAATGGGCATGATCGTCGCGCCCTGCTCGATGAAAACAGTGTCAGGCATTGCGACCTCCTACTCCGATAATTTATTGCTGCGAGCCGCAGATGTCACACTCAAGGAGCGTCGGCCGCTGGTGCTGCTGGTGCGCGAAACGCCTCTGCATCTTGGGCATCTGCGATTGCTGACCCAGGTCGCCGAGTTGGGCGGCATCGTGATGCCGCCCGTGCCCGCTTTCTACCATCGGCCCATAAGCCTGGAGGAAGTGATCGATCACACCCTCAATCGAGCGCTCGATCTTCTGAATATAGAGCTCGAGCACGACCTGTTCGTCCGTTGGAAGGGGCCTAACGGCCACTCGGATCAGGGCATTGTCATTGATGGACCGGCCGACACCCGGCTTGTTGAAGACGTAGTTTCATAGACCTCGGATTTGCAAGGAACAACGACATGGCAATCAATTCACAGCACCGGATCACGATCGACGCCACCCAGTCGGAGGTATTCAAGGCAATCACGACCGCCGAAGGCTTGAAGGGTTGGTATACCCCCGGAGCTAAGGGAGAGCCCGTACACGGGAATAAGGTGAGGCTGCATTTCACGACAAAAGAGGGTCCCTTCGAGTGGAACGTCGTGGAAAGCAAGCCGGGATCGACGGTGCGGTGGGAATGTATCGCGGGGCCCGGCTCGGCGATAGGCACCACCGCGACGTTTCATCTCGTCGCAAAGGGCGACCGGAGAACGACCGTCGATCTCGACCATGCGGGTCTGGAGGAGTCGGACGACAAGGTGCGAATTTGCAATACCATGTGGGGGGCTCTGATGCATCATCTGAAGAAGTATGTGGAGTCAAAAGAGACCGATCCGGCGTTCCATTGAAACGGCGTTCGACCAGCGCGGTCGTTTGGAAGGCTTGCCCGTGAGGCTCGGTGCGTTGCTCATGCCATCGCATCCACCGGAGTGCAGTACGCGCGAGGGCCAGCGCCGCGACCTGGAGGAACTTCAAAGGCTCGACCGGCTGGGTTTCGATGAGGCATGGATCGGCGAACATTACACGTCGGTGTGGGAGCCATGTCCTGCTCCTGATCTGCTGATCGCGCAGGCATTGCTCTGCACCCGGCAAATACGCTTGGGTCCCCTGGGCCACCTTCTGCCCTATCACCATCCGATCGAACTCGCGCACCGAGTCGCCTATCTCGACCATATGGCAGAAGGTCGGTATCATTTGGGGGTGGGAATCAGCGCATTGCCGACCGATCACGAACTCTTTGGTATCGATACCGCGGGAGGCCGTAATCGGCGGATGACCTTTGAATCGCTGGATATGATGACGTCTCTTTGGAGCGATGGACCCCGAGATTTTAAAGGCGAGTTCTGGTCGACTTGCAAACTCAAGAGCGCATCCGAGAGTCTCGGCTATCATCTGAAACCCTTCCAACGACCTCACCCGCCGATCGCCATTGCCGGCATGACTGCCGGTTCAGAAAATCACCGTCTTGCCGGCGAGAAGGGATACATCCCCGTGAGTTTCAGCATCAGCCCCGACGCCGCAACGACTGCGCGGCACTGGGAGGCGGTTCTGGAGGGAGCTGCGCGGACCGGCAGGACGCCGAACCGAGCTGACTGGTCCATTGTCCGCGATGTCTATGTGGCTCCCACCGACGAAGAGGCGCGTGACCTCGCGACGAGCGGCATGATGGGGCGCTGCTGGCGGGAGTTTCTCTTGCCGCTCTACTTGAAGCTGGGGCTCGGAAAGTTGCTGAAAGTTGATGCCGCCATGCCGGACGAGGCTATCGATCTTGACTACCTCGCCAAGCATCTTTGGTTCGTCGGCTCGCCGACGACGGTCGCAAGGCGCATTCAGGAACTTCAGGCGGGAAGCGGCGGCTTTGGGCACTTGATGATCGTCTCCTACGACGCCACGGACGAACGCGGCGCCTGGGAACGAAGCCTGGAGTTGCTGGTTCATCAGGTGCTGCCTCTCTGCAACGACTGTCCCGAGACGAGCCGATTGATAACGAAGTGCGGCCATGAGCTACGTCGCCCTCGCCACTGACGCGTTCGATGAGGTCGTGCGCTTTTACGGTGATGCGCTCATGTTACCCGTTGTCGCCCAGTGGGATCGTCCCAACGGCCGCGGGCGACGCTTTGATTTGGGTGGCGGGTTGCGGCTCGAGATTCTGGATAATTCGCGAGAGGGCAAACCGGCAGCGCTGTTCACGCCCGGCGGACGCACGCACCTGGTCATTGAAGTGGAGGATATCGAGGTGGCGTGGCGGGAGCTCAAGGTGGGCGCACCCGCACCGCAAGCCGTGTCGTGGGGCGCTCGATTGTTTCAACTCCGAGACCCGGACGGCACTCCCATCACCTATCTTGAGTGGATCGCGGACCTCCCAGGTCCCACGCACAACGATTCAATGGAGTCCGAAAATATGTCTGATGTTGGCGGCGACGCGAGTGGCCAGCCCCTCTAGAGGCGGCTCTTCATTCTTGAACTGATCGAGCACAGTGCGACGGGCGAGCTGACGACTGACGAGCAACTCGCTCAGTTCATCGGCCATACCGGGACGGGCCAAGAGGAGGGGGCAGAGAGCGTCCTTGGAAATTTCATAGATCACTGATTTGGTCAAAGCCGAGATATCTCCGCTCAAGGGCTGGCCCGTCAACAACCCCATCTCGCCGAAGTAACTTCCGGGTGTCAAGCGTAGACGCTCGACTCTCCGGCCCTCGTGCTCCTCGGAGGCCACGAGAACCCCATCGCTGATGATATTCAATGCTTGTATGACCGCACCGTTTCTCACCACGATGTCGCCGGGTTGGTAGTCCTTTCTTTGCATCTGCGGGGCCAGCGTGGCCTTCTCCTGTGCCGTTAGCCTGGAAAATAGTGAAATACCCGAAAGCAAACGACTGGGAGCCGCCGATTCGCTGTCTTCCGAGGCGGCGGACATCGAGAGCGGCGCCAATCGCGACGCGAAGCGGATGCCGGCCGCCGCCGCCGCACGATACACGCGCTCGAAGAGTTCATTTTGAGCCTCGTCAACGACGCCTATGTCGGCGACCGAGTAGCCAAGCTCGAAATCAATCATGTCGGCGCTCACATCCTTGATGGCCACCGTCGGCTCGGGGTTGCGCAGGACGTGCGTGCTCCCGAGCAACACCTCTCTCATCAGGTCGCGGCCGACCGCCGGCATCTTGGCGGACTCCAGCCGTACGCGGGTGGTCGCACCGTGCCTCTTGGTTGGCGCGCTGCAGTTGATCAGTTTCGATCTGGCGACGACGCTATTCGGAACTACCGCAATGTCCTCGCTGGTGGTCAAAATATGAGTGGCTCGCCAATTGGTCTCCAGGACCGTTCCTTGCAGCGTGCCGTCCAAGATGATCCAGTCTCCCACGTGATAGGGGCGCTCGAGATTCAGCACAATCCCGGAAAACACATCGGCCAGGGAACTCTGCAGCGCAAGTCCGATGACGATGGCGAGGGCTCCCGAAGTGGCGAGCAACCCCTTGACGGGCAGGTCAAACACATTCGCGACAATCGCGAAAATAGCCGCCAGATAAATCAGGGCGGCGAGCAGGTCCTGCAGCAACTTGGCCTCGGTGGGCTTTCGGCCGAGCACGACGAATGCACGCAAAAAACCCGAGGTGAGCCATGCGGCCCCAAGCCACCACAGGATCTCTAGCAATCCGACAAACAACCTCTCGGGAGCCGGCTGAACAGCCGCCGAAGGGCGATAGGGGACAATGTCTCTCGCCAGCATCAACGTGGTGAGGCTGGAGAACACCAGGAATTGGATAAAAAAGTACGCAAGCGGACGGCGGACCCGGCAATACCGGGCACCCCAGAGGCCGAGGCCAACGAGCAGGACCGACGCGAGAAGCGTGTTGACGGTCGTGCCGAAACCGGCGGCAAGATAGGTTTGCATCATGTATCCATCACCCGGATCAAAGGCGCGAAGAGTAGTGAATCAAATTAGCAGCGCCGCAACACTCTCTAATGAGGGGTGCCCCGATGCCCCGAAAGGAGCGGGACATCGATGCCAGGAGTGTCCTATCGTCACTGGGCGGTCGATCCGGAATCAGGAGAAATTCATGCAACGCGAAACGCTAAGCTATCAGGCGGACGGTAAGTCCATGAAAAGCGAGCTCTTCTATGAGCCGGGCATGAGCCCTCGTCCCGGCGTGCTGGTGTATCCCGAGGCCTACGGACTCAATCAGCATGCGCTGTCGCGCGCCGAGCGATTGGCCTCCATGGGTTACGTTGCGCTCGCCTGCGACTTGCATGGCGAGGCGCTGGTGGTTCAGGATTTGAAGCAATCCATTGCGATGCTCGATGACTTGTACGCCGATCCGTCGAAGACGCGAGCGCGGGCAATCGGCGGCCTCACGGCCTTAGCCGCACATGGCGAAGTAGATCAGACACGCATGGCGGCCATCGGATTTTGTTTCGGCGGTACGATGGCCCTCGAACTGGCGCGATCCGGTGCGAACTTGAGAGCGGTGGTGGGTTTTCATAGCGGCCTCGCGACCGTCGCCCCGAAAACCGATGCGAAGGCGATCAAGGCGAGCATCTTGGTCTGCATCGGCGGCGATGACCCATTCATTCCACTGGATCAGCGCACGGTGTTTGTCGCGGAAATGCGCGACGCGGGGGTCGACTGGGAAATGAACTTATACGGCAACACCGTACACAGCTTCACCAACCCGACCGCCAGCAATGCCCACATGCCGGATGCCGTGCGCTACAACGAACTGGCGGACAAACGCTCGTGGGCTGCGATGCAGGCATTGTTTGGCGAAACACTGGTCTGACCGCGATGGCGACGGCTGCCGCATAACTACCATCCCATTCTGATTTCAGCGCCGATGTAATTGGAATCGTGTCCCCCGACTTCGCGGATGACGTCACTCACCTTGAAGTGGACCATCTCGAGCGCAAGCCACACATGCGCGCTCAGCGTGTAATCCGCCCGGAACTGGCCATAGGTCCCCGTGTATTGTCCCCCCCGCCCGGGCGTACCGGCAACCGCGTTGTCGGGCTGGGTGTACACCGCGTCGGCGGTGGTCTCGCGCCACTGCGCCCCGATCGCAGCCATGAGTTTCAATCGCGGCAGCGGGTGCACTGTCACGGAGGGTTTGACGTGAATGAAATTTGTGAACCCGGTGTATCCGGCAAGGGTTACGTAGTATCCATTTGGAAAAAGCGGATTGAAGGTATTGAGCTCGTCGTCGTGAGGGTTCTTATCGCCGGAAGCGGCATCCACTTGCAGACCCATGCGCGGGGTCCATGGCGTCGCGGTGAAAGTATACCCGGCCAACGATCCGAAGGCCCAAGCCTCGATATTCTCTATGCCGATTCGGCCTGATTGGTTCATGGCTTCAATATCCCAATCCGTTCGGCCCCGCGTGCCGGCGAAATGCACATCCACGATGTTTCGTCGTTCATCGCCGCTGACGCTCGGGAAGCTGGCATTGTCTTGAGTGAAGCGCGACACGTAGACTGCGATGTTGGCGGACTGCATTACCTGGCGCTCAACGCGGAACCCCCCATAGCTCAAGCGAGGGCTGCTGTAGTCGTCAAACGGTCGCACGTCCCGATCCTGAACCGGGTGGCTGTAAAAGAAAATGTAGCGCCACTTGTCTTTCTCATAGTCGATCCATACCGCATCATACGACTGACGGACGTTCGGTCCATCACGGACCGAGACAAAGCGCTGTAAGTCGAAGCCGATCTGCTGGCGGCCCAAACGCACTTTGATGACGCCGTCATCGAGCGGCTCGGTCAAGGCGACGAATGCCTGCTCGAGATCGAGCCGATCTTGATCGACCGGTGTATGGATGTCCTTATCGATGGCGTAGTCGCTTTGCAGCTGCGCAAAGAACTGGAACTGCCCGGCTATTCGCAGGTCCGCATCAGTTTCCAGTCGACTGATATCGTAGTCGGCCTTGCGGTTGGACCCGACACCGAAGTCCGTGGCGTCATTCGATTCGAACCGCTCTCTTAAGTCTGCACCCAGGGAAAGATAGGTCTGAGGGTCTCGCGCGGACAGCGAGATGTATTTCAGATCGTCGAAGGGTTCTCGCGGCACGTCGGGATTCGCGAGCACCGACCAGTCTTCCTGCCAGCGGTTGAAGAGGATGGCCGGCCTGGCCGGTATTTCGGCCACAGGTACCGACGAGTCGTCGGTCGCAGCGGCGGCGATCCGCAATAGGGCCACACTCAGGAGCCAAGTGGGCCCGATTGAGAGGCACAGGGCGGACTTTACGCGCCCCAGGGGCGGCAAGTCCGACCGGTTGACCTCGAAGGTCATGGACCCGCGGCGGCATGGATCTCGGCGATGTAGCCTCCTGGAAATTCGACGACGGCGGATTGGCGGCCGCCGGAGGTGAACGCAGGTACCAGGATTTTGGCGCCGCTGGCGGTCGCCTTATCGAGCGTGTTTGGCAAATCACTGACTTCATACCCGGTCAACTCGCGGCCATACGGATACGGTAAATGGCCATCCGTGACGAGGACGGTCAGTTTGCCGAAGGTGGATTCGATGTGGATCGCGCGATAGGTATCTTTCGGTCGCCCGATGTCCGCACCTGACGCGCTCTTCTCGTCGACGAGGATTCTCCCATGCGAGAAGCGCACAAAACTTCTGACGAATTCATCGGCCTTGCCGGGCGAGAGGTAAACGCGGTTCTCGGGGACCGTCTGCAGCTTCGGGTACGAGGGCGCGGTGGTGTGCCAGTACAGCTGCATGTTGACGCCACCGGGCCATTGGATCACGACGTCGCGGCCGATCGGGTCTGGAAAAGGAGCCACGATGACGTCGGCTCCATCCAGCCGCGCTTGCTTCACCGCGGTGTCAAGGTTGCCGACGAGATAACCCGTGCGCTCCACCCCGAAGGGGTAAGGGATGGGTGTCTTGAAGCCAAAGACAGAGACGCTGCCCGCGGGCGTGAGCACGAGCTGCGACATGGTCTCGCTCGGGGTGGGCGTCACCGTAAAGACGCCTTGCTTCGACTTGGTTCCCCCGAACGTCGCCAGGAGACTCGATACCAAAGCGTCGAAGTCCGCGGGCGCCACGTAGACGTGCGTCGTGTCGTATTGAGCACCAACGGCAGGGTTTGGTGGAGTCGAAGCGGCAGGCGCTTTGGCTTGGATGGTGACGGCCGGGATCGACGCCAAAATCAAGAGCAGGAGGGTGGCTAGTGATGATGTGGAGCGCATGCATAATTCCTTGGCGATCGGGTGGATATGACGCAATACCCCTGGCAGTACAGCGGGTCGAGAGATTGACTCTCCATGGCTACACCGCCCAGCACGAACAACCGAGCGCTCCCCAAAAGGACTTCAAATCGCTGATGGGAAGCCGAGCCGTCCAAGCCTTCTGATGCTGATGACCATGCAAGGTGCACTCATGCACGCACTGACAAGCGGGCAGGATTTTCGCTACTTTAGCGCTATCGGTCTCGGATCCGTCTTGCGCCCAGGCTCCGTAGCCGCCGAAGGACCGCACGGGGGACCAGTCGGGCATGGCCGGGGGCGGTGCATTCTCATCATAGCGAGCGAACTCACCTGCGCCGTAGACGATTTTTCCCCCCACGACGGTCAGGAGCGCCGTCGTATCAGCGATATCATTTTCCGGGCAGGAGAAAAAATCCCGATCGGGAACCACGAGGTCCGCGAGCTGCCCCTCGACGATACGGCCTTTTTTCCCTACCTCATTGGAGAACCAGGTGACATTCTCGGTCCACAGGCGAAGCGCCGTCTCGCGATCAAGGCAATTACGGCGCGGATAGAGACTCAAGCCCCCGACGGTTTTGCCGGTAATGAGCCACGCGAGGGATACCCAGGGGTTGTAGGAAGCCACCCGCGTGGCATCGGTTCCTGCCGACACCTTGACGCCGCGCTCCAGCATCTTGGCCACCGGCGGAGTCGCTTGAGCTGCGCCCGGGCCATAGCGTTCGACGAAATACTCTCCTTGATAAGCCATGCGGTGTTGGACGGCAATGCCGCCGCCCAAGGCGGCGATCCGGTCAATGGATCTCTCAGAGATGGTCTCCGCATGATCGAAGAACCAATGCAGTCCCTCGAACGGGACGTCCTGATTGACTCGTTCAAAGACATCGAGCGAGCGGCTGATGGTCTCATCGTAGGTCGCGTGAAGCCGCCAGGGCCATCGATTTTGCGCAAGGAGCCGCACGACCTCGTCGAGTTCGCCTTCCATGCCGGACTCCATGTCGGGCCGCGGCTGGCGAAAATCCTCGAAGTCGGCGGCCGAGAAGACCAGCATTTCCCCGGCGCCGTTGTGGCGGAAGTAATCGTCGCCCTGTTTATAGGTCGAGGTTTTCGTCCAGTTCAGAAAATCTTCCCGCTCAGCCTTGGGTTTCTGTGTGAACAAGTTGTAGGCGATGCGCACCGTCAACAGCTGTTCATCGGCCAAAGTCTGAATGACTGCGTAGTCCTCCGGATAATTCTGAAAGCCGCCGCCGGCATCGATGGCGCCCGTGACGCCGAGCCGATTGAGCTCGCGCATGAAATGACGGGTCGAATTGATTTGATACTCGAGGGGAAGCTTCGGCCCCCTGGCCAGCGCGGCGTATAGGATTCCTGCGTTGGGTTTCGCGAGCAGCAACCCGGTCGGATTGCCGTCGTAATCCCGGGCGATCTCGCCCCCCGGCGGTGCCTGGGTGGTTTTGGTGTAACCCAAGGTGCGAAGCGCGGCGCCATTGAGGAGAGCGCGGTCATACAAGTGCAGCAGAAACACCGGCGTGTCGGGCGCCGCGAAGTTCAATTCCGCGATCGTCGGCAAGCGCTTCTCGGCAAACTGATGCTCGGTGAATCCCCCCACGACCCGAACCCACTGCGGGGCGGGGGTGATCGCCACCTGGCGTTTGAGCATGCTCATCGCATCGGAGAGCGTGCGAACCCCATCCCAACGCAGCTCCATATTGAAGTTCAATCCGCCGCGGATGATGTGAATATGGTTATCGATGAGGCCTGGCAATACGCGCCGGCCGTTCAGATCGATGACGCGGGTGCGCTGACCCGCCAGCGGCATGATCTCGTTCGCCGTCCCCACCCGCGTAAAGCGGCCCCCGCTGATCGCCACTGTGTTAGCCGTGGGATTCGAGCGATCGAGAGTGGCGATGTGCCCGCTATGAAGAATCAAATCCGGCGCACTACTGTCGTTCATCGGGACTCTCTCGGATCGGAAAGTCCCGATGGTAGATGTCCAAACATGTGCGGTCTGACCTGCTGAAGCCAGCTGGTGCGAGCCGTCGTTTCGGTAAACAGGTGACGAACCAAAGGAGGCACCTGTTCGCCGATGAGGATCCCGAGAAGCCCCAGAAGCGCGACGACAGGGGGCGCAGGGGAGCGAACCTGGAGCAGCCCGTAAAAGATCCCGACCGCCAGCCCCATGGCGAGTCCGATCAGATAGATTTTCATGCCGCCTTCTCCGGGGCTGCATCAGAGGCGTGGGACCCCAGAGCCCATTTGGAAAAGCGTACTTGGAGACCATAAGGGGAATGTGCCCGCAAAATCGACATCACGCCCTCGTACGTCTCGCTGCGCGCCCAGTCCTGTTGCAGCTCGAAGACAAACTGCCATGAGGTGATGGGGATGGCGCCTGCCTGGGTCAGGCGATCCATCGATCGGTTATGCGCTTCGACCGAGAGGTCTCCGCAGGCGTCCGCGGCGATATAGACTTCAAAGCCCTCCTTGAGCAGATCAAGCGTCGGAAAGGCCACGCAAGCCTCGGTCCACAGGCCCGCGATGACCAATTTCTTGCGACCCGTCGCGCGGATCGCCGCCCGGAAGTTGGCATCCAACCATGCGTTCATGGAGCTGCGGTCGATGACTTCCGTCTCTGGATAGAGTTCGGTGATCTCCGGCATGAAGCACCCGGCGAAGGGTTTTGCTTCGACCGTCGACAGGACAGTCGGGATCCTAAAGAGCTTGGAAGCCTTGGCGAGAACTTGAACGTTGTTGAACGTCACCAAGCGATCATGCGATTGCACCCCTTGATACATGGCAGGTTGAAAATCGATCAGTGCGATGGCGCAGTTCTGTGGTGAAAGCATTTCTAGTGACGACATGAGAACTCCGTGAAGACCCGAAACCCTTGCTTTGAAAATGCGCCCGTGAAGTCTTTAGACCTTCGACGGGCGCCCTTGCCAGTAGCTCTCGCTAGGACTTGAGAAACGCCAGGATGTCCGCGTTGATGATGGCGGACTGCGTCGTTGGCATGCCGTGCGGGAAACCTTTGTAGATTTTCAAGGTCGCGTTCTTGACTATTTTGGCAGTCAGAAGGCTGGCGTCGGCGTAGGGCACGATCTGATCGTCATCGCCCTGCATCACGAGTGTCGGAACGGTGAATTTCTTCAGATCCGGCGTGAAATCAGTCTGCGAGAAGGCGACGATGCCGTCGTAGTGTGCTTTGGCGCCCCCCATCATTCCCTGACGCCACCAATTCTGAATGACCGCTTGGGACACCTTGGCGCCCGCTCGGTTGTAGCCGTAGAAGGGTCCTGTCGCCAGATCCAGATAGAACTGCGCCCGGTCGTTGGCGACCTGCGCCTGGAATCCGTCGAACACATCTTTGGGCAGGCCAATCGGATTGGCGGGTGTCTTGACCATGAGGGGCGGCACCGAGCTGATGAGCACCGCCTTCGAGACCCGGGACTCGCCGTGACGGCCAATATAACGGGCGATCTCACCGCCTCCCGTCGAGTGTCCGATGTGGATCGCTTTCTTCAAGTCGAGCTGCGCGGTCAGCGCCGCGAGGTCATCGGCGTAGTGATCCATGTCATGGCCCTCGCCGGTCTGACTCGAACGGCCGTGGCCGCGCCGGTCATGAGCAATCACGCGGTAGCCATGGTTCAAAAAGAACATCATCTGGGTGTCCCAATCGTCGGATGAAAGGGGCCAGCCGTGGGAAAATACGATGGGCTCGCCCGTCCCCCAGTCCTTGTAGTAAATGGTGACGCCATCCTTCGTAGTAATCGTGTTCATCTGCTTATCTCCGGTGTGGTGTGAGCGATTCTTGCTCGGATTGGGTGATTCAGCGTTCGAGGCAAGCGGCAGAGTGCTCGCCAGAAGGACCGCCGCGCCGCCCATCAAGACGTCGCGTCGCGAAACATCGGACTTGGATCCCGCTCTGATACGAGCATCCGCGGGTTTGTCCGCCGCGCCTATCGTTTCCATCATCGGTCTCCTCAATCTGGTCGTCGCCCGTTGTTCTGATCGAGCTCTCCCGCCTATGCGTGCATCGCATTGGGTAGAGAGAACGATTGCCCGTATCGAGTGTCTAATTTTTCACGCGCCGCACCTGCGTGCATCCCAACATCGAGTGCCTTTCGTACACCCACAAAGGGTGGCGACGAATCCTCTGCGCCGGCCTATAACAGTGCGAACTCCGCTCTCCTTACACAGGGCGAACGCCTGTCACTGATTCACCCAACATAGGACGGTATCTTCATGGACAGCCCAGCTCCGCTTCTACAGCCCGCGCAGTGCGCGCTACTGCTGATCGATCAACAGGCCGGCCTTGCGTTTGGCGTCGGCTCGAGCGATCGCCAGGTTCTGCTGAACAACACGGTCGCACTGGCACGCACGGCCGGGGTGTTTGAAATCCCCGTCATCGCCACGACGTCGGCGACCAAGGTGTATAGCGGTCCTCTCATGCCGCCGATTCAGGCCGCATTGCCGGATGTTCGCGCGCTCGAGCGCCACAACATGAATTTCTGGGAAGACGATGCAGTCCGAGATGCGGTGCTCAAGACTCAGCGTCGGCGGTTGCTCGTTTCCGGACTATTGACGGAGGCCTGTGTTTCCTTTCCGGTACTTTCGGCTCTTGCCGAGGGGTATGAGGTCTATGTGGTTGCCGACGCGTGCGGGGGAATCACGCCGGACAGTCATGCGCTGGCATTGCGGCGCATGGAAGGCGCCGGAGCGCGAGTCACGTCCTGGATCCAAGTCCTGTTGGAATTTCAGCGCGATTGGACGCGTCACGCAACCTACGAGGGCGCGCGCGGCATCGTGGAAGCCTTTGGCGGGGGCTACGGCATCGGGCTCGCCTACGCACAGTCGATGATACATCCCTCGTAGGGATGCCGGCCTCCCAGAAAGCGGCGGCGCGAGCCGCCATATGCTCCCGAGGTCAACGCCGCTCGGTTTGACTAGTTGACCGGCACGACCCCATCGCCAATCTTATCTGCCGTCTCCGGCGGTACGGTTCTCCTTGCCCGAATGTCGTCATCCAAGTGGGGTTACCGGACTGCCTTTGCCGCCGCGTCGATGAACGCAGCGATTTTCGTCGATTGATCTATTATGGACATGTGACACGTCGGCAGTGTGAGAGTGCCAACCGCCCCAAGCCTTTGCGTCTCTGCGACTTCCATCGCCGGTGGCAGCATGCGATCGTTGCTCGAGACGACGACCCACGTCGGCTTTTTCCTCCAGGCGGCGACGGTTAGTTTTTCGTCGAACATCGGGCCGTAAGTTTGCCCCTGCACCGCGTAGAAGAGCTTCTGATCCGCCAAGGGTAGGCACTGCGCGATATCTTCGGATACGCCTTTGAATGACATCGACGCGAATCGCGCGCTGTCAATTTGAATTTGCTTCTGACCTTCCGTCCAACCGTAAGCCGAGCTTGCATCGTTGGCGGATTGACCCGCCTCCGGGGCGTAGGCGGATACGTAGACCAAGCCGACCACCTTCGGATCGTCACCTGCCTGCGTAATGACGACACCGCCCCAGGAGTGGGCGACGAGCAAGACAGGGCCGTCCTGGAGCGCCACCGCGCGGCGGGTGGCTGCCACGTCCTCGGTGAGTGAGATCAACGGGTTTTGCACGGCGACGACGTGATACCCGTCTGCCTCTAGGATGGGTATCACTTTGGACCAACTGGTCGCGTCGGCAAATGCTCCGTGCACCAGGACGATGTTCTTGGCCCCAGTTTGCGCGGCTTGGGCGTAACTCAAGCATGGAGCGATCGTGAATACGGTCAAAACCAGTCCGGCACAAGAAAAGATATTGCGAAGGTAAGACATGGGATTCGCCTTACTTGCCCAGAGCCGATTTCGCGGCCTTATTGATGACGGCGGCTACTTCTTCAGGCTCTTCCAACATCGCCAAGTGGCATGTAGGGAGTGTGGTTGCCGTCGCATGCAGCCTTTTTTCCTCGTCTCGTTCCATCGCCGGAGGCAACATGCGATCGTTTGCAGAGATGACAATCCACGAGGGTTTAGTCTTCCATGCGGCAACGGTCAGTTTTTCGGCGAACATGGGGCCGTAGCTTTGCCCTTCGACCGCCAACACCAACCGCCGTTCTGGAACTGGGAGACCCTGTGCGAAGTCATCCATGATGCCTTGCGAGGTCATCGAAGCGAACTTGCTGTCGTCGACACGGATCTGCTTCTGTCCCTCGGTCAGGCCAAACGGCATGCTCGCTGCGTTGGCAGACTGACCTACGTCCGGTGCGTAGGCCGCGACATACACGAGCCCGGCAACCTTCGGATCATCACCGGCCTGCGTGATCACCGCTCCTCCCCAGGAGTGACCGACCAGAATAACCGGCCCGTCCTGAAGCGCGATGATGCGCTTGGTGGCGGCGACGTCGTCTCCCAGGGACGTCAACGGATTCTGGACGCCAACCACGTGATATCCATCGGCCTCGAGGAGCGGAATGATCTTCGCCCAGCTCGATGCATCAGCAAATGCGCCATGGACCAATACGATGTTCTTTACGATGGGCGGCGAGGACTGAGCGTTCGCGAGCGACGCCCCTAGCAATAACAGTATCGCCATTGATCGAGTCGGGAAATGAGACATGGATGTTAGACGTGACCGGAACATAACATTCTTCCTCTAAGTGGTGCTGTTGTCGGGTGAAAACAATCGTGTTGCAGGAGCATGACCGACTATCGGCCATCGGCAACGCCCCGTTATCGGTGAGACCGAACAACTACATCGAGGGGGGGAATGATCCGATGCGCTCTGGGTGAAGCACCCCATTCCGAGTCGCGGACAAGAAACCCCAATGGGTCATGACCGACAACAAGACAAAGTTGATAGTCGCTCCCATCAATCAAACACCAAAAAACTGTAATGGAGCGCGAATGGAGCCGAATACACTGACAACCACTTTTGGCAATCCGATCGCAGGCAATCAGACTTCGCTGACGGCCGGCGCCGCGATAGCCGCGGGCTTGCAGCGCGGTTAGGGGCGCGGACTTTGAAAATAGTGCGCTTTCCGGTGTGTTGTCCGCTGTGCCGCCAGGAGGTTCTGGGAGCCTGTTGGATCTGGGAAATCGATTCTGCATTGACGGAGGAGGGCGCTTTGTCCCTTCACGCCCAGTGCCATGGCGTGTCATGGAACGCAAGCGCTACGGAGCTGGAGCAAATTCGTGATTACCGCTGGGTCGCTCTTCTTTGCGACAGAGTGCCGCTGATATCTGAAAGGGCGGCGTCATAACTATGGCCGCCACCGCAATTCACTGGATGGAGCATTGAAACGACAGTTGGACGCGGTTGAGCGAGGATTAGAAGCCCGCAGACAGGAATCTGCGGGCTTCTAACGAATCTGCTCTACTCAGGAATTGCGTAGTGACCTGAAGCCCGCTCGAACTTCTTCTGAAAATAGTTTCGGCTGTTCCCAGGCGGCAAAATGGCCGCCTTTCTCGAGCGTGTTGTAATGGACGAGTTTGGGATATGCCTGCTCTGACCAACTCTTCGGAGCTGGATAGAGCTCATCGGGAAAGACGCTCACGGCTACCGGAATGGAGACGCCTTTGACACCGAAGAAAGAAACCTGTGAAGCGAAGTCCTCCCAATAGAGGCGCGCCCCGGAAATAAACGTGTTCGTCAACCAGGTAAGGGTGACGTTGTCCAGGACATCATCTCGCGTAAGCCCTTCGGGCTGCCCGTCAAACGCACGTGACATCATTGCCAAACTACGCGCATCGTGATCGAGAAAATAACCGGCTATGCCGACTGGAGAATCTGCAATCCCGTACGGCGCCTGCGGGCGCAAGCCCATCTGGTATCCGTAACCGATGCCCTTCGCATATACCAAGGATAGCCGCTCGTACGCGAGTCTCTCGTCAGCGGACAGACCGGCCGGCGTCGGAGCGCCCGCGTGGGCAGCATTGTCAATCTCGGCTGAAAAGATGCCTGGCATATTGGAGTGAATGCCAAGCAGTTCCGGATGCCCCTGTGTGGCCATCACGTCCACGATAATCGCGCCCCAATCGCCGCCTTGCGCTACGAATTTCGTGTAGCCAAGGCGCTTCATCAGCGCGACCCACGCGCGCGCGATGTGGGCCGGTCCCCAGCCTGAAGTGGTTGGCTTGCCCGAAAACCCGTAGCCCGGCATTGAGGGAATCACCAGGTCGAAGGCGTCCGCCGCACCCGCGCCATGTGCCGTCGGATTGGTCAGCGGATCGACAATCTTCAGCTGCTCGATCACCGAGCCGGGCCAGCCGTGCGTGACGATGAGTGGCAACGCGTTCTTATGTTTCGAACGAACGTGAACGAAGTGAATGTCGAGCCCGTCGATCTCGGTCACGAAATTCGGCGGGGCGCGTTCGGGCAATTCAATCAACGGAGTACGCACATGAACAACGATATGCTCGCCGTCCGGGTCGCGCAGGCGGTTTTTGCTGTAGGTGTTACGACGGCTTCGGTTCTTGCTTTCCAGTTCGCGATGCTGGTCGGGTAGCTGGCAATGCGGAGGCTAAACTACGGGCGCTTTGCGCAGTGGATGCCAGCACCACGGAGCCTCGGTGGCTACCTGATGGCCGTTGTTGGAAGGCTTGGGTATCTGGCGCCGTACGCGGTGATGGAACTGATCCTGCCAGGAGGCTCGCTGATGGCGGTTTTGCTTTGGCTTTATCGCCGGCAGAAGAAGGCTCCAGAATTTGCGACCCACGAGATTCTTTCGTACTTATAATTCTGCGGTAGCGCTGAAGCTGGGAAGACGCCGCTGAAGACCTCCGGTCTCGATTTGCAGACCAAGACCGTGGCTTGCTGGCCCGGCTGCGAATCCGGCGAGCGCGGCCCGCATCCCTGACGGCCACCCGAAGGGTCGCGGCTACCACTCATCGCCGTCGTCACCACCCTTGGCACAGCTGGCGCCGGTACCCGTATAGAACTGCTCGTAGATCGCCGCATCGTTGCCAAAGCGTGCAAATACCGGCCGTGACCCGCGCAGCCTGCTGAAGTCGGTCGGCGTCACCTCGTCAAGGTCGCGGGCCTTCGTCCGGCCCGAGGCGATCCCGATCGTGCCGATGATCCCGGGTGCATATGAGGGCCCCGTGTTCGCCAGTGCACCGACGATCATCTCGATCTTGCCCGTGCCGTAGATTGCGACCTGGAGCGTATTCAAATCGCTGGTGCCGGCCGCGGGCATGTCTCGGTAGGTGATGATGACCCGGTCGTTCGCTGAGTCGAAATACCCGTATACCCCGCTGCCGCTGCCGGCGTTGCCGATGGTCAGGTTCTTCATCAGGGCGCCGATCGTGAACTGGTTGCTGAGCAG
>Ga0116129_1000926_pt1 | contig 16972 bp, 17 predicted proteins | sample June2015DPH_17_2_FD_89732 | JGI IMG/M metagenome (GOLD analysis project Ga0116129, IMG submission 89732) | Peatland microbial communities from SPRUCE experiment site at the Marcell Experimental Forest, Minnesota, USA - June2015DPH_17_10 | ecosystem: Environmental > Terrestrial > Soil > Wetlands...
CCGGGCATTTGCTCTCCAAGCTCACCAACAACATCGAGCTGGTGGCGGCGGCCGCCACCAATGCCGCCATTTCCATCATCAGCGACAGCTTGAGCCTCGTGTTCTTGCTGTGCTGGCTCTTCTACTTCAACTGGCGGCTGGCGGCATACTGCATTTTCGCCGCGCCCGTCATCGCCTGGCTCATGCAAATCGCGAATCGCAGTTTTCGCCGCTATAGCGAGCGCATTCAATATTCGATGGGAGACGTCACGCGCGTCGCCAAGGAGGCCATCGAAGCGCATCGGCTGATCAAGATTTTCAATGCGGAAGATCACCAGACCGACCGGTTCGAGCAGGTCAACGAGCACAACCGCGCATCCAACATGAAGCTGATACGCACCAAGGCCATCAGCAATCCGGTGGTGCAGCTCATTGCCGCCATCGCGCTGGCCAGCGTGCTTTACGTGTCGATCAAGCAGATATTGGGCGGCCTCAAGTTTGCGGATTTCTTCGGCTTTCTCACGACGTTGTTCATGATTCCCTCGCCGCTGCGCAGCCTGGTGAACATGAGCGGTCCGCTGCAGCAAGGCATCGCCGCCGGCCAAAGCGTGTTCGAACTGCTGGATGTGCCGACCGAGGGCGGCGGCGGCACCCGCTCGATCAGCCGCGCCCGCGGCGAAATCGAGTTCCGCAATGTCTCGTTCACCTACGATGAAGCAAAGGGTGAGGTGCTGCGGGATGTGAGTTTCCACGTGAACCCGGGCGAGACGGTCGCCATCGTCGGCCGTTCGGGGAGCGGCAAGACCACGCTGGTCGGACTGGTGCCGCGCTTCTTCGATGTGCAGCAAGGCGCCGTGCTGCTCGACGGCGTGGACGTGCGCGACTACAAGCTCACCGATTTACGTTCGCAAGTCAGCCTGGTCAGCCAGGAAGTCGTGCTGTTTCACGACACCATCCGCAACAACATTGCGTTCAACGCGGTGGACAACAGCGACGCGGCCGTGACGGAAGCCGCGCGGGCCGCCAATGTCATGGAATTCGTGAATCAGCAGCCTAAAGGATTCGAGACGCTGCTCACCGACCGCGGGCAGAACTTCTCCGGCGGCCAGAGACAGCGGATCTCGATCGCGCGGGCGCTGCTCAAGAATGCGCCGATTCTGATGCTGGACGAAGCCACCGCAGCGCTCGACAACGAATCGGAGCGGCGTGTACAGCAGGAGTTGTCGACGCTCATGCAGGGACGAACCACGCTGGTGATTGCACACCGGCTGTCCACGGTCGAAGGGGCTGACCGCATCATCGTTCTCGATGCTGGGAGAATTGTCGAGATGGGAACGCACCAGGAATTGCTGGCGCGCGGCGGCCTGTACGCCGCGCTGCACGGGATGCAGTTCAACGCCTGACGGCGCGCCTATGTCAGCTCAATCGTGGCTGAACCGGATCTGGTACGTGGGCGATGCGCCGCCGTTGTGGCTCTTGCCCTTGGAGGCTCTGTTCGGCGCTGCCTCGAAGCTGCGCCGTTGGCTCTACTTCAAGCACATTCGCGGCTCTGTGCGCGTGCCGCGGCCGGTCGTGGTGGTCGGGAATTTGAGCGTGGGCGGCACCGGCAAGACCCCTTTGGTGTGTTGGCTGGTCGGGCGCCTGCAGGAACTTGGCCATAGGCCGGGCGTGGTGACACGTGGGTTTGGAGGTTCGAATCGCCTGCCCCGGCTGGTGTGCGAATCGGACGATGCCGCTCTGGTCGGCGATGAACCGTTGCTGCTGGCACGCCGCACGCGCGCGTTGGTGGCGGTGGGCCGCGAGCGCCCGGCGGCAGCGCAGATCCTGGTGGATGCGGGCTGCGATGTCATCGTGAGCGACGACGGCTTGCAGCACTACGCGCTGTGCCGCGATTGCGAGATCGTGGTCATCGACGCTGAACGCGGCTTCGGTAACGGGCATTTGCTGCCGGCCGGACCGTTGCGGGAAGCCAAGAGCCGGCTGGCAAAAGTCGATGCCATCGTGGTGAATGGCGCGAGCGCGGGCACGGCGCGCTTCGATCCCACGGGCGGGGGGGCGCGGGGCGGCGAGTCCCCCCGAGTCTTTGGGATGCGGCTGCAGGGCTCGCAGGCGGTTTCACTAAGCGGCTCCGCTTCGCGTGATTTGCACGAATTTGCAGGAGTTGCCGTTCACGCCGTGGCCGGCATCGGCAATCCGCAGCGATTCTTCGCCATGCTGCGCGCCTGCGGGATGCAGGTGAGCCCCCACGAATTGCCCGATCATGCGGCCCTCAAGGCCGCCGACCTCGAATTCGGCGACGGCCGACCGGTGCTCATGACGGAGAAAGATGCCGTAAAATGCGCGGGCTTCGCTCTGGCGCAGCATTGGTACGTGCCCGTGAGCGTCAATTTCGAAATCGACGGCGGTGCGCAATTGCTCGACATCGTGGTGCGCACCATCGCGACCCGGTCTATCGGGCACGGCTCGCGGACTTAAGGAAATCATGGACAAGCGACTACTCGAGTTATTGGTATGCCCGATCTGCAAAGGCCCGTTGCGCAGCGTCGGCAGCGGCAATACGCAGGAGCTGATCTGCCGCCCCGACAGGCTTGCCTATGCGGTGCGCGACGGCATTCCCTTGATGCTGCCGGAAGAGGCGCGCGTGCTCAACGCGGATGATCCGCTGTTGCTGCGATAGCGGCGTGCAATAGAGGCACGATGTTCCACGTCGTCATTCCGGTCCGCTTTGCCGCTACGCGCCTGCCGGGCAAGCCGCTGCTCAACCTCGGTGATCGTCCGTTGATCCAGTGGGTTTGGCAGCGCGGCCGCGACAGCGGCGCCGCATCCGTGACGGTGGCCACCGACGATGAGCGAATTCGCGCCGCGGCTCTGCAATTCGGCGCCGATGTGATCATGACCTCGACTCAGCACAACTCGGGCACGGACCGGATCGCCGAGGCGGTTCGCGCGCAGGGTTTGGCGGCCGACGATATCGTGGTCAACCTGCAGGGCGACGAACCCATGATGCCGCCGGAGGTCATCGCGCAGGTCGCGGCGGCATTGGCAGGTTCTGCAGGAATCGACATCGCCACCGCAGCTGCGCCGGTGCAAAGTTTGCCGGAGTATCTCGATCCGAATTGCGTCAAAGCGGTTTGCGCCCGCGATGGCCGCGCGCTGTACTTCAGCCGCGCGCCGCTGCCGTGGCCGCGCGATCATGCGGCGGGGGGGCAGCCGACCCAATACGACGGTGCGCTGCGCCACATCGGCATATATGCCTACCGAGTGCGCAGTTTGCTGCAGTTTGCTGCATGGCCACCGACGCCGCTGGAGACTGCGGAGAAACTCGAGCAATTGCGCGCTCTCGAGCACGGCATGCACGTCCACGTCGTGACATTGCGCGAGACGCCGCCCGCGGGGGTCGACACGCCGGAGGATCTGGAGCGCGTCAGGGCGTTATTGGCGCCCGCGTGAGAGTGTTATTCGTGTGTCTGGGCAACATTTGCCGCAGTCCCACCGCAGAAGGGGTGATGCGCGCCCTCGCGGCTCGCGAGAATCCGCCCCTTGAAATCGAGATCGATTCGGCCGGCACTGGCGGCTATCACATCGGCGCTGCGCCGGACCCGCGCAGCCAAGATGCAGCGCGACGGCGGGGAATCGACATCAGCGCTTTACGGGCCCGTCGCGTCGAGCCCGGCGACTATTTGAAATTCGATCTCGTGCTTGCGATGGATCGCGAAAACTTGCACGCGTTGCAGGCCGCCCGCCCGCGCAAGGCGCGCGCCAGCTTGCGCCTGTTTCTCGAGTACGCGCCGCAGACGGGCCTCCTGGAGGTTCCCGACCCATACTACGGCACCGAGCGCGACTTCGAGCTGGTGCTCGATCTTTGCGCCGCCGCGGCGCGCGGCCTGATTACCGAATTACAGCAGCGTGCGTAGCAGCCAGAAGAGGGCGCCGGCCAGTGCGATCGACACGGGCAGCGTCAGCACCCAGGCCATCAACAGATTGCGCACCGTGGCCCATTGCAAACCCGAATGGTTCGCGACCATGGTGCCCGCCACGCCCGAGGACAGTACATGCGTGGTGCTGACCGGAAGTCCGTACATCTCGGCCGCACCGATGGTGGCCATGGCGACGATTTCCGCGGACGCACCCTGCGCGTAGGTCAAATGGGTCTTGCCGATGCGCTCGCCCACGGTGACGACGATGCGCTTCCAACCGATCATCGTGCCCAATCCCAAGGCGATCGCGACCGCGACTTTGACCCAGGTGGGAATGAACTTGGTGGAATGATCGAGTTCCGTCTTATAAGAATTGAGCACCGCCTTGTCGGCGTTGCTCACGTGCAAGTCGGCGGCCTTGCTCATGAAACGCAGCCCTTCGCTGACCACGTACATATCGTTGCGGATGTTGACCATCGAACCCGCGGGCACATTGGCCATGGAATGGTATTCGCCGACCTGGGTCGAAATCGACTGGGCGAGCACCGCCAACGCCGACACGCCCTGCGGCGTGATCTTGCGTTCGCGCACCACTTGCATTGCGGTCGCGCGTGCATCGCGCTGATCCGGCGCAGCCGCGTCGCCGTCGTAGTGCGACAGAGCGGTCTGAGCTTGCGCGGACACGGCCACGAATTGATTGACGTCGGCCTCGTGCATGGTGCGATTCAGCGCGTAAGCCGTCGGTACGGTGCCGATCAGGATCAGCATGATGAGCCCCATGCCTTTCTGGCCGTCATTGCCACCATGGAAGAAGCTGACACCGGTACAAGTGAGGATCAGCAAACCGCGGATCCAGAAAGGCGGCGGCTTGTTGCCTTCAGGTTCCTTGTAGAGCGCCGGTATCCGGATGGTCGCCCTGAGAATGGTGAGCAGCAGCCAAGCCGCGCTGAAACCGATCAGCGGCGATACCAGCAAGGTCTCGCCGATTTTCGTCGCCTGGGTCCAATCGACGCCGCTGGTGCCGGACGGGTTCGCCGCCATGAGCTGATTCATGAGCCCGACGCCGATGATGGAACCGATGAGCGTATGCGAACTGGAGGAGGGCAGTCCGAAATACCAAGTGCCCAGGTTCCACAGAATGGCGGCAAGCAACAAGGCGAACACCATGGCAAAGCCGGCGCCGCTGCCCACTTGCAAAATCAGTTCGACCGGCAGCAAGGAGACGATACCGAAGGCCACGGCCCCGCTCGAAACCAACACGCCCAGAAAATTGAAAAATCCCGACCAGACGACCGCTAAATTGGGCGACAATGAGTTCGTGTAAATCACCGTGGCCACCGCATTCGCGGTGTCGTGGAAGCCGTTGACGAACTCGAATCCCAGCGCAATCAACAAGGCGATGCCGAGCAGAATGTATGGGTAGGCGCGTGTGTCGCGCACCACGCTCAAATCGTCCGCCAGATGATAGCCCGCGTAAATGATTCCACCGATGACCACCACCGCGGCAAGCACGTTGAACCAGGGATTCGGTTTATGTGAAACCAGGGGCGAGGCCGGCGCCGCGGCTTTCGATCCCAAGGTAGCTGCACCGACCGCGGAAACGTTCGTCATAGTGGTTTATCCAAATAATGTTGGGATAGAGCCCCCAAATTTTAGACCTGTAACGTGACAATCGGATGACATGACCCTATGCCCTTTACCCTGTCCCACGCCGCCGCCGTTCTACCGTTCTCGCGCCCGCTGGCGCGCTGGCAGGTGCTGTCGGCGGCCGTGATCGGCTCCATGGTCCCGGATTTCCGCGTATTCATGCCCTGGCACCTGCAGCGCTTCGAGACCCATAGCGCCGTGTCTCTGTTCACCTTTTCCCTGCCTTTGGGCCTGTCGGTCTACTGGCTGTTTCAGTACCTCATCAAGGTTCCGATGATCGAGGTGCTGCCCGATGGTGCCTACGCGCGTTGGCACGCCCACCAATCTCCTGCACCCATCCGCAGCACCAGCCAGTGGTTGTTGGCCGGCTGCGGGGTCCTCGGAGGCGCGTTTACGCATCTGGTGTGGGATGCCTTCACCCACGAGGGGGCGCGTGGCGTGCGCATGCTGCCCATGCTGGATGAACCGATCTTCGATGTCGGCCACCACCACCTGGGATTCGCGCGCGCCATGCAGGATCTGAGTTCCTTGGTCGGGCTGCTCGCGGTCATGGCGATGCTTTGCTACGGCCTGCGCTCCGGCAAGGATCAGCCGATTGCCAACCGGATCATGTCGGCCAAGGAGCGGCGCACATGGACTGGTGCGATCGCGCTCGGCAGCGCCGCCATGTGGGTGGCCTATCTCGTGCCTGCCCGCCTATTGGACCCCTACCATGGGGTGGGGTGGGCGATCTATGACTCGGCAATAGCCAGCCTGCGTGCGCTGGCTACCGCCGCCATCGTCTTTGCCGTCGCCATACAGCTACGGCTGCGCGCCCTCAGGGCGCGTCCGGCTTACCTCTCGTCGGGCTCCGAGCGCTGAACCTCGCCCGGCGACGAAGACCACACCACGTATTTATTGTCATTGCCGGTGCCCGTTCCAGCAGCAGTTTGCGGCGGCTCTCTGGCAGGCGCCGGCACATCGCGCGGCGCACTTTCCACGCCTGCTGCCGGCGATGCGGGCGGCACGGGATTCGGTGCATTGGACCCGGGGTCGGCACCGTTTGCGCGTGGATTGGCGCCGTTTGCTGCCGGATTGGGGCCGTTTGCGGAACTCTCGCCGCCGTCGCGCCCCCGACCACGACCGCGCCGCCGGCGGCTGCGGCCGCTGCGTTCGCTGCCCTCAGCACGTGGTGCCCCGTCCTGGCGTGGACCAGGTTCCGCACGTGGTCCGGAGTCTGGGCGGGCCGCGTCAGGCCGCGCACCCTGGTCCGGACGAGGCGTGGGTTCAGCACGCGGCATCTGATCGGGACGCACTGCTTCGCCGCGCGGGCCGCCGCTGCGCTCCTGCGGCGGCGGTGCATCAGACCTGCGCGGCCCTGATTCGCTGCGCGGGCGATCCCGGCGCGGATCGCGCGGCCCGTCGCGACGTGCCTCGCGGTGACGGTCCCGGTCGGGTCGGTTGCGATCGCGGTCATTGCGGTATCGATCGTGGCGCCCATCGCGCTGCGCGGGCCGATCGCGTTGGGTCTGAGGGGCCGCCGCGGCTTCCGCGCCGGCAGGCGCCTTGGCAGCACCGCTGCCGAACAGGAAACGCCACAGCCTGACGAAAATACCGGCCTGTGCTGCCACCGGTGCAGGCGGCTCGGGCGGGGCCGGCGCGACCGCGACCGGCTCGGGTATGGGGATGATGGGCGCGGCGGAGGCCGGCAGTATGCTCGGCACCAAGGGCACATCGCCCTGCGGCTTCTTGTCGCGGCTGCCGATGTTGGAATCATCGATACTGGGTTGATCCGCCATTTGATAGCTGGCCGTGGTGTTCTCGGGCAACTCCTTCTCATCGTCGCGTATGCGGCGCAGCGTGTACGCCGGCGTGTGCATGTGCGGATTGGGCACGATCACCAGCGAAAGCTTGTCGCGCGACTCGATTTGATTGAGCTGCGCGCGCTTCTCATTCATGAGGTAGGTGGCGACATCGACCGGAACCTGGGTGATGACGCGGCCGGTGCGTTCCTTGCGCGCCTCCTCGCCGATCAGCCGCAGCAGCGCCAGCGACATGGACTCGACGCTGCGGATGGTCCCCATGCCGCTGCAGCGCGGGCAATTGATATGCGTGGTCTCGCTCAGCGCCGGCCGCAGGCGTTGCCGCGACAGTTCGAGCAAGCCGAAGCGCGACAGCCGGCCCAGCTGAATGCGTGCGCGATCCATCTTGACCGAATCGCGCAGCATGTCCTCGACGGCGCGCTGATTTGCCGTCGATTCCATGTCGATGAAGTCGATGACGATGAGTCCGCCGATATCGCGCAAGCGCAGCTGCCGGGCGATCTCCTCGGCCGCTTCCAGGTTGGTATTGCGCGCCGTAGCCTCGATGTCGCCGCCGCGCGTACTGCGGGCAGAGTTGATGTCGATCGACACCAACGCCTCGGTATGATCGATCACCAGGCTGCCGCCCGAGGGCAGATTCACTTTATGCGCATAGGCCGACTCGATCTGACTCTCGATCTGGTATCGGGTGAACAGGGGCACCGGGTCCTGATACAACTTCAGCTTGCGCTGCGCGTCCGGGGGCATGAAACGCTGCATGTACTCCTGAGCCTTTTGGAAGGCTTCAGGATCATCGATCAGACACTCGCCCACGTCATCGGAGAAATAGTCGCGCAGGCCGCGCGTCACGGCGTCGCTCTCCTGAAAAATCAGGAACGGGGCGGGCCGGCCATCATTGGCGGCCGCGATGGCGTCCCAAGCAGACTTGAGATTGTTCAAATCCCATTGCAATTCTTCCGTGGTTCGGCCGACGCCGGCCGTGCGCACGATCGCGCCCATGCCCTCGGGGATCACCAGGCCGTTCATGGCATCGCGCATTTGCTCGCGGTCTTCGCCTTCGATGCGCCGCGACACGCCGCCGGCACGCGGATTATTCGGCATCAACACGAGGAAGCGCCCGGCAAGGCTGATGAAGGTGGTGAGTGCCGCGCCCTTGTTGCCGCGCTCCTCCTTCTCGACCTGGACTATGAGCTCTTGGCCTTCGCGCAGCAGGTCCTTGATATTCATCCGCCCCTGCGACGGGTTCTGCGCTTGGAAGTAATCCTTGGAGACCTCTTTCAGCGGCAGAAAGCCGTGACGCTGCGCGCCGTATTCGACAAATGCTGCTTCCAGGCTCGGTTCTACGCGGGTGATTCGACCCTTGTAGATATTGGATTTCTTCTGTTCCCGGGAGGGGATCTCAATCGATAAGTCGTATAGTTTTTGACCGTCGACCAATGCAACTCGCAGTTCTTCTTCTTGAACTGCGTTGACGAGCATTCTTTTCATGTGCCCCAACTAAAGTGGTAGGGGCCGAGGAGAGCTTGAGAATAGAAACCGGGGACAAACCCGTGAATACGGCAACGCATAGGACTAAACCGAGCGCGAGAAACGCGACCGGTGTCCACTCCATCAATTTAAGCCAAAACGTATACGGCAAGCCCGGGGCCTTGATTCTCGGTTAACCGCTTGTCAGACGCCGAGGCTTCACCTTAAGCCTGCGCGCGTCCGTCTCATCGGCCGAGCGATGGTCTGGACCTCCAGAACCAACTAATATGCGGCTCCCCAATGCGTGGGGGGCCACTTGAAACCTGTGCCTTATTGCAAGACCTTGAAACAGGCAGTGCCTTTATAAAAGGTCTATGCGCCTGACACGGTTCTGACACGTTAACATGGCATCCCCTGAGGGTCAATATAATCAATACCTTAGAACATCGCCAGCCGGCCGTTAAAAACATGACCAGCAGCACCACCGCCGCGCAGCGCCCGGGCCCCAGAAGCCCTCTGACCCTGCACACCATAACCGCCGAGGAGGCCGGCCAGCGAATCGACAATTTCCTCATGCGGCACTTCAAAACCGTACCGCGCAGCCGGGTTTATCGCCTGTTGCGCAAAGGGGAAGTGCGGGTGAACCGCAAGAGAATCGAGGCCGAATACCGCATCCAGGAGGGCGACGAGGTGCGGCTGCCGCCCGTGCGCATGGATGCGGGAGACGAACCGGGCCGGCCCTCCAGCAGCCTCGTGGATCTGGTGGAGGGTTCGATCATATTTCAGGACAGGCACCTTTTGGTGCTCGACAAGCCTGCCGGCATCGCGGTGCACGGCGGCAGCGGCATGAGCTTCGGCGTGATCGAGTCCTTGCGCGCATCGCGGCCACGCGAGACGCTCGAGCTGGTGCACCGCCTGGACCGCGAAACCAGCGGCTGCCTGCTCGTGGCGCGTGACCGCGGCACCCTGAGTGCGCTGCACGCGTTGATCCGCGACGGCGGCATGCACAAGACCTACCTGGCCTTGGTCGCCGGCAGCTGGCAGCTGGGCACCAAGCGCATCGATGCGCCGCTGGCCACAAACAACCGGCAACACGGCGAGCGCCATGTGCGGGTCGCGGCCGCCGGCAAGGACTCGGTCAGCATCTTCAAGCCGGTGCAGTTCTTCGGCCCGCTGGCCACGCTCATGGAGGTCGACATACCGACGGGCCGCACGCACCAGATTCGCGTGCACGCATCCTTTGCGGCGCACCCTCTGCTCGGCGACGACAAGTACGGTGATCGAACCCGCAATGCCGAGCTGAAACGACACGGCCTGAAACGCACGTTCCTGCATGCCCAGTCGATCGCCTTCGACTGGCCGGGCACGGGAGTACCGTTCCACGTCAGTGCGCCGTTGCCGCAGGAACTGGCCGCGGTACTCGATGCCATAACACCCATGAAGCGCAAATCGGAACAGCGCAGCGGTGCGCCGCGCCGGCCGGCGCCGCGCCACAAAAGCGGCGCGAAGCGGTCAGGGTAGGGCGAAGCCGGCGGTACGCAGCGCCGCCGCGAGACGAATCAAAGGCAAGCCGATCAGCGCGCTGGGATCGACGCTGTGGATCGATTCGCAGAGCGCGATGCCCAGGGCCTCGCTCTTGAAGCCGCCCGCACAGTCGAACGGCATCTCGTGAGCCACATAGCGCTCGATCGTCGGGTTGTCCAGCGTGCGATACATGACGCGTGTCGTATCGGTGAACTCAATCAGGCCGCCGTCGTTCTTGACCACGGCGACCGCGGTTAGAAATGTCACGGTCTGACCTGAGCAGCGCCGTAACTGCTCGATGCAGGTCGCCGCACTGCCGGGTTTGCCGAGAATCGTTTCGCCATCGACGGCATCCAGCCGCACGGCGGCCTGGTCGGAACCGATGACCCACGCGTCCGGGCGATCGGCGGCGACTTTCGATGCCTTCTGCCGCGCTAGTCTGGTGACCAGGGCGGCCGCACGCTCCCCCGATTGCACGGATTCGTCGATATCGGGCTTGGCGCAAACAAACGGCAAACCCAACCGCGACAGCAGCTCGCGTCGATATTTCGAGGTGGACGCCAGAATCAGTTCGGGTGGAGACTTCAAAAACAAAGACTTGCACCGGATTCGTTTTGACAGTGGTGGGACGCGGCCCTATTATACGCGGCCCATGGCAGCCGCCGTTGGCCGCACTACAGGATTCATCGCAGGAAAACTTGAGAGGACAAAGCACCCATGGCAGTTCAAAAAAGTAGAAAGACTCCCTCCAAGCGCGGCATGCATCGTTCCCATTCCGCATTGTCGGCACCGGCGGTGTCGATCGATGCCAAGAGCGGCGAGACTCATTCGCGCCACCGCATTTCGCGCGATGGCTACTATCGCGGCAAGAAGGTCTTGCAGACCAAGGCAGACGCGGCCGCTGAAGAAGAATAGGTGCTGACGCCGGCGGTGCGCTCTGCCGCCAAAGAATTCGGCTGAACGCAAGTGTCTGCGCCGCTGCATATTGCCATCGACGCCATGAGTGGCGACCGAGGCACGTCGGTGTCGGTGCCTGCGGCCCTGGCTGCGGCCCGAGAATTTCCTGAGGTACGCTTCACGCTGATCGGCAGGCAAACCGACCTGCAGCGGGAACTCGCCGGCGCAACCCGGCCGAACGTCGCCTGCCTGCACGCCGCGGACGTCGTGGAAATGTCGGACCACCCGCGCGAGGCCCTGCGGCGCAAGAAAGATTCCTCGATGCGGCGCGCGATCGACTTGGTCAAGGCGCACGATGCACACGCCTGCGTCAGTGCCGGCAACACCGGCGCCCTGATGGCCACAGCGCACTTCGTCTTGAAGATGTTGCCGGGAGTCGAGCGTCCGGCCATCGTATCGATCATTCCATCGCGCACGGGCCACACCTACATGTTGGATTTGGGCGCGAATGCTTCCTGCACTCCGGCGCATCTGTGCCAGTTCGCCATCATGGGCTCGGTGCTGGCGGCCGATCTCGAAGGCGCACACGAGCGGCCGCGCGTCGGCCTTCTTAACATCGGAGAAGAGGAGATCAAAGGCAACGAGACCGTGCAGGCGGCAAACGAGTTGCTGGCCGCGGCCGACCTCAACTATGTCGGCTTCGTCGAAGGACACGACATATTCTCCGGCAGGGTCGATGTGGTGGTGACCGACGGATTTACCGGCAACGTCGCGCTCAAGGCGATCGAAGGGGCGGCGCGGCTCATCACCGATACGCTGCGCGAGGAACTGATGCGTACCACCATGCGCAAGTTGGGCGCGTTGATCGCGAAACCGGCGTTTGATGCCTTGCGCACACGCTTGGACCCTAGACGCTACAATGGCGCGAGCATGGTCGGATTGAATGGGATCGTCATCAAGAGCCACGGTGGCGCCGACGTGTTCGGCTTCCAGCGCGCCATCGAGGTGGCAGTATTGGAGGCGCGCAACGGCGTACCGGCGCAGATCGCGGAGCGACTCGGCGTTGCGCGCGCAACTTGAAGGATTTCAATGTACGCACGCATCGCCGGCACCGGCAGCTACTTGCCGGAAAAGATACTGACCAACGCCGATCTCGAGACGTTGGTCGACACCAGCGATGAATGGATCCGCACGCGCACCGGAATAGCGCAGCGCCATGTCGCGGCCGATGGCGAGACCACGACGGATCTGGCCGAACATGCGGCGACGCGCGCCTTGGCGGCTGCGGGCATCACGGCAAGCGAAGTCGATTTGATCTGCGTCGGAACCACCACGCCGGACCTGGTATTCCCCAATGTCGGAACGTTGCTGCAGGATCGCTTGGGAATTCACGGCTGCCCGGCCTTCAGCTTGGAAGCCGCATGCACGGGGTTCGTCTATGCCTTGAGCGTCGCCGAGAAGTTCGTGCGCTTGGGCGAATCGAAGTGCGCGTTGGTGGTCGGTGCAGAGACGCTGACGCGGATCATCGACTGGAAGGACCGCGGAACCTGCGTATTGTTTGCCGACGGCGCCGGGGCAGTGATTCTAAAACCCTCGGCGGAACCCGGCATCATCAGCACGCGCCTGCACTCCGACGGCCGGTACAAGGATCTTCTCTTGTATCCCGACGGGGTCTCGAAGGGATTTCATTTGGTGCGCGCGGGGAAGGCGGGCGTGCAAATGAAGGGCAATGAGGTGTACAAGGTGGCGGTCAATACCCTGGGCGCACTGGTGACCGAAACGCTCAGCGCCAACAATATTTCCAAGGATCAACTGGATTGGCTCATTCCGCATCAGGCCAATCTCCGCATCATCGAAGCCATCGCCAAGCGGCTGGAATTACCCATGAACAAGGTGATCGTTACCATCGATACACAGGGCAACACATCCGCGGCCTCGGTGCCTCTGGCCTTGGACACCGCGGTGCGCGACGGGCGCGTGAAGCGCGGACAGTTGCTCCTGCTCGAGGCGTTCGGCGGCGGCTTCACCTGGGGCTCGGCGCTGGTGCGCTACTAGCCCGGCGCCACAAAGGGCGTTGCGACGCTGCAATGCTTCGTATCTCACGTGTGCCCGCCCACGACGCGGACTGCGTAGACATCACGGTGAGAGTGGATTAGCATCATGATGCTATGAGAACCACCTTGACCTTAGACGATGACGTAGCTGCCCGTCTCCGGGCCGAGGCCAGCCGCACCGGCCGGCCCTTCAAAACCGTGGTTAACGAACGTCTTCGAATGGCACTGTTGCAAAGTGCCGCGGTCAAGGAGCTCAAACCTTACCAGGTCGAGCCATATTCGATGGGTGCACTGATGCCGTTGGACAACATCGGCGCTGTGCTCGAGGAGATCGAAGGCCCCGACCACCTTTGAAGCTCCTCGACGCCAATATTCTGCTCTATGCGTTCAACCAGGACGCCGCCCAGCATGCGGTGTGCCGCGCTTGGCTTGAAGAAGCCTTGAATTCGGAAGAGCTGGTCGCCCTGCCTTGGCAAACGCTGCTGGCGTTCGTGCGTATAACTACTAATTCGAAGGCATTCAGGCGACCGCTTCAGAACGCGCAAGCCTGTGAGATCGTCAGTGGGTGGCTATCCCGGCCTAACGTGAGGGTGATCGAGGCTGGTGAACGATTCTGGGAAATTTTAAGAGGCCAAGTCATAGAGGCCCAGGTCAGCGGCTCGCTTGTAAGCGATGCCGCCCTGGCCGCTCTTGCTATCGAGCAGGGCGCGGACATGGTTTCGGTCGACAGAGACTTCCGCCGTTTCCGAGGCCTGCGGCTCATCGACCCAGCCGAGACCGCCAACCGATAAGGCCTGGTTGCACCGCTAGAGCATCCCAGGAGCCTCATGACGCACCTCGTACACACGGAATCCGGCTCGTTCGTATACACGAATCGCTGCGGGATGATCCCAGGAATCCGTGTGCAACCATATCCGCGTTGGGCTGGATTTCCACGCCTCGTGCAGTGACACCATCAGTAACCAAGGTCCGAGACCACCTCCCTGGGCACCGGGGACCAATCCGAAATTCTTAAGCTCTATTTCGGGGAACGAACTGAGGTCGAACTCGCAAAATCCGAGCGCGTGGCCTTGTAAATTTCTCAGTACGTAGATGCTGAGCAAGCCACCGTCGAGCAGCGCCCTGAGCTCCGCTTCAGGCATCTGCAGTCGCTGATCCCAGCGCAGGGGCCCGCCAACGTTTCGATATAGCGGCAGATAGTCACTGAGGGACAGACGTTCGCGGGCAATGCGCTCGACGCCAGATCGCTCAATCGGAGGCGCCGGCGACTCACGAAGTTCCATGTAGGTCACTTGCACGGTAGCGGTGTTCGGCTCATTACGCACCCGAGTCCGGCGCCGGCAAAGGCAAGTGGCCCGGCAAAGGGTCGCAATTCCCGAGCACCCTCCAGCGGGCGACCGCCGAAAAAGAATTACCGCCCTTCTGTATATAGAAAAACGCCGCGGCATGAGCCGCGGCGTTCTTAAGGACTCGACAATTAGCCGAGATTTACTTCGACACAGACTTCTTGAACATGCGATCGATCTTCTCGTTGATCGCCTCGATGGCGGTCGAGTTCGATTGCGAGGTCGAGAGCGCCTGGTTCGCGGTGCTTTGCGCTCCGGAAGCGGCAGAGTTGGCAGCAGCTGCTGCGGCGTTGGCGGCGGCGGCGTCGCTGGATGCCTTCGCAGTGTCGCTCTGCAGTTTGGTGACCTGAGACTTCAGGTCATCGATCTGGGCTTGGATCGGCTTGAGGTCGGTGCAGCCCGCGAATGCAATGACGCAGGCAGCGGCGACGGAGGCCTTTAGTGTGGTTGTCAATGTCATATCAATATTCCCCTAGGGTTAATTCATTCGTATCGGAAAAGTCCGAAGTGCCGCCACAGCTTGAGCCCCGTCACGCAGGCAGGCTGTCTGCGTGGCAACACAGTCCTACATGAAGCCAAAATCGCGCGGCGATTGCAACTGAAAATAGCTAATTGTCGTTTCTAGACGACGCATTTTGCCGTACTTGGCATGGGCAAATTAAAACATCATTAAGAATTCAGGGAAAACCGTGTAAGTTTTACGAGGTAATAGCGCGCTTACGATGCAATACCACGGGCGCCGAATGAGGTACGCATGCGAGGCGCGGCGGCAATCGAGGTGGCGATGTTTGCGAGCCCGGTCAGTTTGACACCGATGATCCCACTGCTCGCGGGCGTTCTTAACTGCTCGCGGACGTTCTTGAGCTGCGGCGAAATTGCGCGATGCCGCGCTGTCTTTGCATTTGCTTGGCACGTCTTTGCATGATTTTGAATGTCCGATTGCGTATGCGCGATATCCGAGCGCGTCGTGCGCGATTGATCGCGCCAGTCAGTGCTAGCTTGCTCGGGCGCCCGGTCGATGGTAGATGCTTAAGCGCAGCTTTCCGGAAGGCGAGAATTCGTTGCCTCTTGCCACCTTCTCGAGACTGTATATAATGACAGATACTGTCTACATATACAGGTGATACATGACGGACCTGACCCCTCGTCAAACCCAGATCTTACGGCTCATTCAAAACGCGATTTCGGAAAGCGGCATGCCGCCCACCCGCGCGGAAATTGCACGCACGCTCGGCTTCAAGTCCCCGAATGCAGCTGAAGAACATCTGCGCGCCCTACAGCGCAAAGGCGTGATCGATCTGATTCCCGGGGCATCCCGCGGCATCCAGTTGAAGGATATCTTGCGCGAACAACTGGGTTTGCCCCTCATCGGCCGGGTGGCTGCCGGTCGCCCGATCCTGGCTGAGGAGCACATCGAGACTCGCTACCAAATCGATCCGAAACTATTCCAACCGCAACCGCACTACTTGCTGAAAGTGAAGGGCATGAGTATGAAAAACGCGGGCATCTTGGATGGCGATTTGGTGGCAGTGCATCGCACTCCGGAAGTGCGTAACCGCCAGATCGTGGTAGCGCGGTTGGAAAACGAGGTCACCGTCAAACGTTATCGGCAGGAAGGCACGATCGTATGGTTGCTGCCGGAGAACTCCGATTTCGAGCCCATTCGCGTGGACCTCAAGGAGCAGCCCATGATTATCGAAGGGGTAGTCGTCGGTGTGCTGCGTCGTGGTAAAGACGTGGATGCCGCGTGAGGCAGCCAGCCTCGCTGAGATTTTGGCCGATGCACGCGTCTGGAAGTTAAAAGACGCCTCGGCTGCCCCCGCTCGTCCGGTTTGGTCCACCGGAAGAAGCTCGCTGGATGCCCGCTTGCCGGGAGGCGGGTGGCCGACGGCGTCGCTCATCGAGGTATTGCTGGAGGATAACGGCCTCGGTGAAGTACAGCTTTTTTTGCCGGCCTTGGTGGCATGCCAAGGCAGAGTAGGATCCCCCTGGGTCATCTGGATCGCGCCTCCTCACGAGCCTTATGCGCCCGCTTTGGCACAGCAGGGCATCGAATTGAATCGCTTGCTCATTGTGCGCCCCCCATCGGCGACTGAAGCCTTGTGGGCCGCTGAACAAGCCTTGAGTTCCGGTGTCTGCGCGGCTGTATTTCTGTGGCTCAAAGGGACCGATGATCGCTGGCTGCGACGTCTGAAACTTGCGGCGGAGGCGGGCGGTGCACTCGGCGTGTTATTTCGCCCAGAACGCCATCGTTACGAATCCTCGCCCGCCACCTTGCGCTTGGTCGTGTCCAAGGGCGAGACCGAAGCGCCGCATCTCGATTTGCTCAAGGTGCAAGG
>Ga0116129_1000928_pt1 | contig 16949 bp, 14 predicted proteins | sample June2015DPH_17_2_FD_89732 | JGI IMG/M metagenome (GOLD analysis project Ga0116129, IMG submission 89732) | Peatland microbial communities from SPRUCE experiment site at the Marcell Experimental Forest, Minnesota, USA - June2015DPH_17_10 | ecosystem: Environmental > Terrestrial > Soil > Wetlands...
AGCCGTGTCCTGCGAGTCCACGAGGCGACGGTCAGCCGCAAATTGAAGCGTGCGACCGAGCACGTCCGCAAGGAGCTGCTAAAGGCGCTAATGGCGCGAGGCCTAAGCCGACGCGCGGCCGGGGAGGTGTTGGGAACCGATCCCAGGGACGTGGAGATCAATTTGCGAAAGTTGCTGCAAATTCCCGACAGCCGTGCGATCTCCAATAAGGAGGGGGAAGGGTGAATCAGAATCTCCAATCCGGCATGCATCCCGACCCCGATCAGCTCAGCATCTTTATGGAGGGAACAGCCACCGCCAGGGAGCACGAGCGGATGCTGGCGCATCTGGCCGAATGCCGGGAGTGCCGCGATGCCGTGTTCCTGATGCAGCCGCAGGTGGAGATTCCTGCTGCTGCAAAGCAGATGTCCAAGGAAAGGGTATGGCGGGGATGGCTCTTGCCCGCTGGTCTCGCAGGAGCGGGTTTGGGGTGCGGGCTAACGGCGGTGCTTATCTACGTTTGACCATGGACCAGAGGACCTGCGAGTATCCGGCAGAATGCCGAGGTCCGGGAGCCTGAAATTGGAGCGAATCGACGGACCCCTGTGCCAAGTGGCAACGCTCAGCAAGCTGTGCAACCAGAGAAAGCCAAGAGCGGCTCTGGACGTGGCCAGGTGACAATGAACGCCGGCCGGCAAGGAGCCGGGAGAGCGGCTCGCTCAAAGGCATTAGACGCCGGAAGCCATCGAGCACCGGAGGGCGCTTCTGCTCAAGGGACGGAGACGGGTGTTCCTTCCGGCTCCGTCGCGGCCAAGGCCGAAGTCACCGCCGCCCCCAAGTCCGACGCGCAGTCCGGCGTGAGTTCCGTGGTCGCACAAAAAATGCCGCTAAATGGTCGAAATGCCAAGAGTTTGCAGCCGCTCACGGCGTCACCAAGCGCGCAGGCAGCAGCGCCGCGAGTTAGCTCCAGAACTGAGCAGGACCTACCGGCAATGCGGGTTGAGCGTGCAAGCGGCCAGGACGGAACGCTGTCTGGAGTCTCCGGTCGAGTTACCGATCAATCCGGTGCGGTGATTTCTAAGGCAACGGTAGCTTTGCGTGATGCTTCTGGAGGTATAAAGCAAACAGCAACGGGCGCGGATGGGAGCTTCCAGCTGGCGGGCATCCCAGCCGGACGTTACGACATGACGGTCACAGCTTCCGGGTTCAGGAGCAACCAGCAGTCGATAGACCTGAAGCCAAGCGAACTAGCTATGCTGCAGCCAGTGCTCGCCGTCGGAGCGGCAACGGAATCGGTCACCGTCACCTCGAACGCTCCATCCCTACAAACAGAATCGGTCGGCATTGGCTCGACCGCCGCTGAGCTTCCCAGCAGCTTGCCGGCTGCCTCCTCCGCGTCGCTTGGCAAGCGAATCCTCGCGCTGGATCGTGCGGGCAGCCTCTTTCTGAGCCGCAACGCGGGCAAGAGCTGGAAGAAAGTCGAACCGCAATGGGCCGGCAAAGTAGTCAGTGTCGATCTTGAGACAGAGGAGCCAAAAGAGGCAAAGCGAACAAGCCAGGCCTCGAGCCCGAACAATTCCAAGAGCGTGTTCCGGCTAACAACTGACGCAGGCGCTCAATGGGCAAGTAAAGACGGGATCAACTGGCGTCCATGGCGTCCAGAGTGATTTCTCCCCAGTCTTACAAAAAATCCTGCAAGATTCTGATCGCGTCGCGAACTCCTAGTGAACAGGCAAGCACAGAGTAGCCATCCGCTGCTTGCCGTAAGGGGGAACGCTTATGCATCGCTTTTACCTGCTTGTCTGCCTCTTGGTATTGCTCTTCGCGGAGCCCGTCAGCAGCGCAGAGCCGAAGACGATCTCGGTCGTCTATGCGCACAATACGCTCTCGCTCTCCGTGCCCTATGAGGCCGTTCACAGCGGCCAGGCGGAGCTCGCTCTGGAAGTGCTGAGCCCCGAGAATCGTGTCCTTGGTCAGGTGGCATACAGCACGCATGTCACCGAGGGGACCACGGTTTGGAATGCAAAGATTGTGCTGCGCGAACCGATGGCCGTCGATGAACTCGTCTGGCAGCGCATTCGCTTTACCCTGCGCTACAAGGACCAAACTACTGCGGACATCGAGCGAATCCGGTCCTTGTCAGAGGTTCTCGTGCGGCCTCGGATCCATATTCTGGCGCAGCGATCGTATATTGCCGGAGCCCAAGCTGCCATGAGAGTGATCGTCACACAGTCCCGCGGCAGGGGAGAGCAGAGCGCGGTCAAGCAGGGGCAGGTGCGTATCGAACTGCTCAACTCCGATCCGGAACCCGATCATGCGGCTGCTCTTTAGCGGACCTGTTGACCGGCGCGGCTCCACGGAAGCCGAATTCCATTTTCCAGCCGGTATAACGGGCAGTTTTCCCCTGCGGATTGCCGTTGAAACGCCTCTCGGCCAGGTGGAAACCACCGTGGCAGTCGAGCTCGAAGATCAGGTGCAAGTGCTGCTGACAAGCGAAAAGCCCATCTATCAGCCCTCGCAGACAATTCATCTGCGCGCACTGGCTCTCGAGCGTGCCAGCCGGCATGCCGCTGCCGGGCGCCCGTTGACTTTCGAGGTCGAGGACTCGCGCGGGAACAAAGTCTTCCGCAAAGCTGTGGCCACAGACAGTTTTGGCGTAACCTCGGCGGAGTTCACGTTGGCTGACGAAGTCAATCTGGGTTCATATCACGTCCGCGTCAAAATCGGCGAGGCGAGCGCCAGCGCGGCTGAGCTTGCGGTTAACGTGGAGCGGTACGTATTGCCGAAGTTCCGCGTGACCGTCAGATTCGACTCCAAAAACGGCAAGCGGAGGCGCGATTACCGGCCTGGCGATCACGTGACCGGTTCCGTGACAGCGGGCTATTTCTTCGGCAAACCAGTGACCAATGCTGCGGTGACGATCAAGGTTTCGGCAATCGACGCGGAGCTCTTCGATGCGGCAACGGCGGAGGGACGCACGGATGGCAACGGCGTGTACCACTTCGATCTTGTGCTGCCACCGTTCTTCGCGGGCAACGAGAAGCTGCATGGCGCGGCGCCGGTGGTAGTCGAGGCCACGGTGAAAGACTCGACCGAGCATGCGGAGATGCGTGGCGAGCCAGTCACCGTGAGCGAATCGCCGCTGCTCATTACTGCGATTCCCGAGGGCGGCACGCTCGTACCCGATCTCGACAATGAAATCTTCATTCTGACCTCTTATCCAGACGGTACCCCTGCGCGTACCACGCTCAAAGTACATCTTCCTTCCAACCTGGAGCGTATTCCGCTGATAGGCGAGAAGCCCATGCATGCCCAGCAGCTTGAAACCGATGATGTCGGAGTCGCTGTTTTCCACTTCAGGCCAGAGTACGACCTCGAACTGGACAATGCCGGCCTGCGCATTGAGGCCGATGATCATCGCGGCAGCAAGGTCGAAAGCGCGGTCCCGCTTGAGCTGCGCTCCGGCGCCGACCAAATCCTGCTCCACACCGATCGGGCTGTCTTCAACCCGGGCGATCGTATCGAACTCAAAGTTCACACCACGCGCGCGCACGGCACTGCGTATGTAGACCTGGTGCATAACGGGCAGACCATTCTTACACGCGATCTGGATCTGGAAAACGGGATCGCGGAGCTCAATGTGACCGCAGCTCCTGAAATGAGCGGAATGCTTACTGTCAGCGCTTATTTGATTGGCCAGAATGGCCGGGAGGTTACGGACCAGAGGCTGCTCTTCGTGCAGCCCGCCGAAGAGTTACGCATCGAAGCAAAGGCCGACGCATCGAGCTACCTTCCGGGCGGTGACGCTCGGGTTCATTTTCGTGTGACCAATCAGAAGGGAGAAGGCGTGAGTGCAGCCCTGGGGCTGGAGGTGGTGGACCAGGCCGTCTTTGCTCTTGCCGAAAAGCACCCGGGATTTGCCAAGGTCTTCTTCTATCTCGATCAGCAGTTGATGAAGCCCCATTATGAGATTCACTCGTTGTCTTCGGCGCAGATCATCGAGCCGACCGAGCAAGGCGCTGCCGAATCACGGGGCAGCGCGGCGCGGGCGCTGTTTGCGGCTGCGGAGACCGTTGCGCCGTACACGCTCGAGACAGCGGCTGGAAATGCCCTACCGCAGACACAGATGGTTGATTACCTGGCGCGGTACCGGGATGCGCTACTCGACTATGTTAGGGAACTCGCGGCGAAGATGACGGATATGCCTGCTGCAGAGAATTTTCCTGCGGTCTTTGATGCGCTCAGAGACGCAAGCGGCCGATCGCCGCACGACGCCTGGGGAAGAGCTCTACGTATTGAGCTATCCAGGCAGTTCAGCGGCAATCGATGGTACACGGTGCGCAGCGCGGGACCCGATCACGAGTTCAACACTGCCGACGATCTAACAGTGTGGCTAGAGGCGCGAACCGCGACCGTATCGAACAGTCCTGCTTGGGTAAATGCAACACAACCGGATAGAGCGATCACGGTGCGGATAGAACACAACAGTGGACCGGACAACGGGCTGGCTGAGATCGCCGGCACGGTCACGGACGCCTCGGGCGCAGTCATTCCCAAGGCGCACATTCAGATTCTCGGCGTCGAAGACGGTAAAAGCCGCGAAGGCACAGCCGATGCTGCTGGCCAGTTTATGTTTGTCGTATTGCTTCCTGGACAATACAGGGTGCGCGTCGAGTCTCCGGGTTTTAAAACAAGCGTCCGGACAGTCTCTCTTGCGGCACGCGATCGCGGAGTTCTCTCCGCGGTGCTCATTGTGGGCGCGGTAACGCAGACAGTGATGGTCGCAAGCCAGGCGCCGCGCTTGCAAGCCGAGTCGGCGAAGATCGGTGGGCGAGCCACGCAGTCAATGCCTTTGAGGACGCGTGACGCGCCGGAGCCAGCCGAGCTGCGAGAAGGGGGTTCAGAACCCGAAGCGAATACACCCGCCGGTCACATCCGGAGCTATTTTCCAGAGGCGCTTTACATCAATCCCGAGATACTTACGGACGGTGAAGGCAGAGCGAACGTTGCCATCCCGCTAGCCGACTCAATTACGACTTGGCGAATGACGATGTTTGCCTCAACGCAGACAGGCGCGCTGGGAACCGGAACCTCAGAGCTGAAGGTATTTCAGGATTTCTTTGTGGACCTCGATCTGCCTGTGACGCTCACGCAGGGAGACAGAATTACGATTCCTGTCGCCGTATACAACTACACAAGCCATGAGGGAGAAATTGAGCTCAAATTGGAGCCGCAAACTTGGTTTTCGCTCGATAGCGTGGAGAAACAGACTGTCCGCGTGGCCGTCGGACAAGTTGGTGCTGCGCAGTTCACCATCCAAGCAAGAAGAATAGGCAAGTTTAAACTCACGCTCTCCGGCCGCATGCAAAGCGACTCCAAAAGCGAAGATACCGTGGTGCGCGAAATCGAAGTCGTACCCAATGGGGAGGCCAAAGAGGTCGTGTTCAACGGCCGCTTGGACACAGAGGTCCGCCAGACCGTGCGCTTCCCGCAACCGGCCATTCCGGATGCGAATAAGATCTTCGTCCGGTTTTATCCTGGTCCGCTGAGCCAGGTCATTGAGGGGATGGATGGCATACTGCGAATGCCTTTTGGATGCTTCGATCAGACCTCGTCGAGCACCTATCCCAATGTACTTGCCCTTGACTATATAAGGCGAACGAAGAAGATCACACCGGAAATTCATGCCAAGGCGGAGGGGTTCATCGCCACCGGCTACCAGCGGCTGCTTGCTTTCGAAGTTCCGGGGGGCGGCTTTTCGTGGTTTGGACACGCGCCGGCCAACAAGATTCTGACTGCTTATGGACTGATGGAGTTTCATGACATGGCGCGCGTCTACGACGTGGACCCGCAGGTCATTGCTCGCACTCGGGACTGGCTCATTCGGCAGCAGCAGCCGGATGGAAGCTGGAAGCCCGACACCCAGTTCATCAACGAAGGAGCTACCAATCACTTCAATGCAGATGTCCTGCGCATTACAGCCTCATCGTATGGGCGCTAGAGTCGGCAGAGTATAAAGGTGCAGCCATCGAGAAGGCCACGCAATTCATCGAGCAGCATCTCGACGACAAAACGGATGCGTATACATTGGCTGTCATCGCAAACTTCGCCGTAGAAAACTCCAAGGACTCGGGCCTTACGCTCCGCGTCCTCCAGATGCTTCGCGACGCTGCGACCGAGAAGGGCGACTTCCTATGGTGGACTGCGAATGAGACCGGCGTCTATTCAACCGGCGACAGCGCGGCTATAGAGACAACCGGGCTTGCGGTGCAGGCATTTCTAAAGGCAGGCGGATACTCCGATGCGGTTCCCAAGTCGCTCGCTTGGATTACCTCAAAGAAGAGTGGAGCCGGTAATTGGGGCACGACGCAGGCAACGATCATGGCGTTGCGCGCATTGTTAACCGCATCCGAACAGAGCGACAGGGATGCCCACGGCACGGTAGATGTTCTGCTCAACGGAACCAAGGCCGCAAGCCTGGAGATCAATAGGGACAACAATGACCTGTTGCACCAGTTCATCTTGCCGACCGCGAGCGCGGACGGCGAGAATGTGGTCGAACTGCGATTCTCCGGTGAAGGTGGAATGGCCTACCAGATCAATGGCCGGTATTATGTTCCCCGGCAGCATGAGGAGACTTCTGAACCGCTTGCGATCCTGGTGAATTATGATCGGACGCGGCTGGCCCAGGATCAGATCATGACGGGTACTGCGACCATCCGCAATAATATGGATAAGACTGCAAAGATGGTGATGGTGGACCTGGGAATTCCGCCCGGGTTCGAATTGCAGAGTGAGGATGTACAGGACATGGTCGAAAGGACAGTGGATAAGGTGAGCGGGCGCTTGGAGAAATTCAGCATGACAGCCACTCAGGCAATTCTTTACTTCGACTCAATCGCCCCGCACGACTCATTCAAAATACGGTATCGCCTGCGGGCAAAGTATCCGATCCGAGCACAAGGATTCGAGTCGCGTGTATACGAGTACTATGACCCTAACGTGACGGCCACAGCAGAGCCCACGCAGTTTGAAGTGAATGGACACGATTTTTCCCGCGGAGCAGAGTTTTAGAGTTTGCTCTCCGCATTATTCGTCAAGGAAGACCAGCTTTTTCTCCGTAACTCATTCATTTTAGATCGGTTCTTCTCCTTGTCGCAACTGCACAAACTCTGCGCAGTTGCGCTTGCCGACGTCGCGTTTTTTTGCTGCGGATGGCGTAGAGCGTCTGGAACTGCCGGACGAACTTGTTTTACCCGGACGAATCGCGCAAGCTTCACAGAAGGGCCGCTAAAGCGGCCTTTTCTGTTTGGCGCGGCTTGATGCAGTCACCGTTGGGCTGGGTTGAGAAAAGCCTCGCTATTGAACAAAGAGAACGGCACGCTTGTAGTGCAGAGCGTCACCTTTGACGCGCAGCAAACAATGATTCCGCTGCTGAACTTTTTAGAGAGAGGGGTTGCTTGTGAGGCCCCGACCCTCCGGACAGCCGCGCCATGCCGGCGAGACTAACTACGCAAGCCATTGCGCTACTGAAAGATGGTTGGACGGCAGTACAACCGGTGGAGGACATATGCTTCACGGCATATCCTTGAAAGATCAAGCCCGCCTTAGGTAGCTTTTGGAATACTGTTTCTTTCATCTGCACGGCGAACATAACCGATGAGCGTCTTATCGATTGTGCTGTCGCCGCGCTTCTGACGGATGCCATGCTGCCGCGCCAGCATCTCCAGCCGAGGCTCTTCCATGCAGCGGACGTCCCAATTGGCTCTTCACAGATGACGGCGTAGCGCTGGGCGTCGGCGTGCAATCGTCAGAGGAACGTTATGCGGGTCGCTTCCTGCTTGCCTTGGGCGAAACCGGCACGGGCGGCGGGAACCCTGGTCGCCGGATCCATCTGGTCCGTGCCCATGGCGGTTCGGGAATCGGCGTCCGGTGTGATCACCACGACGCGGCTGCCCTGCTTGCGCAGGGCCTCGACCTGGCTTGCCAGATCCGTGCCCCATTCCGGTGATCTGCGTATACCCTCGAACTGGCCTGCCGGTAGTGTTCCGGTCCGTTCGCCAAACGGCGAGAGCACGACGACATTCGCATAGCCACTTGCGAGGTCAGCATTTTCGGCCGAGCGCACCCCACCGTTGATATAGCGCGTGCCATTGATGTTGTGTGTCGGCACTACGCCAGGCAGCGCGGTGCCCGCGGTCACAGCATCCACGAGGTCAACGCCGGAATTGCGGTCGAAGGCAGCCAGTTCGCCGGTATGCGCGTTGACTGCCGCCACGATCATCGGCCTCGCCGGCCATTGTTGGCGAGGCAACCTGGCTGCGACCATCGCGCGCCGCTGATCCGCAGCCGCGGGTCCGAGTGTGGCATCGCTCTCCAAGCCGAACGCGCCCATCGCACGTTGCAGATCAGCTGCCGAGATGGCGGCGGCGCCTATGGCCCTCACCCGCTCGAACACCGTGGCCATCGGCGGGGCCGGTGGAGGCGGCCGGTTCTGTCCGACCGATGGAGCCGGCGGAGAAAGCACCGAGGCTAGCAGTTCGGCTGGCGGTATGCCGCTACGCACCTGCGCCGCCGCGGTAGCCCCGGACGACGTGCCGACCACCAGATCGGCGGCCTCGGTCATATCGATGCCAGCTTCGGCCAGTCCTGCGATGACACCGATTGTCCACGCATGTCCGGCGGACCCACCACCACCGAGAACCAGAGCAACTTTTTTAACCATCTGCCCACTATTGTAGCCCGTGGACACTTTTGTTTATCGGAAATATCAAGACCGTTCCTTAAACAGTTGACTTCAGGCAGCGCACGTTTCCAGTTCCTTGACCCGGCACGATCTCGGGAAGCTTACGGGTCATACACTCCCGATGCTTTTCGCGCTTCTTCGCCAACTGGAAGTAAACCGGCAAGACCTGTTTCCCGTTTGATATAAAACAACTTCTGATTTCTGCATTTGTCTCTATCGAGCAACTCAGGCTACGACCATCTCACTTTGTTCCAATTCGATTTTAACCTTCGTGTGTAGGGTTACGTTGAGCGATACCTTTTGCTTTACGAAGCGAAATCAGGAGATGACCAAGACCTTGCAAATTGACTAGCTCTTCGAATTCTCTTCGACGCAACCGTTCATAGCTTTCAACCTCTTCTTAAAGTTGCAGATGAAAAGATTCGATTGGATCGATTAGCCTCTTGATTTCATCGTCGGCCAGACCTGTTTCTCTGAGGCGTGCACGATGCTCCGATAATCGATTGCGTTCTTCTAAAAGGCGAGCAGACGCGTGTTGATACTCGGCTTCATTCCGAATATCAGCGACAAACAAAATTGGCTGTACGCCGTTTATTCGGTGCTTTCCTGGAATCCTGGTGAGGGGGGGAATAGACTTCTGCCAGACTGTGGGCTCCGCAGCACCCGGAAGACTTATCGTGCATGATGAAGAGCTCGAAGGTGGGTCGCCTCATCCGGCCTGATCCGCGTTCGTCCCAGGTAAATGAGTTTCTTTTCTTGAAGACCAAGCGCCGGTTCCATACACTGGCTCTATATGACAGCCTCTCGTCATCTTCTTCAGCACTTCCTTGGGGCACTGGCGTACCGCACGCAAAAGGCACTGCGTGACGCTCCCGCTGACTTTCCCGACTTTCGCGCAGGCACTCATGTTCGGACACCGCACGAATTGCTGTGGCACATGACCGGCGTACTGGGATATGCCAAAACCCAGTTGCGCGGCGGAGACTATGCGCCACCGGCACTTCCAGCATTTGCCGACGAAATAGAGCGGTTCCATGTCGTGCTGGCCGCACTTCGCGACGATTTTGGGGACGATTCGCTCACCGCGCAAATCACCGATGAACAGTTCCTTCAAGGACCTCTGGCAGACGCGATGACGCACGCCGGCCAGTTGGCTATGCTGCGGCGCCTGGCCGGGACGCCCATTCCCTCGGAGAACTTTATCTTTGCTGATATTCAGGCTTCAAACGTCGGTCCGCGGCAGGCAGAGGCGCATGCCCCCGATCCGTGGTGGAGGCCCGATCTTCCGCCACGCCCACCCGGCCCCTGAGTGTTCTTACCAGATGGTTGCGCCATGAGACTCTAACAATTTGCGTTTCGCCTCAGGGAACAACCACCCGGTCCGGTCTTGCGGGTTCCGGTCCAGATAACCACCCACACGACATTGGCTTTTAGGCAATCACGCACAAAGAGAGCAACGCTCACTGCGTGCCAGCATGGATCGGAGCGCCAGAGACGGTGATCGTTTCGATCGTGTCGGTGGCAGTGAAAAATGGGGCCATTTTGGCAGGATTGTGGCCCTTCTTCCGCTGGCAGAGACTACTTCCGGCATTTCCCCGCGCAGCGGGCCGGACGATTCGCTTTTGTACATTTCCTTCGAGCGAAGCTCGCGTACGGTCAAGCCGCCGGCGCGCTAACCTGCCAGCCAGGGGATGTTTCCGCTGCCATCAACCGGTGGCAGAGTGGTCCTTGTGGTCCGCCATTGTGGCCCCTTCGCGCACTGCCACGAACATCGTTCGCGCGTTTTGCGGGAGTGAGTTCCAGACCAAGCGTCTCCAAGGCGGTCTTTTCTGCAGAAACGTCCCTGGGTGCAAGATTCAGAATGCTGATCAGCTTGCCATCGAGCCCCGTCTCATTCACTCCGTCCCATAAAAAATCGAGAAGAATGGATAGCGGACTTTTACATAACTGAGCGTCCGGACACCGGAATCAGTGGCCCACTGGGACCAGAATACGCATCTCGGCATCGGCCGGACCTCAGTTCGAAGGTTGCTGGAGGTGTCTGAACGCTCCAAATAACCAAATGGCCCTTTTGTATCGCGAATCGTTGCCATATTTCATTTCTAGGGGCTGGGCAAAAATAGCCGAAATCAATGAGCTGAAGGATGCCAACGCGCCAACAGCCTCTTTAAGGTTTTATTTTCCTATCATCTATGTATACCACCGTGCAGATTTCTTTCTTTTGCGCGGCTTGCCGACATTTGTCTAGCGCGTTTTTCTCTGCTTCCTCCGTGTTCATATTCGCAGTAGAAAGCCCAAAGAAATGCTCCGACACTGCAAAAGCTTTGTGAGGCCCGAGCAGAAGATAGGATCGAAATGCATTCAGCCCTTGTTCACTCAAATCAGGAGGAGGCGGAAGGTTCGGCGGCTGGATATTAGGCAAGAGTTCCGATAGCGGCTCCAGGTGGTGTTGTTTCAGAAAATCGTCTACGATTGCAGACCACGCCGAGACGTGGCGAAACAGGTGATGGTTGTCATCTCCATCGGGAGGGGCAAGCACAAACTGATCCTGACCTCCTTTGGATCGGAATGCTTCATCGAACCTATGTGCTAGTTCGGGCCAGAAGAATTTGTCATTCTGTGCATAAATCCATAGCATAGGAATTCGAGAAGTCTTACCGAAGTTTCGGTATGCACCCACGAGATCTCCGGGATTACAAACATCATGGTCAGCTTGTGAACCTCTTCCTCCGGCAAAGTTGATCGCTGCTTCTAGGCCAAAGGGAGCCCTGTCGGTCAGAGCGACGGTCGCGAAGCCACCGCTTGACACACCGGCTGCGATTACATGAGTTGCATCCACCTTTGTTAGCCCACGGGCATAGTCGATGGCGATTCGCATGTCTTCAGCTGAATATTCGCCAACCTCCTGGTAATCAGTCCGAGGGCAATGCCCCCCGTGATTCGAATCCGGATCCCCTCCTGACGTTCCATATCCTCGACGCACAATGACGAGCGCAACCCATCCCCTTCGCGCAAACCACAGCGCCTGGGGGAGTTCCTGCCATGGGTTTACGTCGGCGTGTTCTGCAGCATTGCGGGGAGACCCATGCGTTAGGACGACTAGCGGATGTTTCCCGGGAAGATCCACGTATACAAGCAAAGCATCGAGGCCATCATGACCTGCTAATACCCATGGAATCCTAATCTCTCGCTCCACGTAGCTCTGCGACCTTGCTCCGACGATTGCGGCTAGCAAAATCCAGAAGCCAAGAAGAAATGAACGGCGCAGGTGTTCCACGACAAGCTACTATACGAGCAACTTATCCATTGGGGAGAACAAAGAATAAGTTTTTTAGACTTCGGCCCCAAGAAAATGCGTCTGCTTAAGCTTCCGACAAATGAAACAATTGATCAAACGCAGCCCACCGTGCAGCATTTGTCGGACTTGGGGTCTGAGGCCGGCTGGTAAGATTTGTCCATGGTTATGGGAACGATTTATAGAGGAGCGCAATTATCTGATCCGCAACCCGGTACAGCGCGGTCTCGCAACCATAGGCATGCCAGACAGAGGAGCAATGCCGCATGCGGTCCCACGTCACCAAGCAACAATCTGCGACTGTCCGATGGCGGACGGCCGTTCTATAGATAGGCCACGGAATCCAAGCACAATGGCCATTTCTTGCCGGGACTTGATTCGATACCTTGAATGGCGCGCCGTAGCTACCTCACCGGAGCATCTCGGCTTCACTCTCCCTCGGTCAACCCGGGAGGTTCGAGCTCTCCTTTAGATGGCGCAAAGTGTTCCAGGCGTTCGCTTTGGGTGGATCCGCGCGCGAAAAGTACCTGCAAATCTTCGCTTGAAGAGGTTGCCCCAATAACCACTGGGGTGAGCATGCGCCCAATCGAGTGACCCCGTTTCCACCTTTGTGGGAGCGGAGATTTGCCCCATCGATGATATTTTTTAATCATCAGTCCAGGGGCATATGTGATGCGGGTGCAAGTAAAGCTTGCAGGTATCCATGCTCTGTTTCTTTCTTGAGTGCTCACGCAAAAACAGCTCAAGACTTACGGTCTGTGCACATGAGCCGTTCGCCAATCGATCGCGACAACTTTATGCCACGTGTTGATTGCGTATAAGCCAAAAGCTAGTAAAGACGCAAGTCTTCCCACGCAGCAAGCAATGGAATTGCTTCTCATGGGCAATCGCAGAACTGCTGGGCAGTTCTGATCAGGCGCTTTGCGCATTTCAGGCGTGAGAACACACCACATTTATTCCTGACATGCCAACCGGCGCATCCGGGTATCGAGCACACGCACATTTCTTCGTACGCAGAGCACCTTGAGTTCGCGACTTAGGTCCTTTGTACAACGGCAGCTGAAGCAGTTTAGGCACAAGAAAAGGACTTTATCCCCATGAATTCCTTCACAAAAATCTATCTAATCTCATCTTTAGCCGTGTCAGTCGCAGTACCTGGGTTCGCAAGTGTGACCGTGAACTCTCCGATCAACGCCACGGAAGTTACCTCACCTTTCACAGTGTCCGCCAACTCCTCCACTTGCTCGAACCAAAACGTTGGCTACATGGGCTACTCGCTCGACAACAGCTCGGACACCACCATGATTAAGGGTACCTCCGTCGACGCCTCGGTCGCCTCGCCGACCGGTGCCCACGTTCTCCACATCAAATCCTGGGGAGAAAAAGGTTCAGCCTGCGTCTCCGACGTCTCGCTCACCGTCACCCCTCCCCAAAGCGCAAATCCTGTGCCCAGTGACGCCATAAGCGTTAGCGCCATCCAGACTTTGAGCAACTGGAAGAACGCCAGTGATCCGGCAACCTCCGGTTCTTCCTCCGGCACCACCAGCACCACCAACTCGCCTTCGCTCAGCGGGACTGCACGCTTGTTCCAAACACAGTTCAGCAACGACGGCGGCCAAATCTACCACGTCTCCTTTGGGGACGACGAAACCTCCACCCACTTTTTTTACGACACCTGGATTTACCTCAACGCCTCGGCCAGTACCATCGCCAATATCGAGATGGATATGAACCAGGTTATGAGCAATGGCCAGACTGTGATCTACGGATTCCAATGCGACGGCTGGAAGGGCACCTGGGACTACACGGAAAATGCCGGCACCCCTGCCCGTCCGATCGACACATGGGTCCATTCCAAGGCCGCCTGCAATGTCAAGAACTGGAGCCGTAACACATGGCATCACGTACAGATCAGCTACTCGCGTGACGACTCCGGCAACGTGACTTACAATTCCGTGACGCTGGACAGCGTCGAGCAGCCAATCAACGCCACCGTGCCCTCGGCCTTCGCTCTCGGCTGGGCTCCGACGCTACTCACCAACTTTCAGCTCGACGGCGACGTCGCCCAAGGCAACAGCGCCGTGTATATCGATCAGATGACCATCTCGCGCTGGTAGGATCAGCTCAGCTGAATGGGGAATGCACAAGGGCCCAGCACAAGCCAACCATCTTGTTGACTGCGAAATCAAGCTCGCAATTCCCAAAAAAAGCTCACCAGGACCCGTTAGGGATTCTGGTGAGCTTTTAGCAATGGACAAGCAATGCATCCTTGATACACGCATGCCACCCCAGACGGACACGCCGATAGGCCTTTCCTCCTGTTGCATTTTGAGGGAAGATGTTGCTGCCACCGGCGGCCTTGAGGGAGTTGCACGAGAGTTTGCCTCTGCGTTGGGTATGAGCCGCTTCAACGCGCGAGACGTTTCGCTCATCGTCTCCAATATGGCCACTAGAGATGCTTTATCAAGTTTCCTTGAAATGATTTATTTTCTTTGCTTTGCTAAGGTGGGCCCAGAGAGATTTGAACCCCCAACCAAGGGATTATGAGTCCGATACCCAACCCGTAAGTTGATGAAAAATAAGGAAACCAAGCCGAAGTTAGCAGAAACCCCATCTTTATGATTCTGCGAAGCTTAGCCTAGTTTGGCGAACTCGGCCAAAGCTAACGACTGTACCGCCAGTGTGCCGCAGGTGCAATGTCTTCGCCCAGAGACTCGGGTCTCGAAATAACGTCAAAGCTGGTCGGAGTCGCCTCGTATCGTTGCGGAACATGCCGAATCCATTCGTCCGCGATCGACCAACGCCACCTGGCCAATTCAATCGCGCCCGGCCTGAACTGGCTCAGTGTTGATTTTTATGCAGAGTGCGGACGCCATACCGAGAGGACGATAGCCACTAGAAATAGCATCATAATGATGCTAGTATCTGCACAGAGAGGCTTCAATGCGTACAACGATTGCACTGGATGATGAGTTGGTTCGGCAGGCTGAGCACTACACCGGCATCAAGGAGAAGGCGGCACTGGTGAGAGAAGCGCTTACCAGGCTTGTGCGGAATGAGGCTGCTCGAAGATTGGCGGCGCTCGGAGGCAGCGATCCGACGGCTGAGGCGGCGCCGCGGCGCAGGGGGAAACGTGATTCTCGTTGATACCTCGATCTGGATTGACCATCTGCGAAAGGCGGAAGCAAAACTTGATGAGTTGCTCCTGGACGATGAAGTCGTTACCCACCCGTTCGTTCGGCTGGAGCTGGCTCTGGGCTCCATCGCTCACCGGGAAGAAGTGCTGGCTGACCTGGCGCTACTGCCTCATGTGCCGGTCGCCGGAACCGAGGAGTTGTTCAGCCTGTTAGAGCTTCGCAGGCTGTATCGGAGAGGAATCGGCATCACGGATCTTCACTTGGTGGCCTCTGCTCTCTTCGACAAATCTATCTCGATCTGGACCCGCGACCGACGGCTAGGCGAAATTGCAGACGAGCTCGGAATCCGTGCGGTGATTCCCTAAACAGCAGTAACTGCTCAGCACTCCTGACACCGCAGCTGCGCATAGGTTGACCTCCACTTCTTTCTCGATCCTTTTGAACTCATTCCAAACGGAAACCTTTTTGGGATCGGCTGCGCGTGCGATCAGGACAATACACGTGTCTTGTGGCCTTGTATCGAGAGCAGTGCAACAGCTTTCTTGTCGAAGGATACGAAGATGTCCCCACCCAGCCATGTCCCCTCATACGCAATCACGCCATCAGCAAAATCGCCACCCGCGTCGAGGACGGCCAAACCAGCATCCACTGCGGGCAAGCTCCAGAGCCACATTTTTTGTGTTGCGCAATTGGCGCTCTTCGAGTGACTCGACCATCTTCTGCGTGCACAGATTGAATTGGTACAGATGCTCATAGACCGGAAAGCGCAGCGGCGGAGTTCCTCTCCCGGCGTGGCGCACGGCGTGTTGCCATTCCGGTTGGCGCATGTCTGAAACTTGGCTATCGCGGAAAAGCTCCCGAAAGAAAGTTTGTGTCCGAAACCGAGCGGCGGGTATCTTCAAGCGTAGCCATTTTGTCTCCTTTTGCTGGATGGTGAGCGTGGTCAGCGATACGCCGGTGTTAGCCAGCACTGTTCAGATCCACAGGAACGACAACACTACCGACCGGACGGCAGCAATTGTTTCATGCAACGCGGTTCCGAAAGACTGAGGACGACTTAGGCTCCTCTCATCTGCGGCTGTCCGCTGAAAGTTGTATCAACCCAGTGAAGCGATCACGGATGGTTCGGTTGCAGCTGCAAGTAAGCCATTAAAATCTCCTTGCCTGTTGGCTTGCGCTTCCGCTCTTCGGCTCAGTGCTTACGAACAAAACTAAGTCCATGCCTTTCACGGAGTTCCCATGCGATTCTACCGCTGTTTTTCCACTTGTAACTATGTGGGCGCAATACAGCCGATGTTGACCTTCCTCATTTCGACCACTCTTTTAGTTTAGAAGACACTACACTAAAAACAACTTGCGGATGACAGTCATTTGCCTAACATGATGATTTAAAATATGTTATAGATTATCTTGGACGGATTCCCCAGCCTCAAATCAAAAAACCAAACCCGATTCGAAAAGCGCTCCACAAATTCCGAATTGAGCCCGTCGAAGAATCATGCCACAATGGGCCCATGGACAAGAGTTCGGTGCTCAAGACGCTGCGCGACAATGAGCCGGAACTGCAAGCTGCCGGCATTGTCCATCTGCGTCTTCATGGTTCAGTGGCTCGAGGCCAGGAAACACCGGCGTCCGATGTTGATCTGATTGCGGATTTCGATTCTAAGAGGCGTTTCAGTCTCATCGACATGGCGCACTTGCAAGGTCGATTGGAGAATCTGCTTGGTGTTCCCGTCGATCTGTCACCTGCCAAGACGCTCAAGGAACCGGTCCGGGAGAGGGCCGAACGAGA
>Ga0116129_1000929_pt1 | contig 16941 bp, 13 predicted proteins | sample June2015DPH_17_2_FD_89732 | JGI IMG/M metagenome (GOLD analysis project Ga0116129, IMG submission 89732) | Peatland microbial communities from SPRUCE experiment site at the Marcell Experimental Forest, Minnesota, USA - June2015DPH_17_10 | ecosystem: Environmental > Terrestrial > Soil > Wetlands...
CTGATCCGCCTCCTGATCCGCCTCCTGATCCGCCTCCTGATCCGCCTCCTGAGCCACCTGGAGAACAACCCATGACCTCCATTGCCAACATGCCGATCGTCGCCAATCGGACCGCCGGCATCGCCTTGAGTTTGCTGACGAGCGTGGCGTTCAGCGTTGCCCATGTTGTCGCCGCCAGCGCGACCGATCCCGCGATCCTCACCGGAGCCGTCACGGCGCCGGGCGGCGAGACCATGGGCGGTGTCACGGTGTCGGCCAAGGCCGTCGGTTCGACCATCACCACGAGCGTGTTCACCGACGAGACCGGCGCCTATTATTTCCCGGCGCTGCCGCCGGGCCAATATCGCGTGTGGGCGCAGGCGCTGGGCTTCGAGACCGCCAAACACGAGACCGAACTCAAGACCGGCGGGCGCCAGGATTTCGCGCTCCGCAAGATCGAGGATACCGAAAAGCTGATCCGCCAGTTGCCGGGCGATCTCATCCTCGCCGGGCTGCCGGACGAGACCGCGGACGACATGCGCATGAAGCGCATCGTCCACAACAACTGCACGAGCTGCCACACCCCGAGCTACATCCTGCAGCACCGCTTCGACGAGGCCGGCTGGCACGCCATCATCGAGGCGATGAAGAACATCAACGTCTACGGTGTCTACCGGCCGAACCAGCACAACCCGGTGCTCGATTTCCATCAGGACGAACTGGCGAAATATCTCGCCAAGGCGCGCGGGCCGAATGGCGGTGCCTTCAAGATCACGAGCCGGCCGCGGCCGTCCGGCGAGGCGGCGCGCGCAGTCTTCAAGGAATACGACGTGCCGCTCAATCCGGACCAGGAACTGCCGTCGGCGACACCGCCCAACAACGGCAGCGACTGGACCAAGGCGACGACATCGCGCGCGGGCTCGTTGCCCCACGACTCCGCCCCCGATCTCGACGGCAACCTGTGGTTCGCCGCGGTGTCGCCGAACAAGACCATGTCGGTCGGCCGCATCGACGCCAACACCGGCGCGCTCAAACCCTTCAAGATCGACGCCGCGACCGGCAATGCCGCCATCGTCCACGGCCTGATCCGCGACGCCGCCGGCGTCATCTGGTTCAACGCCTGGATGCCCAAGGGCGGCCTCGCCAAGGTCGATCCCAAGACCGAAAAGGTGTCGATCTATATGCCGCCCGAGGGCATGTCCCACATCGACGGCCCGGTGACGCTCGACTACGACAGCAAAGGCGGCATCTGGGCCGGCACCAATGACGGCGCGCTGCGCTTCGACCCGGTGACGGAGAAGTTCACCGAGTTCAAGTCGGTCAACCCGAAGGGACCGAACGGCGCCGTCGGCCAGACCTACGGTATCGTCGGCGACCGCGACGGCAACGGCTATTGGAGCCAGATGGCGTTCGACACCATCGTCAAAGCCGATCTCAAGACCGGCGCTACGACGGAAATGAAGCTGCCGCCCCTCAAGGACGAGATGGCGCGCGCGACCGCGGCGGACCTCAAGTTCTACGACACCTACGGGCCGCGCGACATCGGTACGCCGCTCCCCTGGTCGCAGGGTCCGCGCCGCATGGGCATCGACCGCGAGCACGGCATCATCTGGGTCGCCAATTCCTGGAGCGGCACGCTCGGCCGCGTCGACACCCGCACCTTGCAGACCACCCTGATCCCGTTGCCCAACACCTTCACCGACCAGCCCTACGCCGCCATTCCGGACAAGAACCAGAACGTCTGGACGCCGCTGTGGACCACCGACCAGATCGCCAAATACGATTCCAAGGCCGGCACCTGGACGATGTTCGACCTCCCGACGCGCGGCACCGAGGTGCGCATCCCGGCGCTGCTCGAGCGCGGCGGCGAGACCGAAGTGGTGTTCGCCTATGCGCGCTCCAGCAAGATCGCCGTGCTGAAAGTGCGCAGCGAGGCCGACATGGCCGCCGCCAAGGCGCAGGCGCGATAAGGCGAACTCCGGGAGCGCGCGCGACGTCTCTTCTCCCTCGCCCCACTCTTGCGGGGAGAGGGGCGTTTGCCGCAAGTTCGGACTCGCGGAGAGTCGCTCACCCGGCGCGCAAGAGCGCGCCGACCTCTCCCCGCAAGCGGGGCGAGGTGAAGGCAGCGGCTCTGATACAATTGGCATCGGAGCCGGGGGCGTCGTCGTAACCGCAGCCTCCACCTCGCCCTGACGGTTCCAAAGCCGCTCCATCCGGTTTTGGCCGGCCGGAGCGGAGAAGATTTCGCCTGCCCGCTTGTGCGGCGCATCAAGCTCGACTATCTCAAGACGTCAGCCATCCCTCATTCCAGCGAATAGTCATGAATGTTCAAGACGATCCCAATGCCTGGGCGGTGCAGAAATTCGGCGTCGGCCAACCGGTGCCGCGCACCGAGGACCCGAAGCTGGTGCAAGGCCAGGGGCGCTATGCGGACGACGTGAACCTCAAGGGCCAAGTCTACGCCGCGATCGTTCGCTCGACCCATGCCCACGGGGTGATCAAGGGCATCGACACCGCTGCGGCGCTGGCGATGCCGGGCGTGCTCGCGGTCTTCACCGGCGCCGACCTGCAGGCCTACGGCACGCTCAAATGCGTGCCGCCGATGAAGAACCGCGACGGCACCCCCATGAAGAAGCCGCCGCGCCCTGCGCTTGCGGTCGACAAGGTGCGGTTCGTGGGCGATCCGGTCGCTTGCGTGGTGGCGGAGACCGCGATCGAGGCCAAGGAGGCGGCGGAAGCCGTCGCGCTCGATATCGAGCCCCTGCCCTCCGTCACGCTAGCGAGCGAAGCCGTCAAGCCCGGCGCCCCGCTGGTGTTCGACGACGTGCCGAACAATATCGCGCTCGACTACCATTATGGCGACGCCGAAAAGGTGAAGGCGGCCTTCGCCAAGGCGGCCCATGTGACGCGGCTCGCGCTGCGCAATTCGCGCCTCGTCGTCAACGCGATGGAACCCCGCGCGGCGCTCGCGCAATACGATGCCGCGACCGAGCATTTCACGTTCCATGTCGGCTGCCAGGGCGTGTTCGGCCTGCGCGGCCAGTTGGCGGAGATCCTCAACGTCGCGCCGGCGAAACTGCGGGTGCTGACCGGCAATGTCGGCGGCTCGTTCGGCATGAAGGGGCAGCCCTATCCGGAATATGTCTGCCTGCTGCATGCGGCGCGGCTGCTCAAGCGGCCGGTGAAATGGACCGATGAGAGGTCGTCGAGCTTCCTCTCCGACAGCCATGGCCGCGACCACGAGAAGGTGGCGGAGCTTGCGCTCGATGCCGAAGGCCACTTCCTCGCCATCCGGCTGACCGGCACCGGCAACATGGGCGCCTATCTGGGTGCGGTGGCGCCGCTGCCGCCGACCCTGAACGCGGTCAAGAACATGGTCAGCGTCTATCGCACGCCGCTGATCGAGGTCTCGGCCCAATGCGTGTTCACCAACACCACCATGGTGAGCGCCTACCGCGGTGCCGGGCGGCCCGAAGGCAACTACTTCATGGAGCGCCTGATCGACAACGCGGCCCAGAAGATGGGCATCGACCGGCTGGAATTGCGTCGGCGCAACCAGCTCAAGCCCAAGGAAATCCCGTTCGCGGCAGCCTCCGACCAGACCTACGATTCCGGCGACTTCCCGGCCGTGTTCAAGCACGCCCTCGATCTCGCCGACTGGAAGGGCTTTCCCAAGCGCAAGCGCGAAAGCAAAAAGCGCGGCAAGCTCCGCGGCATCGCGGTCGGCAGCTACCTCGAAGTGACGGCGCCGCCCAACAAGGAAATGGGCGGCATCCGGTTCGAGGCGGACGGCGCCGTGACCTTCATCACCGGCACGCTCGATTACGGCCAGGGCCACGGCACCACATTCGCCCAGATCTTGTCGGGCCGCCTCGGCGTGCCGTTCGACCGCATCAGGCTGCTGCAAGGCGACAGCGACGAATTGATCGCCGGCGGCGGCACCGGCGGCTCACGCTCGACGGCGGCAAGCAGCACCGCCATGGTCGAGGCCATCGCCAAGGTGGCCGAACAGGGCAAGCTCGTCGCCTCCCACGTGCTGGAGGCGTCAGCCGGCGACATCGAATTCGCCAACGGCCGCTTCACCATCGCGGGCACCGACCGTTCGATCGGGGTGCTGGAGCTGGCGGCGAAGCTACGCACCGGGCTTAATCTCCCCGACGACGTGCCGAAGACGCTCGATGTCAAGATCGCCAGCGAGCCGGTGCCCTCGGTCTATCCGAACGGCTGCCACGTCGCCGAGGTCGAGATCGATCCCGACACCGGCGTGGTCGAGGTGGTGAAATATGCCTCGGCCAACGATTTCGGCACTCTCATCAATCCCCTGCTGGTGGAAGGCCAGATGCATGGCGGACTGGTCCAGGGCATCGGCCAGGTGCTGATGGAGAACGCCGTCTACGACAAGGACGGCCAGCCCATCACGGGCTCGTTCATGGACTACGCCATGCCGCGCGCCTCCGACGTGCCGAGCTTCATCACCGAGCACCACCCGGTGCCGGCTACAACCAACCCGCTCGGCGTCAAGGGTTGCGGCGAGGCCGGCTGCGCCGGCGCGCTGGTCGCGGTGCCGAACGCCATCATCGATGCCCTGTCCGAATACGGCATCCGCCATCTCGACATGCCGCTGACGGCCGAAAAGGTGTGGCAGGCGATCCGGGCGTCACGCGTGAGTGCGTAGGGCGTAGGGCGTAGGATGGGTTGAGCCCTCGCGAAGCCCATCATGGGCCTCACCCCGCTGTGCCTGCGCTGATGGGTTCGCAAGAGCTCAACCCATCCCACAAACAACAAACCGAGTTCCCTTCAATGCCCGTCATCGCGATCTTCAAATACGACGTCAAGCCGGGGCGATTTCCGGATTTCATGACGAAGCTGGCGCAAGCCGCGGACCCGAAGTTTTCAAGCGAGGTGATGCCGAAGTCGATTCGCATGTTCCGTTCGACGGTGCCGGGACCGGATCATGGCGTGATCCTGATGATCGAATACCCCGACATGGCAGCCTATGGGGCGCGCACGGCGTTCGAGAACGCCAACGCGGCGTGGCGGCGGATGTTCGAGCCGTCGCGGGATTCGCCCGAGACCCTGATATCGGTGGAACTGCTGACCGAGATCCCGCCGGACGCAGCCGATCCCGATGGCAGCGACGACGTCCCGTTCGGGTTCCGCCCGGCCTGAACGGGAGCATAGGGGCGTCATTTGGACGTCGACCGCTCCCGCCCGCCCGGCATTGGCGCCCCCGTCAAAATGAAGCATAGTCGCAAAATACTTCCTCCAGAATCCGGGGCATCGGGTCCGGATCTCCAGGCACAAGAGCGTGCGAATGGGGTACAAGCCGGGTAATTGACGTCCTGCCGCGCGAACCGGATGATTGCATGATGCGCATTTGAGCCGGGGCGCGCGCCCGGTTGGGTTTGGAGTTATTGGGAGCAGTTGATGCAAGTTTCAGATGACGTCAAGCAGGTGATCGCCAAGGAATTGAAGCTCCCGGTCGAACGTCTCACAGACGATACCAATCTCGGCGATCTCGGTGCCGAGTCCCTCGACGTCATCGAGATCGTGTTCGCCCTGGAGGAGAAATTCGACATCAACATCACGGTGAAGATGGGTGCCGACCCTGCGACCGCGAACGCCGCGAATGCCTCGCCCGGAACCGATCTCTCGGCCTTGACCACGGTTGGCGACATCTGCCGCGCCGTGCAGGCACTGGTGGACGCCAAGGCGTCCAAATGAATCGTGTCGTCGTTACCGGCATCGGCGTCGCCTCGCCGGTCGGACTGACGCTGGATAAGTTCTGGGCCGCCTTGGTCGAAGGACGCAGCGGCATCCGCCCGATCACCATCGTGCCGACCGATCGCCTCAACACCCGCATCGCCGCCCAGGTCGACGATTTCGATCCGGCCTGTTTCGATCCCAAATTCGCCCATCAGCTCGACCGCATGTCCCGGTTCGCCGTCTATGCGGCCCGCGAGGCGATGCGCGATTCCGGAATCGTAATTTCCGAGGAACTTGCCCTCGAGACCGCGACCATCATCGGAAACGGTGCCGGCGGACAGAATACACTCGACGATTCCTATCTCCGCCTGTACGGACAAAGTGCGCCGCGGGTCCATCCGTTGACGGTGCCGCGCCTGATGGGCAATGCGGCGGGAAGCCAGGTGTCGATCGATCTCGGGCTCAAAGGCCCGGGATGGACGGTGACGAGCGCTTGCGCGTCCGCCGGCCACGCCATCGGGCAGGCATTCCACATGCTGCGCAGCGGCCAGGTGACGATGGCGGTCACCGGCGGCACCGAGGCGTGCCTGACGGTGGGGACCATCAAGGGCTGGGAGGCGCTGCGGGTACTGACAGCGGATACGTGCCGGCCGTTCTCGCGGACGCGTTCCGGCATCGTGCTCGGCGAAGGCGCCGCGATGTTCGTGCTGGAGCGCCGTGACGACGCCGTCAAACGCGGCGCGCGCATTTATGCGGAGCTGACCGGCTTCGGCATGAGCACGGACGCGGTCGATATCGTTGCGGCCGATGCCGGGGGCGCCTCGCGGGCGATGACGGCGGCGCTGCGCGACGCGCGCCTCGCGCCCGGCGACATCGATTACATCAACGCCCATGGCACCGGCACCCCGCTTAACGACAAGACCGAAACCGAAGCGATCCGCCGCACCTTCGGGGCCGATGCCGGCCGTCTCGCGGTGTCGTCCAGCAAGGCGGTGCTGGGTCACAGCCTCGGCGCCGCCGGGGCGTTCGAATTCGCCGCGACCGCGCTCGCGCTGCAAACCCAGACCATACCGCCGACCGCGAATTTCCAGGAGCCTGACCCCGACTGCGCCCTCGACGTCGTGCCCAACGTGGCTCGCGCGGCGCCGCTCCGCCACGCCATGTCGAATTCCTTCGCGTTCGGCGGGCTCAATGCGGTGCTGGTCGCCAGCCGGGCGTGAGGGTAGCGGTCGCGCGCAATCTGCGCTGTCCCCAAACGGCCGTCCATGGCATGATTGGGCGAGCGAATTGGCGCAACAGAACCGTCAATCGTCGGGGAACGCCGGGGAGACGCGGGCTTGATCATCGAATGGCACACCCATGTCTATCCGCCGCAAGAGGCGGCCGCGAGTTCGTTCTGGGGCGGGCGTTGCCCGATGACGGTGGAGAACGTCCTCGCCGCCCAGCAACAGGCCGGCATTGCGATGAGCCTGGTCAGCAACGCCGCGCACTATCTGCGCGGCAAGGCCCCCGCGGACGAGTTGAAGGCGATCGCGAACTGGAGCGACTACGCGGCCGAAATCCAGAGCACCCACAAGGGCACGCTGTATGCGCTGGCGGTTGCGACACCGTGCGGTGGACCGGCCCATCTCAAGGAGCTGGAACGCGCCATCCGGCAGCTTGGACTCAAAGGCGTCCTCATCAATTCGAGTCACAAGGGCCATTACCCGGACGACGACGAGGCGCGCGGCTTCTGGGAACTCGCCCAGGACCTTGATATCCCGGTGATGATCCACCCGCCGCATGTGGGTTTCGGCGAGGAACGCATGAAGGAATACCGCCTCGCCTCCAGCGTCGGCCGCCCGGCCGATCTCTGCCTCGCCCTGTCGCGGCTCATCGTGCGCGGTGTGTTGGAGGATTTCCCGCGGGCGACGATCGTCGGCTCCCATGGCGGCGGCGGCATCTGCGAGGTGATCGGACGGCTCGACTATGCCTACGAGCTGCAGGACGAGGCGTTCTTCCTCGGCTCCTATGCGCCCATGAAGATCAGGCACGCGCCGAGCCACTATCTCAAGATGATGTATTTCGACAGCGTGACCTATCACGTCCCGGCGGCGCGCCTCGTGCTCGACACCGTCGGTGCCGACCACTTGCTCTACGGCAGCGACGCGCAGCCGCTGACCTCGCTAAAGCCGCGCGCCATCAAGGTCGTCGAGGACCTCGGCCTGCCCCAGCGCGAGCGCGACGCGGTGTTCTGGCGCAACGCCGCGCGGCTCTTGAAGCTGCCGATGGCCGGCGAAAAGGCGGCGTAACGATGATGCGCATGCCGGTTGCGGCGGTCCTGCTCATGACGCTGTCGGCCGCCGCATCCGCTCAGGACCTCCCGGCCGGCAAACCCATCCGCGTTGTCGTCGCGACCGGGGCGGGCGGCACCAGCGACGTGTTCATGCGGGTTCTCGGCGACGAGTATCACCGGCGGTTCGGACGGCCGTTCGTGGTCGAGAACCGCGCCGGCGGCGGCATGAATATCGGCGGACGCGCCTGTGCGGAGGCGCCGAACGACGGCAGCACCATCTGCCACCTGCCCAACGCCACGCTGAGCTACAACCAATTCCTCTACAAGAAACTGCCCTATGACCCGGAAAGCTTCGAGCCGATCACCAATCCATTCTTCAACACCCAGCTCCTGGTGGTGAGCACCGCGCTCGGCGTCAAGACGCTCGACGAACTGGTGGCGCTGTCGAAGGCGAGGCCCGGGACCCTGAGCTACGCGGTGCCGTCCGAACCGCTGTCGGTTTTCATGGACTGGTGGCGGACCAGGACCGGTGCCGATCTGGTGCGGGTGCCGTTCAAGGGCGGCGGGGATTCCGTCAGCGGCATGCTATCGGGCGCGACGCCGGTCGCGTTCTTCGGCATCGGCAACTGGCTGCCGCACCTCGCTGCCGGGACGGTGCACCCGCTCGCCGTCGACGGCGAGCATCGCTCGCCGCTGGTGCCGGACGTGCCGACCGTGCGCGAGCTCGGCTACACCGCCGACATGACGCGCACCTATTTCGGCATCGTCGCGCCGCCCGGTACCCCGCGCCCGATCATAATGCGCTTTTATGAGCAAATCGCCGCCATCGGCCGCGACCCGGAATTCCGCCGCAAGCGCGTCGTCGAGGTCGGCCTCGAACCGGTGTTCGACACGCCCGGCGAATTCGCCCGCTACCTTCAGGAAGACCGTCTGCGCGCCGGCCGCATCGTCAAGGCGACGGGCGTGGCGCCGCTGTAGCGCATCAATTCCCCTGTGCCCGCTCGACGAATTCATTCGTCCAGGTCGTGCGCACGTCCGGATTGGCCTTGGCGATGTCCGGATTGAATTTGACCATCGCGCGCAGGACATTTTCCGGCGCGCCTTTCGGCATCAGGCCGTCGGGCGAGAAGCTCGGCAGGTTGTTCTTGAGCGCCTCGCCATAGACCGCCGGATTGGCCTGGTAGAAATCGGCCGGAAGCCGCGCCGTGATCTCCTGCGCGGTCGCGCCCTTCATCCATTTCAAGGTGCGCACCATGGCGGTCGCGACCGCCTGGGCAGTGCGCGGATTCTTCTGCACGAAACTCGCGGTCGTGTAGAGGCTGCCGGAGGCGTAGTCGCCGCCATAGACAGCGCGGGTCCCCTGCTCGGTGCGGCTGTCGAACGCGATCACGATGTCGCCCGCCATGGCGAGTTCCGAAATGGCGAGATCGAGGTTGGAGATGGCGAACAGCTCGTTGCTGCGGCGCATGGCGGCGACCGCGACGGCGCCGGCCCCCACCGTGACCGGAACCACGTCGGATGGCTGCAGGCCGGCATTCTCCAGGATGAGATTGAGAAACGTCTGGGTGGCAGCGCCCGGACCTGTGATGCCGATCGTCTTGCCCTTGAGATCGGCCGGCGCGTGGTAGCTCGGCGCCGCCCATCTGGCGATGCCGAGCACGTTTTCCGGATAGCGGCCGAACAGCGCGATGCTCTCCAGCCGGACACCCCTCGCCTGCATCCGGATGGTGTTTTCATAGGCGCCGGCGACGATGTCGGCGCTGCCGCCGATCATCGACTCCAAGGCCTTGGAGCCGGCATTGAAATGCTGGAGCTCGACGTTCACGCCGGCGCCGTCGAAATAACCGAGCTGCTTCGCCAGCACCACCGGAAGGAAGTAAAGCTGCGCCGGTGGCCCCGAGACCGCGATGGTGATGTCGTGTTTCTCCACCGGTTGGGCGGAGGTGACCGAAGTTGCGATCGCCACGACGGCAAATGCCACGGCGGTTCGTGTCAGCAGTCCAGGAAACATTTCTTTCTCCAAAACGATCGATAATTGAATATAGCTCAGCCCATTGGCCTGATTACAACACCCGGGTTCAAGAACCGTCATCGATCGCGAAGGACTGACGCCCCCATCTCGTAACCTCGTCCTGAGGAGCGCCGTTCTTCACGGCGCGTCTCGAAGGACGGCCGCGAGTCGTTGCCGTGCCGCCATCCTTCGAGACGCGCGCAACAGCGCGCTCCTCAGGATGAGGTCCCGTTGTTTTACTTATCCATCAGGATGAGGTCGGATTGTTTCACGGCGCCCAAATGCAGCTCACCCAACCATCACGCATGCCCGCCGCAGCATGAGAAAAACAGCTTGCGTCGCGGCGGCGGGGTTTGGCGGCTGCGGCCGCTGACCACCACCTCGCCGTCGACGATCACATAGGCGATGCCGGGCAGATCGCCATGCGCGATGGCATCGGCGACGCTGGTGCCGGCGGAGCCCTGCACTGGTCCGCACACCACGATGTCGGCCGGGCGTCCGACCGCCAGCACGCCGACGTCGAGCCCGTGGGCGCGCGCGGTGTTGCCGGTGGCGACGGCGACAGCTTCGCCGGGTGTCAGCCCGCAGACGGAGCTCAGGTAGCAGATGTTGCGCAGCATGCCGCGCGGAATGACCCCCGTGCCGCCCGGCGTGTCGGTGCCAAGCGTCAGGCGCGCGAGTTGTCCTTTGTCCTTGATGCGGCGCGCCGCGCGCAGGGTCGAGCCGTAATTGCCGGACGAACAGATTTCGAGCGCGAACGATGTGGAGTCGATGACGGCATCGAGGTCGTCGTCGCTCATGGGGATCGGACCGCCGCTGATATGCGCCGCGATGTCGGGCTTAAGCCACGCCAGGATGTCGTAGCCGCAGGTCTGGCTGAGCCCCGAGCGCGACACCCCGCCGGTGTGGACCTTGGTGCGGATGCCGCGCGCGCGGCACCATGCGGTGTAGCGCAGCGCCTCCTCGCGGTTGTCGGCGACGGGAAAGAACAGGAATTTCGCCACCATCGCTTTGGCGGCGGCGAGCCGGTCGAAATGGGCCTCTGTCATGCCGGGGACCAGGATCACGGTGCCGGCATGGACCTTGGCGCCACTCCACCGCACCCGCCCGGTGGTGGCGGCGGTGACCACCGCGAGCGAGGTCACGAGGTCGGGCGTCAGGTTCTCGTAGTCGAGCCCCGGCACGTGCAACTCGCAGGCCGAGATCATGGTGGTGGTGCCGCCATGGACGTAATTGCCGATCCAGCCGATGGTGTCCTGGGTCGGCGTCCACTCGCCGAACACCGGATGCACATGGCCATCGACCAGCCCCGGCATGACGGCGCTGCCGCCGGCATCGAGCTCCGCGTCCGCCGTGGTGCCGGCCGGCGGGTTGAGCATCGCGATGCAGCCGTCCGCGACGAGGAGCGCGCCGACCTCGGCGCCGGGGCTTTCGAGGTCGCCGGTGAAGAATTCCCCGATGTTGCGGATCAGCAGCGTGCCCAATCATTTCTCCTGTTTCAGCCATGCGCCGGACGGGACCTTATGGCCCATATTCGCCGCTTCCGTAGCCTGATTCGATATGCAAATGTCCGCGCGCCAAGGAGCCGATTTCATAATGACCCTGCTGTCCCGGCCCGCTTTCGCCGCCATGAGCGCGCCCGACCTGCGCGTCATCGGTTCTGTCAGCTTTGCGCACTTCATCAGCCACTTCAACACAATGATCCTGCCGCCGCTGTTCGCGATCATCCGCGGCGATTTCGACGTCAGCTATACGGAGCTCGGTCTCGCGCTGGTGGTCTTCAACATCGTCTCGGGCATGCTCCAGGTCCCCGTCGGTTTCCTGGTCGATCGCGTCGGCGCGCGGCCGGTGCTCATCGCCGGCCTCGTCATCGAAGGGGTCGCCTTCACGGTGATCGGGCTGGTGCCGGCGTTCCCGGTTTTCGTCGCCATGCATGCGCTCGCCGGGCTCGGCAACACGGTGTTCCATCCGGCCGACTATGCGTTCCTGTCGAAGCGGGTGTCGGCCAAGAATGTCGGCTTCGCCTTCTCGTTCCACAGCTTCGCCGGGATGATGGGAATGGCGGTGGGGCCGGCGGCGACGCTGGCGCTCTACGCCCTGTTCGGCTGGCGCGGCGCCTTCATCGGCATGATGTCGCTGACCTGGATTTCGGCCGCGATCCTGCTGTTCGAGCGCGACGACGGCACATTCATTGAAACGCCGAAGCGCAACGCCCCCATGGCTGCCGCTGCGGGTCGGCCGCTTTCCGGGCTGGCGCTGCTGTTGTCGCCCGCCATCATGATCAATTTCGTATTCTTCGTGTCGCTCTCATTCGTGAGCTACGGCATCATCAGCTATGTCGTGGTGGCGCTCCAGGCGCTGCATGGCACGCCTTTCGTGCTCGCCAACAGCGCGCTTTCGGCGTTTCTGCTGATGTCGGCCGCCGGCGTCATGGTGGCGGGCTTTTTCGTCGACCGCGTCAGGCGGCATGGGCTCCTCGCCGCGGCCGGCATGATCACGTTCGCGGCCGGCGCTGCCGCCATGGGTCTCATCGATCTGGGCGCCTTCGCGCTGGTCGTCGTCGCCGGGCTGATCGGCTTTGCGAGCGGCGCCATCTATCCGTCGCGCGACATGCTGGTGCGCAGCGTCACGCCGCCCGGACAGTTCGGCAAGGTGTTCGGCTTCGTCACCTCCGGCTTCAACGTCGCCGGCGTGCTGGCGCCCCTCGTCTACGGCCCGCTGATGGACAGCGGCAATCCGCGCGCGGTGTTTCTCACCGTCGCGGGTGGCGCACTGCTGACGGTGCTGATGGTGGGTTGGTCGCGCAAGGCCGCGCGGCGGTGATGGTGAGCACGAGCCGTAGGGCCGGCAAAGCCAACGGGTCCGGCCTTTGGCCGGCCCGATGACAGGCTCCGTGTGCCCACGTTGAGGGCACAGTGGTCTCCGCACCCAAAAAACTACGATAGCCGCGTGGGCACGCTTCGCTTTGCCCCCCCTACACGCTAAGATCGCGCCGAAAAAAATCGCGGGCGAAGGGAGCACGACATGAACCGGATGTTCGGCCCGCTTGCCGCCATGATACTGACCGCCTTCATGGCGGCGCCGGCCGCCGCGCAGACCTATCCCACCAAGCTGATCCGTTTCGTGGTTCCCTATGCGCCGGGGGGCGTCGCTGATATCGCGGCGCGGGTGGTCGGGCAGAAGCTCACCGAAGCCTGGGGCCAACAGATCGTGGTGGAGAACCGGCCGGGCGGCAACGGCTTCATCGGCGTCACCACCGTTACCAAGGCGACGCCGGACGGCTACACCTTCCTGGTGGCGACGCTCGGCGATCTCACCATCAATCCGGTGATCTTCAAGGAAATCCCCTACGACGTGCAGCGCGACCTGGTGCCGGTGACGACGCTGACGGACACGCCGTGCGTGTTCGCCGTCTATGCCGGCGCGCCCTACAAGACCATGGCCGACGTCATCGCCGACGCCAAGGCGCGGCCCGGCAAGATCGCGGTGGCGACGCCCGGCAACGGCAGCGTCAACCAGCTCATCATGGAATGGATCGGCCTCGAGATCGGCACCAAGTTCCTGCACATCCCCTACAAGGGCGGCGCGCCGGCGGCGGCGTCGCTGGCGGGCGGCGATCTGCCGGCCGGCATATTGGCGGTGTCGTCGGCGATGCCGCATGTGAAGAGCGGTCGCGTCCGCGTGCTCGCCATCACCACGGAAAAGCGTTCTTCGATCAATCCGGAATGGCCGACGCTGGAGGAAAGCGGCGTCGCCAACGTCCACGCCACCAACTGGACCGGGCTGCTCGCCCCCAAGTCGACGCCACCGGCGATCGTCGAGAAGCTGCATGCCGAAGTCGTCAAGATCCTCGATATGCCGGACGTGAAGGACCGCCTCGCGGTCGGCGGCGCCACCACGATCCCGTCAAGCGCCGCCGATTTCGACGCCCGCGTCAAAAGCGAGACCGCGGCCTTCAAGGTCATCGTGCAAAAAGCAAACATCCAGCCGGAATGAGGGGGCAGGAGTCAGGGATCGGGAGTCAGGACGACCCAATCGCGCCGAATTTCCATTTCCTGTCTTCTTCCCGATCTCTTCTTCCTAATTCCTGTTTCCTGAACCTGATCCCTGCCCCCTGATTACTGATTCCTGAAACCCATGCGCCTCCGATCACCGAAGGATTTTTGGGCCGGCCTGCTGTTCATCGGCATCGCGGTGCTGTTCATGGGGTTCGCGACCCAATACCGCTTCGGCGAGGCGCAGCGCATGGGGCCGGGCTATTTCTCCATCATGGTCGGCGCCGTCCTGGCGGGGCTCGGCGCCATCGTGGCGATCCGGTCGCTGGCGATCGACGGGCCGCCGGTGGAACGGTTCGTGGCGCGGCCGCTGCTGGTCACCGTCGCTGCCATCGTGCTGTTCGGGCTGGCGCTCGATCATCTCGGGCTCGCCGCCGCGATCGCGGTGCTCGTCATCGTGAGCGCCTTTGCGGAGCGCGAGGTGCGCATCGGCACCAGCGTCGCGCTCGCCGCCCTGCTCATCCTGTTCTCGGTCGCGGCTTTCGTGTGGGTGCTCGGCCTGCCGCTGCAAGTCTGGCCGGAGTGGTGAGGCATGGAGACGCTGCATAATCTCGTGTTCGGCATGGGCGTCGCGCTCAGCTGGCAGAACATCGTCTATTGCTTCATCGGCTGCGTGCTCGGCACGCTGGTGGGCGTGCTGCCCGGCATCGGGCCGGTGGCCACCGTCGCCATGCTGCTGCCCTTCACCTTCAAGCTCGGGCCCGCGCCGGCGCTGATCATGCTGGCCGGCATCTATTACGGCGCCCAGTATGGCGGCTCCACCACCGCGATCCTGGTCAACATTCCAGGCGAGTCATCCTCGGTCGTCACCACCATCGACGGCTACCAGATGGCGCGGCGCGGGCGCGCCGGGCCGGCGCTCGGCATCGCGGCGATCGGCTCGTTCTTCGCCGGCTGCGTCGCCACCGTCGTGGTCGCGTTGTTCGCGCCGCCGCTGGCCGAAGTCGCGCTGAAATTCAGCCCGGTGGAGTATTTCTCCCTGATGGTGTTCGGCCTCGTCGCCGCCATCGTGCTGGCCCGCGGCTCCCTCATCAAGGCGCTCGCCATGGTGTGCGTCGGCCTGCTGCTCGGCATGATCGGCACCGACGTGAATTCGGGCGTCATCCGCTTCGCCTTCGGGGCGCCGGAGCTTGCCGACGGCATCGGGTTCGTGTCGCTTGCGATGGCGTTCTTCGGCATGACCGACGTCATCCTCAACCTGGAAAACCCCGAGCAGAAGGGCGTGTTCGCAGCCGCCATCGGCCGCGTGCTGCCGAGCCTCGAAGATATTCGCACGAGCGCCTGGGCGATCCTGCGCGGCACCGGGCTCGGCTTGATCCTCGGCATTCTGCCGGGCGGCGGCGCGCTGCTCGCCTCGTTCGCTGCCTATATGCTGGAGAAGAAGGTGGCAAAACCGCCGCGCCATTTCGGCGAGGGCGACATCCGCGGCGTTGCGGCGCCGGAAAGCGCCAACAATGCCGGCGCCCAGACCTCCTTCATCCCGATGCTCACCCTCGGCATCCCGTCCAATCCCACCATGGCGCTGATGATCGGCGCCCTGATGATCCAGGGCATCGCGCCCGGCCCCCAGGTCATGACCGAGCGGCCCGACCTGTTCTGGGGCCTGATCGCCAGCATGTGGGTCGGCAACCTGATGCTGCTCGTCCTCAACCTGCCGCTGATCGGCATCTGGGTCCGCCTGCTGAACGTGCCCTACCGGTTGCTGTTCCCGTCGATCTACGTGTTCTGCTGCATCGGCGTCTACACCGTCGACACCAAGATCTTCGACGTCTACGAACTCGCTGCCCTGACCATGCTGGGCTACCTCTTCCTCAAGCTCGATTGCGAGTCGGCGCCCATGATCCTCGGCTTCATCCTCGGTCCGATGATGGAGGAGAACCTGCGCCGCGCCCTGATGATCGCGCAAGGCGACGCCAGCGTATTCGTGACGCGGCCGATCTCGGCGAGCTTTTTGATCGCCGCCGTCGCACTGCTGATCGCGATCGCGGCACCGTCGCTACGGGCGAAACGCGAAGAGGTGATGACGGAGTGAAGCGCAAGTGCCGCGCAGATCGAGCGCCTTCCTCAAGGCGCGTCGTGCACGCCCAACAGAACCTCGCTGACCTCGTCGGAAAATCGCTTTCTGCGTCCCTCGACCAGAACCCATTGCGTATCTGCAAGATCGCGCTTCGCTCCCGGCATGCCATGCTCAAGCAGCGCGTGGGCGCAAGCGACCCAGTCGCCGCCCGCGACCGGTTCGTTGCATGATGCCCATCCCAGGGTGCCGCAGACATTGTCGCCGTGGCCGTGCTCCTCAGTCCAACTCGCGCCGTGTTCCAGAAGAAATCGCGTCAGTCCGGCGTTGCCGCGAAAGACCGCGAGATTGAGCGCGGATGCATTCCAGTCGCCGCCGCGCACCGCAATCGGCCACCCGAGCGTGACCATCAGCCTGGGATCTTCTTCTGCGCCTTCTCCCGCCATGTCCGGCAGCAATCGCAGCCGCGCCTCGGGGAGCGCGCCGGGCAGATCGGGCCGCATGGAGCGGATGCGGCGGGCCTCGGCCTCATCGCCGCGCGCACACGCGGCGATGAACCGGTCCTCTTCCGAGATCGGTTCCGCTGCATCTTTCTCACGCAGGAGTTCGGCGACCTCTCCAAGCCCAAACTGCAGCGCCAGCCGGTAGGCGCTGATGCCGGACGGCGTCTTTGCCGCTGGATCAGCCCCCGCCCGCAAAAGCGCCTCGACGTGCTGGCGCGATCGCCGCCGTCTGATCGCCCACAGCAGCGGTAAACCCCAATCAGTCAATGGCGGATTGCGCGCGGGCTCGTTGGGATCGGCGCCGTGCTGGAGCAGCAGTTCGAGCGCGGCGACGTTGTCGAAATCGAATACGCGGTAGAACGCGTTGCTCCCCTCGATACGGGCCCCGTGCTCCAACA